>VOFH01002414.1_pt1 | contig 17848 bp, 27 predicted proteins | sample 5384091 | NCBI WGS metagenome assembly VOFH01 (sample SAMN12384727, study PRJNA508395) | human gut metagenome | isolation source: healthy gut G | host: Homo sapiens
CGAAATGCGGGTCAACCGTCCCGTTCGGGTTGCTCAATCGGTCCGCCTCAATCAGACAGATTCGCAGGTCATACGGGCAGTTCACCCGCTTTGTCACGGGCAATGTTGCGATAACGTCACCACTCATAAGCCAGTTCAGAAACGCGAGTTGTTGCAGTTCGTAGAAATTGTCCAGCCGTTCAAGGTCGCAGGCCGGGGAATCCGCCCACAAGGAAAATTCCCGCTCGATCTTGCGTTCAAGGTCGCGGGCTGTTTCTTCATCCATTCCCAACGCCTCATAGTCAATTTGACTTTTCAGCCGCAACCCCGCGCCGACAACATTTGTCCGGCACGTTTTCAGCGCGCCCGTTGCCAGCGGTACGCCCATGTAAAGATCGCGGCACCGTTGCCGGAGGACGGAAAGGTTCTCTTGTATATCCTCTTTTGCGGACCCGCCGCCATACAACCAGCCCAGCATTGATTTTTTTGTCTGTGACGCGCCGTAGTTGCTGTACCCGCTGTCCAGTATTTCCAGCTTCCGGCGGGCGGCGGCGCGCTTCACGGCCCGTTGCGGCGATACTGCGGCAATCATTCGGTCAAGCGTGTTCAACCCGCTTCGCCTCCTTTGTCATGGTCTTAAAGGTCCCGCGGGACCACACGGAAAACGCGGTTTCGCCCGCCGCGCTTTTCGACGTTTTCCAGCCGTGCAACCTCGTTTTTCCAAAATTCGATTTGTTGCCGGATGTCCGCAAGGTCTGCTTTTTGTCAGGCTCCGCGAACCGATGGTATAGCTTTGATGCGTTGTTACCTCCAATTCCGCTTCCAGCCATGCGGAAAGGTGCTTTCTTGCGATTTCAAGGCTGATTCCCGCCATTTACAAAATACCTCCGTTGGTTCTTGATCGTCTGCCCCGCCGCTTCTGCGCGGGGGCGGCTGTGGCCGCGTCCCGCTCCGTCCGTTTCAAAATCGGATTCGCGATTTCCAAAGCGACGGTCGCATAGTTCCGAATATCAAGCGGTTCATTCCGCTTGTACCCGCCGTCTTTCAGTGTCCAGACGTATTGCGCTTTTCCGCGCTTATAGGTGATCACCATTTTTCGGCGGTCAGTCCGCGGAAATACTCTTGCGTGTACCCCCCGGTCTTTTTCCCGCGGAAAGTGGCAATAATTCGGCCCCTCTTCCTGCACCGCCAGCCGTTGATATAAAGGGCTTTGCCCGTGTCAACTCCGACAGTGAAAAGAGGGGCCTTGATATTGTTTGCTGTTGACGGCCTGTTGAAGTACGGCACTTCCGCGCCACCTTTTCCCTTGATTGCGAACACGCGGCGTGCTGTCCGCTCCTTGCAGAAGCGGTAAACCTGCGTCGTGAAGTGTCCGCCGGAATCGACGCAAGCACAAATGATTTTCAGGTGTCTTCCGTCCGCCGTCGTGAACGTCTGTGAAAGAAAGCGGTCCAGTTCGTCCCATACGGGCTTTAGCTTCAAATCGCCGTAAATGACTTGATACTTGATGCCCCAACTTTCCTTGTCCACGCCCCAGCCGACAACCTCCACTTCAAAGCGGTCGTCCTGAACGTCAACGCCCGCCGTCAGTACAAGAACTTCTTCCGGCACTTCGCAATTATACTTTTCGCGGCGCTTGTAGAGGTCGTCCGTTTCGATCTGTTCTCCGTCCTCTTCCCACGTTTCGCCCATTTCGGTATTTGTCCAGACTTTCAGAAGTTCGATGTTGCCTTTTTTCTTCTCTTCGTTCGCAGTCAGGAATTTTTCAACGATTTCCCGCCAATCCACGAACAGGGAAGCAAGGGCGTTCAGGTGGAAGCCCCGGACCTTTCGTTCCGGGTGGGCCGCGACGAATTTACCCTTTCCGAACTACTCTTTCCACTCCGTTTCGCTGGAAACCACGCCGCACGCCGGGCAAGCACACCCGATTTCGTCCAGCTTGTCCCGGTCAAAAATGATATTCGCCCACAAAAGGGGCGTGAATGCTCCACAGGCCGGACAAGGTACGTTCCATTCCTCTTGCGTGCTGTGTTCAAATTCAACGGCAATTCTGGACGTTTCCTTGTTGGTCGGTGTACTCACGCACACTTCTTTCTTGTTCCAAAAGGTCGCAAGCCGTTTCCCTGCCAGCAACAGGGGTCGCCCTCATTGCCAGCCGTGGCCGGGTATCGGTCGATTTCGTCCGCAAGCAGAATCCGAATCGGGCGGGACGCAAGGGACGACGGCGAATTTGCGCCTACCATCGTTACATGACCGCCTGGGAAAATTTTCTGCAAGATCGTGTTTCCGCTGTTCCGGCTTTTGTCGTTCACCTTGTCGCGTAGAACGGGGGTGTCCCGCAACATAGGTGAAAGTCGGTCTTTTGAGAATGTTTCCGCCATCTGAATAGTTGGTTGCATAACCATGATCGGTGACGGGTCGTAGTGCATATAGTAGCCGATCGGGTTCAGAATCAGCGCGTCCGTTTTCCCGATCTGCGCCGCCGACATGATGACTACTTTTTGAATCCGCATGTCGCAAACTGCGTCCATAATCTCCCGCTGGTATGGGGCCTTTGATGTGCGCCATTGGCCCGGCTCCGCCGACGATTCGGAGGACAAGCGGCGGTATTTATCCGCCCATTGCGATATGGTCATATTCGGGGAGGGGCCAGCACCGCAAAAATGCGGGTGAACAGGTCAACCGTCGCTTTTTTCATTGCTGTTCCCCCTTTCCCCGAACGTAGTTTTGAAATCGGAAAGTTCCATCAACGCTTCGTCAATGTGGTCTTTCAGCAGGGCGAAAATTTCCGCCTTGTCCGTCTTTTTACAAAGGACCGGGGCCAGCTTCGAGGGAATCGCCATAAGCCGGGATTTGAAGTTTACCAGCATATCCGTCATAACGGCTTCGATGTCCGCCGCGGCGTGAAGCGTGTTTTCTTTCAACTGCAATTCGTATTCTTCATTCTTCCGCTTTGCCCGAACCAGCTTCGCCCGCTCGGTGTTGTAGTCTATCGTTTCGTCGCCCTCCGGATTTCTCTTTCGGAGGTAGTTAATATAGCGGTGGTTCGTGTCGATCAGGTCGTACAGGCCGGGGCGAACCTCCGCTATCACTTTTTCGTCGCGCAACTGCCGCACCCGTCGTTCCGACACGTCGAGGAATCGGGCAACCGCTTTCGCGTCGTAAAGTTTCACCGTTTTTCCACCCCTCCCGCGCTTTTTTTGGCATACCCCCTTAAAAAATTTTCCCGGCCCCGGAAGCGTTCAAAAAAATTTCGTATCTAAAAAAACGCCGGGGCTCGCTGGACCCGCAGGCCGCGCGGCCCGCCGAAAGAACCTATTTCATATTTCCAATTCGTCCGGCTCTTCCGCTTCGTCGTTGATCTCTCCCGTTTCAGGGTCGATGTCGTATGCTCCCGAAAGTTTCTGCTTTGCAAGATTATATTTCCGCTCTTCAAGCCGCAGGCGGCGGCTCTCCATCTCATATCCCTTGATGGAATCAAGCAGTTTGATAATGCGCCCGTGTATTCTGTTCAGTTCGGCTTCTAACTTCATAGCCCGGTCAAATGCGCTTGCCTTTATGACAGTCTGCATTGTCACCGTGTAGCCCTCACGTTCAAGGGCGCGTTCCTTGTCGCCCGTGGTGTCCTGCAAGGCGGCAATCTCACGTTGCAGGGTTTCCAACTTCTTTTCCTGCTGTCTGGTTGGTTTCTTCCCGTCGCTCCCGTCCATATCCCAAATCAGGGAATCTTCTTCCCGTTGCAGGGCTTCCAACTTCTCCCGCTGTTGTTCTAATCGTTTTGTCCCTTTTGGGGCGCGCATTTCAACAACACGGTCAATATAAAGCGCGGCGGGGTCGCCATGTTCCAGCGCGGCAATCTTGTTTTGCAGGTCGGCTTCCTTTGCAATCAGTGTTTGCAGTTCTGCAAGCATATTTGTTTCTGTGTCCAGCGTGATTCCCTCGATATACTCTCGCTGTTCCTGCGGTAGATCGCATAGGCGGACCGTGGAATATGCCCCGTGCGTTTCGGCATTTTTATTCCCTACGGGCGCGCCCGCGCCCACGGCATTTTTATTGCCCGGCTGTCCGCCGCGTTTTCGCTTCGGTTTCTGTGCGTCAAGGTCTGCCTGCCAATTATCAAGGCTTTTCCATTTTCGGACCTGTTCAGCCCTTACGCTGAATTCTTCCGCAAGCTGTTTCGCCGTCATGGTTCCGCCGGATTCAAGCCAAGCCCGGCGCACTTTGTCCCGCTCCGGGCTTCTCGCTTTTGCCACTGTCTACGCACCCCCTTTCGTTTGTTTCCTATTTTTCGCCCCGCATACTTCCGCGGAAGCGTGTAAAAAACGGGCCATGTTCAAAACATGGTCCGTTTTCTGCACTCGAACGGCGCGGAGGAATACGCCGTCCGAATCGTTGTGTTCATTTTTCACAATGCCAATTATAGCAGGAAAAACGGGCAATAGGTGGCAATCTTATTTTTCCGGGAAGCGATAGCGCGAAATGATTTTGTTTGCGCTGAAATGCCTTGCCAGACAGTCCAGCGCGGCGGCGCGGATATTCCGGCATTGCCGCGGGCTGTAATTTACTCGCGCCGAAAGCCGTTCCCATTGTTCGCCCTCTATGTAAAACCCCTGAATCAACGCTTTTTCGGTGTAATTCAGGCATTTCAATTCTTCCGCGATCTCTGCTTTTATTTTCCCGATTTCCTCTATCTCGCGCCGCAATCGGTCAATGGTCTGTGTAACAGAACGAGGGATATTCAGCACCACACGTTCAACGGGATTTGAAGTCGTACCTTTCCCGCGCGGCATGCCGTCGGAATTGACCGCCCCTAACGTCGAATAATACTGATCTTCGAGGTTCTTAATAACCCGCTCGTTCATTTTGATTGCTTTGTCTGCGTCCCTGTAATAACGCAGAATCACAATAACTTTTTCCCTGTTCACGTCCGCTTCCTCCGCTCTGCTTTAGGGCGGCTTATATATCCGCCGATAAATTCGTGTATTTTCCACCCGCCGGATTTCTGCCCGGTATCGCTGTTCGATTATCTTCGCCCGCGCCCTATTCCGCTTCCTCCGACGGACGCGCGGTTCAATGTCTATCGGCTCCAACTCTTCCGCCAGTTCACGAAATACCGCTGTCAGCTTGTCGAACGCCTCCCGAATCGCGCCCGAAATGAAGTTTAGTGCGTCCAAAATCTTTTCAGTTGCCTCTTCCACGGTAAACGTTGTTCTTTCAGCGTATTTTCTCGCGGCTTCTCTTATGCTTTCGGTCTGTTCCGCAGTAAATCCGGCCAATTCGATTTTGTCCATCTGCACGCCCTCACTCTTCCGCGGGGGAACAGATATATTCCACCGAACACAAGATTTTCAGCATCTTCCCGCAATGCGGACAATGCACGGGACCGACGGCCTGCGTCCCGAATGTGTTATATCTCGTGACCTGCCCCGCGTCGAACTTCTCACCGCAACACGGGCAAATCCCTTTCCCGACGCACCGCGTTTCTTTCTGCGGCTGTCTTTCCGCCCCCGTTCGCCCCTGCGCGTCCTCTGTGGGCTTTTCGGCCCCCTCCGGGTCCATCTTCACCGCCTGCGGCTTCTGCCCGTCCTGCGCGTTCTGCGGGCCGTCTGTGGGGTGTTCCGCCCCCGGCTCTTTGTCCCATTCGATTTTCGGAGGCGGGACGGCGGAGGGAATGCAATGCGCCGCGGGCGGCGTGTGTTCGTCCCGCTCCCGGACGGGTTCAGCAGGCGGCGCAGTTTCTTCCAGTTCCTCCGGCGGCTGTTCGGCCTGCGGCGGGGGAGGGGGAGGGGCCGTCTGCGGCTTCCGCTCCCGCGCGGCCTTGATGGAGATTTCCCCGGCTCTCTGGTATTCCTCGAACGCGGCCCGCTGGTCCTCTTCCGGCAATCCCGCCAGTTCATAGGCGGTCGAAAGGTTTATGCGGTCTGCTTTCAGTTCTTCTTTGAACTCCGGGGACAGGTGGCGAATAATGGTGTCATACCGCCCAATCTGCGCCGGGCTGGTATGAAGCACTTTTGCGATAAAATCGCGGGTTCCGTCCGCCTGAACCTCGCTGTCCCCGAACACGGTTTTGACAATCCTTTGCAGGACGGCCACGAACCGCGGGCGGGTCTTTGCCTTTTCCAGCACGTCCCGCAAGTAGCGCACTTCCTCGATCTTGTCCCACGCCGTTTTCTCCCGCTGGGAGTTGGTGACAATCAGGTTCAGGCCGTCCCGGATTTCCTGATCTTCCGCCGCTTCCTCGTTCGGCTCCACGGAACAGGTGACGAATTCATATTGCGGCTTTCCATCTTCCACAAGGGCCAGCGACGCGAGGCGGCGGCGGTGGCCCGCAATGACTTTGTATTTCCCGCCGTCCAGCGGAACGACGACAAGGTTTTGAAGAACTTTCCCGGCGATTTCGATTGCCGCTTTCAGTTCCCCGATTTCCTCGCATGGAATAGAAATTGTCCTCCGACGGTACAAGGTCAAAGACGCTGATTTTCTTAATCTCGCTTTCAGCGGGGCGGGGCGGGTTGTCCCCGCCCTCCGCCGCCTGCCGCGACGCATTGTTCAAAATCTGATTCAGATTGAATTTTCCCATGATGTACGCCCCTTTCTGTCCGAATCGGACGGTTTATCTGTGTACGCCAATTCGTCCGGCACCTGTAATCAGTTTGAACGCTTCCCGGCACCCGTCCGGGTCCCCGCAACCGGGCCAGAATCCCGCTCGGCAAAAGCGTTTGTCCGTCACGTCGTCCACGTCCAGCCGATCACAAATCCCGCATTGATACGCCCGTATTTTCCCGTTTTTGCAATACTCCGGGGACAGCTTCTTTTCCTTCATGCCTTTCCCCTCTGCAAATATTCCCGCACGAAAGCGATATAGTCCATAGCGGTCCCACTCCGGCGGCTGTATTCCGCAATCGGCATTTCCGAAAAGGTGCTTTCGGTGACTTTCTCCGAATACCGAATGCGGGTGTCAAATACGGGGTATTCCGGGCGGCTCCGCAACCACGCTTCGCCCTGCTTCTCTGCGTCGGCGCGGATAAAGCAGGTAATCAGGCACCCGGCCAGCCGCAAGCGCGGGTTCAAGTCGTCCCGCGTGTCCTCGATCTGTTCTTTCAGTTCGGCCAGCCCGTCGAAAGCGTACTTGTCAATCTTAATCGGAATAATCACGTCATCGGAGGCAACAAGGGCGTTTATCGTGGAAATGTTGATGTCCGGGGCGTTGTCGATAATGCAGAAGTCATATTGCCCCGCTACGGGGTCCAGCGCGGCCCGCAGGCGCGTTTGCTGTGGCCGGGTGGTGTCCATCAAGACTTCCATATTTGCGCGAATCAGCGTCATGTTAGCGGGCAATACGTCGATATTCTCGAACCGGGTCTTCTTGATGACCTCCCGCGGGTCCAGCCGCCGGGCAGTCAGCACGTCCGAAATGCTCTTGTCGTCGTAGGAATGGACCCCGAATGCCTTTGACGTGTTGCCCTGCTTGTCGTTGTCCACAAGCAAAACACGCTTGTTGTGGAAAACCGCGAGGACGTGGGCCATGCTGTCAGCGGTCAGCGTCTTTGCAACGCCGCCTTTTAGGTTGATAATTGATATGGTCTTCACCGTCTAAACCTCCTTTTGTGGTTCTCCCGCTCGAAAGCGGGTCAACGCACGATTTCTACCAAACGCCCGTCGTTGTCCAGTTCGTACAGGAACTTCACCGTTCCAGTCTTTGACGGAGTGCATAACACAATGTCGGTGATAGTCCGTTCAACGATAACGTCAAGCGTTCTGACCGCCCAGCGCAGGCGGGTTCTTCCTCATGCCGATTTTGTCGCCGATGTCAAGGGGCAAGCGGCGTTGAATGGCCGCAAGTTTCATTTTCATTTTACCTCCGTTTCGTTTTCAGTGGCTCCCCGGTCTTACTTCCGCCGCCGCTTATGCTTTTTCCGCTTTGGGCGGGAGGGGGCCGCGGTCGGTTTCGGCAATCCGGCATTCCGTCTCCGCTTTGTGTCGCGAGAACTTCCAGTTCCTCCACGTCCGCCGGGGCGAACGTCAGGGACGCGCCGCCGGGGTCCAGTATGCCTGCGCCGCCCAATCCGCCTGAATTTCTGCAATGTCGTTTTTGTACGCGCGGGAACGTCGGTGTACCTGTTCGGCGTAGTAAATCGCCATCATCATTCTTTTCATCGTCCGCCGGGTCCCAATTATGCAGGTGATAGCTTGCGTGGTTGTCGTAGGCCCAGGGAAAGCAGGACAACCAGCCCGTCGAACTCTTCGTTCGATCTCTGGATATTCTCAAAGTCCCGGTAGGTCAAGCCTTGCCCTCTGCATTCCTCCCGGATTTGTGGACTCTTTCCGCCCGTTTTCAAGCGGCAACGAACAACTTTCGGTCGATAGGTCATGTATTTTCACCTTTCTTTCTCAACGGGCAGTAGCGCGGGGCCGTCTTCCCGTAGAACAGTAGCGGACCCGGCGGCGGGCATTGCGGGTGATTGCAGAAAGACGCTTCCTGCCCGAAATGCCCGACGTGGGCGCTGTTGCCGTTTCCATTGCGCGGGTATGTGTGGACCGATGCAAATTCGCATTCGCGGCACTTCATGTCGGTTCCTCCCAATTCCACCACCCTTGTTTCCCGCGGGCGGAATGGGCGTTTTGAACATGACCGGGTTTTGAAGCACCACGCGAACCGCCCCGGCGAATAATCACCTAACAGGCGTTCCCGGTTATCCAAACTGTCCACAAGTTCTTCCACAGGCACGCAATCGACGATTTCAACGGTTCCGATGACTGCGCCGAAATGCGGCAGGTTTCCGCCGCCGCCTGCGGCTTCCAGTACGGCCCAAAACTCACCGTTCGTCAGATGCTTTGTCGCTTGCACTTCGTCCAGCCGCCCGGCGTGGACAGCGACGCGGCCCCGAATATGCGTCCGCCGGGGTCGGGTTTCATAATGATTTGACCCTGCTACGATTGCGTGTGCGTAGGGCTGATACACGGTAAATGCTTTCATTCCTGAACCTCCTTGTTTCCGTTGTAGATGACCACCATCGACGGGAACGGGGCGGGGGCGTATGCGTTGCCCTCTTCATCGGTGAAGCGTAGCCGCCCGCGCACAAACCGGATTTCCGCTTTCCCGTATATGTAGTCGTGAAAATATGCTGTGTCTGTTCTGGCAGGAATCAGAAGAACAACCGTTTTGCCCCGCTCCGGGCTTCTTCATAGGCTTTGCGAACCCATTTCCCCAACCTCGCGCCCGTATGGAGGGTTGCAGGAATACAGTCCTCCCCTGAAAACAAGATTCCGCCGGGCTTTTCAGCCCGTCGGTTTCCGGGGTGAACTGTACGCCGGGCATTTTGCACTTTGGCCGTCGCCGCCGCGTCGAAGCGTAAAATGAAACTCTTCGTTCAGGCGGTCGAAAAAGTCCGGCGGCGTGCAATAGTCCATTTTTTACTGCTCAAAAGCGCCGCGTTCATTCTTGAACCTCCGCCGTTTCCGCGTCAAATGCGGTCGTCTGGTTTTCGTCCGGCTCTTCTTCGTCCTCCGCCGCCGGGGTGGTGAATGCGCTCCGGGTGTTCAGGAAGCGGCGGCATTGATAGGACAGTTCTTCCAGTTCGTCGGCGAATTTCTTACTAATGACATAAGGCATGATGACCGCCGCCGTCAGGAACCCGGCCTTTGCGACGATGTACGAACCGCCCTGCGGCGTGGTCCGCTCGTAGAATTGCACCATGTCGATAACGTCTTCCAGCGGCGAAAGGTAGGCTCGCGAATGAAGTAACGCCGTTGTTCGTTTTCAGCGGTTTCAGAAGCGCAACCGCCGTTGATAAAGGTCGTTTCGTACTCCCGAACCAGTTTGTCGCCCGCCGCCACGTCCTCGACGTTCAGGTGTTCCGGCAAGCGCTCATGCCGGAAAAGGATTTTTTCGCGTTGCTTCCCGGTAATATCGAACACGGCGCAGAAACTTTCTTCGTCCAGAATAGGCAGGCCGTCCAGAGGATAAAGGGCGTAGCCGTCCCCAACCATTGTGATTTCTCCCGATCTGTCGTCATACAGGTAATAAAGCCCGTTCGTCTTGCAGATAGAAAGAACCTTTTTCAGCGTTCATTCGTCTCCTCCGCCGCCCGCTCGTTGCAACGCCTTTACCGCCGCCGGAATGTCGGCGCGGCCCCGCGTTCTCCACTTCAACCCGCGTCACGTCGCCGACGTGGTATACGGAAACTTTACGTTTCTGACGGAACCCCCTTGACGATCTCCGCAACGGCTCCACCCGCCGCGGCTACCAGAACCACAAACCCCAGCCAAACCCAAAAAGACGAAAACGAATTAAATCGCAAAAACTCCATGTCATTTCCTCCGTTCCAGTCTGTCGGCTATGTTCAAAATTCCTGCCATTGCTTCACGAATATTCGTGTCGGTGTTTGCCGTGATGGAAAGCACCTGTGCAATATCCCGTAGTTCCTCCGCCGCGGCGATTTGGTCCGCCGCCGCGCCGTTGCTCTCATGCAGTCAGGGCAGAGGGGCAGGCCCTCCGCCGTCGGTCCGCCGCATTGCTCACACTTCGTCAGTTTCATAGATAACGCCTCCTTTACACCGGGTAGCCAAAACAATGACGGTTCCTGTCAGGACTGCGCCCAGCAGGAAACGGCAACCCACAGGATAACCACGCCCAACAGGACGTTTTCAGCCCAGCCGCAGACGCGCAAGGCCCATCTTTGCCACGGTCCAACATTGCAGGCGGCGGGTGTGTTCCAGCTTTTCAAGGCCCGATGCCCGCTTCATGTCGTATAGGTCGCCGCTTTGACCTCCGCCGCGATTTTCGGTTGCAAACCCGCTCGAATGGTGAACAGCGCCCAATAAAGAACGATCAGCAGAATTCCGGCACGCATTGTCAGTCCTCCGTTTCCCGTTCATGCGCCCACATGCGCATTCCGCGCACTCTTCCAATTCTCCCGTTTCCAGCGGGCAAGGCTCCATTGTCGGCCCATTCAGGCTTCATGCAGTCATACTTCATTTCGTTTCCTCCGTTTCGATGTTTTCGGCCCCGCAGGGCAAGCATTTTTTCACGAACCAGCTTGTCAACGACGCGGCCCGGCGTTTTCTGCCCGCTCATGGTCATAAGCCGTTCGAGGTTATAGGCGGTCTGCGGTGTTACCCGAACCGTTAATTTCTGTCTGTGCTGTTTCTTCATTGCTCCCGCTCCTTTCGTGCGCGTAGTCGAGGAATAGAACCGCTCCGTTGAATCGGACCCGCCATTGTTCGAGGTCCGCCGCGGTGACGTACTTTCTGCCGAAATCGCTCTTTCATGTCCCGCCAGACTTCCCACGGAACAAAGAAAAAGTCATTTCCGATTCCGGCGCACACAGCGGAGATTGCGCCGTGCTGGTGGTGATGTTCCAGCGCGTCCCGCTGTTCCTGCGTCAGAACGTCCCATTTCAGGCGGTCCGTGGTGGTGTACTTTGCTTCAAAGACGATTGACCGTCCGCCCGCAAGCGTCCCCTGAAAGTCCGGCTGTGCGCGGGCCGTGAACCGCCCCTTGAAAATCCCGTCGCGGCTCTTCTCCAACACGCGGAACGGTTCAGGGGTTTTGTCTACGTCGGCCCGCCCCGGTCAGAATAGAGGGTGCAGGCGGCTTTTATGGCCTGCTCGAAAAAATGCCCCTGCGCGTTGTTGACCTTGTTTTGATACCGCATGGCGGCGCGTTGGTTGTCTATCACGGTTCCACCCGCTTCCCAATACAGGGCGGCGCGTGGTCGCCCATGCCCGCCATAAGCGCTTGAAGTTTAAGGGCTTCGCTTCTGCTGATTTCCGCCGCCGGGATTTCTTCGGCCTTTTGGAATCAGGCGGGAAGATGTCGTTCTTCATCAGGAACACCGAATAGAACCGTTCCATTTCCTCTTCCAGCGCGGCTTTATCAGGTATGAAAACTCATAGCTGAATTCGATTTCCAGCCGTTCCGCCGCGGTGCAGTCAATTCCGACTTGCTTTCGTGCGCGGCCTGAATAGGACCCGACGGCGCTTCCCAGCAGTTCCGGAATTTCAATCCGGTCACGGTATAAATCACCTGAACCACGCAGTTTTTCTTTCATACGGGGTCTTGTAACGGAAAGCACTTTTCAAACGCTCTTCCGCTATTTCGGCTTCGTCGATGCCGTATTGCTTCATCAGCTTCCGGTCAAGCAGGGCGGCGGCTGACTGCTTTTCGCCGTCTGCGCCGCGAGTTTGCAACCGCGGGCTTGAACCTTGCGTATCTTCTCTAACAGGCGTTCCCGCTCCGTCATTGTCATACCTCCCATGTGTACAGGTTCCGTGCGGCAAATATCGCAGAACAGGCAGAACGAACAAGCGTCGTCCGCCGTCCTGCGGTCGCAAATTTTCTTGATGACCCGCGCGGCCTGCTTCATTTCTTCGTCCTATCCGCATAGCGCACCCCGCGTCTGCTTCCCTTCCGGGGTCGGCTCATTCTCTTCAAGATTCGGCTATATCGTCGTGGCAGAAATACCGCAATTCCAGTTTGCGCCTGAATCGTAAGCATTGCATAACGCGGTCGTCAATCTCCGTTTTGGGATAGACGCAATTCCGGGCATGAACATACTGAATCCCGTAATCTTCGTCTGTCGGGGTCCATCCGGGGTATTTCTTTTCCCAAAACTCCGGCCCGGACGCTCCCGCGCCCATTTTTCGATCTGTCGGTGGTTGTACTTCCCGTCATTTGTCCTGCTGTAAGGTCGTTCGAGGTTGTGCGAGGAAGTCCACCGCTTCTTCCCGCCGCTCTGCTTCACAAGGTAGTTGCAGAGGGCGGCAATCCCGTTTTCGTCCGATTGCAGGCGGTCAGCATTGCAAAACCCGATTCTGTCGCCTTTTTTCTGGCCCTTTCGCTTGCGCTTCCTCCACAACTCTTCCACTACGTCGCGTTCCAGCCCGCCCGACATGATTATGTGGTGATGAATTCTCACGGGCTTTTCGCTGTTCCGCTTTGTTGTGTAGGCGGTGACAAGCATATATTTCAAGGGAGGCAATCCGTCCTTCTGCCTGCGATATTGGACCCGGCGGAGGTAGTTTGTTATCTCCCGTTCCGCTTCCTCTACTGTGTCGGGTAGGTATTTTGCGCTGTATGTAGCCGTCACGTGCAACGCTTCCGGGTCACTCCCGAAATTCAGGTTCGCCGTCTGTATGAAGTAGCGCCGGGCGTTTTTGTCGTTCAGGTTCTTTTGCTTCGGCTCCGATTCCCGGACCTTCTTTGACCGCTTCCCGCGGCCCGATGATAGCTTTTGCGTGTCCGTGTAGGAAAAAATATCGACTTCCCTATACCGATCACCGCAATATATTTTCTTTTCTCGAATAAAGCTACGCACTTTTGCTTCACCCTCTTTCTTTTGGACAGTGAAGCGGGCGTGTTGTGCTTTTCCGGCCTGTGCCGTAGTCGATAGGTGCAAAGGGGGAAGAGGGTTCCTGTCCTGCGCCCCCTCCCTCTTCCCCCTTTGCAATCCCCCTTCACCCTCGGCGGCGCAAAAGAAAGAGGGGATAGAGGGCGGGCGGGACCGTCCTTTAAGTCTCCCTGTTTTCCTTTACTGCGTGACAAGGCTAATCGCCGGAACGTTAATACCCATTACAAGCCCGCCACGCCGCATAAAAACGGCGCTATTTGTTGACTTTTCCGCCGCTTTCTGCTATACTTGCGTTAGGTTGATAGATGATGTATTTTCATCGGCGGAATCCGCTTCGTGTTGCTCTGCAAAGCACCACGGGGCGGTTTTTCTTATGCTGTTTTTTCTGCGGCGGGGAGGGGTCAGCCCTCCGCCGCCTTGTCCTTTTCTTCCTGCGCGATCTCTTCCGCGTCCTGCTTCGACTGAAAGAGTGCGGCAACCGCCGCGCCCAGCGCGTCGCCCCACAAATAGGGCGGATAATCGTTCAGCGTGGACATGAGCGCATCCACGGCGTCCAGCTTCATTTCTTCACGGCGCGCGGCCTGCTCTTCTTCGTCGTCCTCTCCGGGGATAGATACCAAGATTACAGATTTCGGATAGCAAAGCGGGCGAACGCCCCTGTCGCCGTTGCACGCGTTGTTCCAGTACCTCGCGCCGGAGGAATTGACGCCGCGGACGTAGGACGAAATCGACGCGTCACACGTCCACGGGGTCAGGTTCCAGCACCATTCGTCCACGGGCGGGGTGATCTCCCGATACTTGCGGCAAAGCGCGTCGGACCGCAAAGCGATCTTGTCCGTGGCGGTCCCGTAATCGGTCATTCCGTCGTCGGCGGTCAAGTCGCTTTCCCAATCAAGGAACGCGGCCCGGTCTGCGCCCTCCGCAACCAATGCGTCAAGGAACGCCCCGTTCAATTCCCGGCGCAAAGAGGATTTCCGCCAGTCGTTGCAGTTCTCTTCATCGAACGCCCGGAGAAAAACAGGTTCCGCCGCCAGACAAAGCGTTCCCGCGCCGATGTCCTCGAATTTGACCCACTCAACGCCGCCATACATGAAGCGATCGCCCGGTTTCAGTTCAGCAAGTTTTTTCATGGTCCTTTTCCTCCCGAAAAATAGATTTGATTTCCTTGATATAGTCCCGCACCGTTGCGGAAATTGTGTAGTAGAACACGGGGAGGAAGAGGGCGAAAACTTCGCCGCCGATCGCCTTATATCCCCGTTCTGTCAGGGCGTAGGCCGCACCCGCTCGAAACAGCAGGACCCCGGCCACGGTCAGGGCCGCATATTTCGCCACGGTCCAGCCGTTCAGCCGGACGCGCCGCCGGGTGTGCTTCTTGCTCCGCCGCCGCGGGCGGGCTTGTCCCGCTCCAATGGTGATTGTTCTGATTTCCTGCGTCATGGTGTCGCCTCCACAAAATTGATTCGGTCCGCCGCCGCGATTGCAACGGCGCGCCCGTTCCGGTCCAGCAGTTCGCCTTGCACGTGAAGTCCTTTCCCGTCCGGGGTCTTTCGGTAAATCACCGCCGTTATTTTCTGATAGGTAATACCGCCGAACGCAACCGGGCGTTCATCCAGAAAAGCCCGCTTCAATTCATTCACTGTCACGGCGCGCACCGCCTTTCCGGGAAATCTCGTATTCCGCCCCGTAGCGGCGGCGTTTGCACCGCCAACAGGTGATTTTCAGGTTCTTTCCGCCTGCTATGCGGGTTATGTCGTGCTTCCCGGCCTTTTTCAGTTCGAGAAAGCAGGGCAAGCAGAATTGACGCTTCACAGCTTCACCCCCTCTTTGATTTTCAAATAGAATTCCTCCGGGGTCATGTCCGCCGGAACGGTCAAACTGATTGCGTGGAACTGCTTACGGCATTTCGTACATTCCCGCCGCTCGATTGCCCCCACGGTCCAGATATTCACACTTCCGCCGTGGCCGGGGTAAAGTCCGATTTCTCCGCAATGGGGGCAAACAACACGCAAGCCATTTTTCACGATCTCGCCGGATTCTCCGTAAATCACGCCGTTTGTGGCCTCTCGCGCTACGTTCTTCATTCCGGTTCCCTCTCGATCACTTCGCAATCCCCGGCGCAGATTCCCAAATAGTTCCCGCCGTGGTGGATGAAATAGACTGTTTCGCCGTCCCCGGTCGTCGATACTCCTTGCACGTAGAAAACCCGGCCTTTCTCAACAAGCGGAATTTTTGTATCGCGGGTGATTCGGATTTTCACGCCGTCACCCTCTTTCCCAAATCCGCTTGACTTCCTCGCAACAGTAGTCCGCCCCGTTGGTTAGCACCCAGTCTTTCAGGTCGTCCCGCTGGGCGCGCTTGCAATACCGTTCCAGCGCGTTGTAATCGTCTTGCAGGGTGTCCGGGTTCAGGAATTTCAGGGTTTGACCCGTGGCAAACGCCAGTTCAGCCGAAACCACAATGCACCCTGTTCCGTCGTAGGTGTCCGGGTGAATGCGAATGAACAGGTTCCCCAACCTCATTTTGAAGTAACCGGGCATTGCAGTTTCTTCTTTTGTCAGGCCCTTTGCGGTCCCGAATTCCTGCATTGCCACGGCGCGGGCTTTTGTGGCCGTCAGCTTCACGCCGCCGGGGTAACTGTTTTTCTTCGTCATGGCTTTTCCGCCTCCCGCTCGAATCGGATTTTCATTTGTGCCGGGTAAAGGTCAACTTCTGGCCGTCTTTTTCCGGTCCACCGCAAGCCGCCCGCCTGTCCAACACACTTCCAGCCAGCGGCCCGCAGGCTTGCCCCGTTTTCGCTTTCCAGAATGTATGTCACCAGCCGTTTATACCCCATAGCGCGGGCGGTTCTCCATGCGGCGGCATAAAGCATTGAACAGGCGTTCCGGGTCCCGTCTGTGCAAAGCCTGTTGACTTCCAGCGTCCAGCCGTCGTCTAAATGCCGCGCCACCGGACGGCCCACAATGGCAACGCCCACGATCTTTTCGCCGTCGGAAAGCCCGATGGAAAATTTATGCCCCACCGTCGGCCCGTGGTGTCTGTGGTTCTGCTCCACGAACGCGTTTGCTTCCCGTAGGGTTATAGGTACAACTTCAAGCATTAGACCGCCCCCGCCGTCCCAGCTTCAAGCCCCTGCGTGGATGTTTCATTCCAACGTAGCTACTTTACACGAGCCGATACGCTGCAGATCGGCGTCGCTTCGATCGACGCCGCAGCGCTGCATCAGCCGCTGACTGCTGTGCCGGAGATGCTGCTGCAGCATCTGACAACGCAGTTCCCGCGTCACAGGCACCACATCCGGGAGCGGATCATCCGTTTGTTCAAACATGGTTTCGTAGACCCGCTGAAACACTTCATCACAGCGATCCATCCCGTATCATCTCCTTTCTTTCTGGCAGATTTCGCTATCATATCACTTATAGTTTCATTTGCAATCGATTTTTCACATTTTTCCAATTTTTTGGTATTCTCCCTGTTCTATGAAGGAGAATACCCGAACACCGCCGGACGTTTTCTTTCTCTGCCTGCAAAACAAAAACCGCCAAAGGGACGCAATGCTGCTACCCCTTTGGCGGTTTTTCCGCAGTTTGTTCAGCTCCGGAACGGAGGGGTGGCGCCCGTCCCCTGGATGCGGTAAGATATTGCAAAATCAGTCAGGAATTGAATCAGCTCCAAGTGTATATCCCGGTATGGGAGGCCCAAACACCGGGCGCCTGCCCGGATGATGGGTGTGAACGGATTGAGTTTTTCCTCCGACTGCTCCGCCATTCCACGCGCTCCTGCGCAATGCTGCGGCAGGCTTCATGAAATGCATCCACCATATGGGCGGACTCCTTTTCGTCGATCAGGCACTCATTTTCCAAATTGCGGACGTTTTCCAGATAAAGTTTCTGCAGCTCCATGCCCGTGGGTTCTTCGGGGATCTGCATCACTGTAATGGCGGTGCAGTAATACAGCGCAAAAGCACCGGCATATTTTCCACAAAGTCCCCGCGGCCGTACTGCTCCAGCATGCGGTTTTGTGCGCTCAATGCGCACCCACATATCATTGCTCAGGTCCTGGACGGTAGCCGTCTGGTGTTTTTTCAGCCAATCTCGTGCTCCGCTCATTCCTGCTTATCCTCCTGCCCGCTCTCTTCGGCGGCGGGGGACTGCATCTCCTGTGCGCTTTCCTCTGCGCCCTCTTTTCCTCTTCCCGTTCGGCCAGGGCCAGGGCAATGACCTGATCGCCCTCTTCCTTGAAGCGCATAACGATGACGCCCTGGGTTGCACGGCCGGCGGCGCGGATGTTTTCCACCGCAGTACGGATCAGGATACCGCTCTGGGTCACCAACAAATCTTCGCTGCCGTCCATCAATCTTGATGCCCACCACAGGGCCGGTCTTGTCCGTGACGGCATAGTTCCGAATGCCCAAACCGCCCCGGTTGGTAAGGCGGTATTCCTCCACCGCCGTCCGCTTGCCATATCCTTTTCCGTAATGGAGAGAATTTTTCCTTCCCGCGGCCACGCCGGCGCCCACC
>VOFH01001828.1_pt1 | contig 17844 bp, 24 predicted proteins | sample 5384091 | NCBI WGS metagenome assembly VOFH01 (sample SAMN12384727, study PRJNA508395) | human gut metagenome | isolation source: healthy gut G | host: Homo sapiens
AGTACATCATTTAAGTTTTTAAGGTAGAAATTACTGTTGCTGTATTTTTACGTGCTGGTTTCCAAGTCCCATCTAATTATTCCTCTTGTGGGATTATCCTAACATTAGTATTTCCACAGAATGGCAGGAAATTAATACAGCGGTTATGGTAGCAGAAGGAGCCAAACGTTTCTTGTTTAGTTATGGTGATTATCAGTTCTATTTTGGTTGATGATATTGAAATTTATACAGAGGATAGTGGGAGCGACTGTAATGATTCCAGTGCCCGTCATTGAAGATGATTTTCGGGTGGGATGAGAATGATAGGCTGGGAAATAATTCTACCCATTACCATTAATAATGAAGTGATGGAATTGATGAACCCTATCTGCTGTTAATCCTTGGGAAGCGCAGGCTGGTTATGATTTTAGCAAGTGAATTGGAAGAAGGTACTATCTATTTCTTGAAAATGAAGATTAAAGGTTCTGTCGAAGGAAGCATTGGAGCAGCATTTCAGAAACCAGAGGGTATGCTGGGCGTGGTGATTTTCCATCTATAACGATTACGACCGATTGGAATGAAATAACTGTGTCTACTACATGTAGCGGTGATACTACTACTCGTTTTCTTTTGAATTATGGTACTTATGCTGGTACTCTTTATATTGATGATCTTTTCTATTTATTGGGAAAAGTCAGCAATAGTATTCCGCTTACTCCCGAAGAGAAGAAAGATACCCTTACGGGCCAGCGAAACAACTGGGTAGAAGGCATGATGAAAGCTACTGGCGGTTATGTGACCGCTTGGGATGCTAGTGAATGAAGCTATTTCGGAGGCGGTGATGACGGTGAAGGATTCATACTTTGCAGTCAGCTAAACAGCTTCTGCAGAAGATATCAAGAATAACTTCTACTGGCAAGACTACTTGGGTAACGAAGACTACACTCGTATTGTGGTAGCTGCTGCCCGCAAGTATTATGCAGAAAACGGCGGTACTGCTCCTCTGAAACTCTTTGTCAATGACTATAATCTGGAGTCTGACTGGGACGATAATAGAAAGTTAAAGTCTGGTACACTGGATTGAAAAATTGGGAAGCTGATGGGGTGACGAAGATTGACGGTATCAGTACACAGATGCACGTGAGTTGCTATGCTAATGCTGCTACACAGAAGAGTAAGGGAAGATCATGTGGTGAAGATGTTCGAAATCTTGGCTGAAAGTGGCAAACTCAGTGAAGATAACCGAGCTTGATATGGGCTACATAGATGAGAATGGTACCAGTGTGAAGACGGAGAATATGACTGAGGCACAGCATAAAGCAATGTCTGATTACTACAAGTTCATCGTGAAGAAGTACTTCGAGATAATTCCTGCTGCCCAGCAAGTATGGTATCACTCAGTGGTGTGCAACCGATAGTCCCAGTGATTCAGGCTGGCGTGGTGGTGAACCCGTAGGCCTTTGGGATTCCAACTACAGTCGTAAGCATACCTATGCAGGTTTTGCTGATGGATTGGCTGGAAAATAATAAAGTTTTATGAGAACAGGCAGCGGGGCATAATGTGAAACCACTGCCTTTAGTTGTTTTAATAAAAATCGAATAACAATGAAAAACATATTATTTATTTTGAGTTTAGTCATCTGGTGTGGTTGTAGTAATGAAATACCTTTTGATACTAATAGGGCAGAAGATATGACTGTTACACGAACTACGAATTCGGATAGCGTATATTATTTTGAAGGGTATTTTAGTCAATTGCAACCGGTTGTGACATTACCGTACAAAAAAGATTCTATTAGGCAAACTATTGTTTCTTATAGACAAGTAGGTACTACTGTGGCAGATATAGTTCCTGAGGTGGTGAGTAAACCTACATGGGTGAATAGAATTGATTTTTGAATCCTTATTATAAAATATATGAAGTGTTTATTTCAGTAGATGCAAAATACTTCTGTAGAGAAGAGAGTGGGAAGTATTATACTAAAACAACCGGAATCCAATAAAACATTAAATATTGGAATTACTCAAAATGGAATTAATAATTATATAATTGTTTCAGTGAAAGAACTTTACTCAATCATCCATTGTTTACTGCTACTACAACTTATCCCGTAGAAAAAGACATTACTTGCAGAATTCCATACGAAGCATACAATGATGGTGGAAAGTATGACGGCAACGCATCAATCACTATTCCGAGAGGAGAAACAAAAGGAACTTACGAAATGGATTATAATGGTTCTCCGTTAGTTTATTATCATGGTGATATAAAAGGCTATAAATTGTATGAAGGAACTATTACAGGAGATGATATTTATAACTATAGCTTTTGTACGCTATTGGTAAAAGTGATGTGTCTGTTAAAGTTGTTTTTTATATTTATTTCTTAGTTATTGTCTAATTAAAAAAGTAGTAGTTATGAAACAGATTTTATCGTTAGCGTTATTTTTATTTTTGTTCAGTTGTAGTTCTGATGAGTTGGCTGGATTGGATAGTGAAATTGATGTAGAAAAAGACATCGGTTCTCGATAGGAACTTGTCAGACTGTTCAGAAACGGCAGAAACCAGGGCTGTCAATAGTCTTGCCACTATTGTGGCTGAAAATACTCCTCAGAAGGTGTCTATAAGTTTACGATAACTACTCAATATCCGGTAGAGAGTGCGGTTGCTCTTTTCCGTGTGCATTATAAGATAGTAAAAAGCAATGGTGGTATGGAGTCAAAATATGCTATTTTTACATTGCTTCGGGGTGAAACTACAGATGAGGTATATGTGGATCATAGTGCTGACGGAATATTGGCTTTGATGTTGGAGTCTGCCGAGGTCCAACCTGGAACGGATTCGGAGTACAATTATGAGTTTAAATTGTTGCCTATTGGATGGATATCATAGTGCTGGGAGTAGAAATCTGTTTTTATGATTTAAAAAATTCCGTTGTGGGCTTTTTGGTTTCCTATATTAACGTGAGTTGGATATGATTAATGAATCACTCAAAAATATTATGAACGGAAAAGAATTTTATCAATGCTGCTGTGCCTGGGCGTTATGTTTGCTATGGGCGTCTTGCGCAGATGATGAGATAAAAGAAATAGTGCAGCCGGAAGAGCCGACGGAGTCGTGGACCCGAATCGGAACCTGAGACTCCTGTTGAAGCCAAGTTGCCGATATTGCGTGTAGAAGGGCGTTACCTTAAAAATGAAAAAGGGAGAAATAGTCAATCTGCATGGTTTTACGCAGACTTACAGCCCTTTCTTCAATAATAATGCGTGGGGTAACTATGACGTGCAGGCATGCCTCAGGTATAATAAGAGCATGGTAGACGGCATTGTGGCCGCAGGATGGAAATTCAATTTCGTGCGGATGCACCTCGACCCGTATTGAGTGATGACCCTCCATGCAGTCCGTGAGATATGAAGGACATGAGCGGTTCTCCGAAACCCGTTTTCGGAAGTATCTTGAAGAGTTGTTTGTGCCGATGGCAGAGTACTTTATTTCTAAGGGAATGTATGTGGTAATGCGTCCGCCTGGGGTTTGTCCGTCATTGATGCTCCCTATAAGGAGGCCTTATAAAATAGGAGACACTTATCAGCAATTTTTGCTCAAAGTGTGGGATATTGTCTCAGCAACATCCTAAACTGAAAAAATAATATGGATGTTAATGTTTGAGCTTGCTAATGAACCGTCAGAATAAAAGGTACTGACGGAACATACGGCAGTACGGTGACGGTCATTTCAAGAATCTCAACTTTACTTTCAGGCTATAGTAGACAAAATACGTACTAATTGTCGCAACATTGTTTGGGTGCCGGGATTGTCTTATCAGTCATCCTGCCGGATATGCTATTCAGTATCGAAGGAGGAGAACATAGGCTTTGCTGTTCACTGCTATCCCGGTTGGTATGGTAGCGATGCTGAGGAAGACAGCGGTGAAGGATGATCGGCCTTCCACAGGAGGTGGTTATGGAGAAAGCTTTTTTCAGGGGGTTGGGATGCGTAGGTCCTGTGGCGGCTTTTTTGCTCCTATCATGGTGACTGAAATAGACTGGGCTCCGAAAGAAATATGATGCCACTTGGGGTAAAAGTATTACAGGAACGGCAGGTGCTGAAGGCTTTGGCGCCAACTTCAAATATAGCCGATAATTCAGGTAATGTTTCCTGGTTGTTTTTCACCACCAGATCTCATGAGCTGGCGGCATTTAGGATAGTGCCGGGTGAACCGGGCAACTATACTTTTCTCAATGACCCCGAAGCCTGTCCTTGGGCGTGTACCATTGGTTCAAAGAATATGCTGATGGAATAGTAGTGAATGGGGAGTTGGAGAAACTGGAGTTGATGGGACAGGAAGGAAATCTTCGTCTGCAAATGGGTGGTACGAATTATCTCAAAGTGAAAGCTGTTTATTCTGATGGAACGGTACGGATGGTGACTGCGGAAGCGACTGTCAACAGTTCAGATACGAACGTGCTGAAAGTAGAACAGGCAGCCAAATTAGTAGCTGTGGCACCAGGTGAAGCTACGGTAACCGTTACATATCAATCGGCTGCCGGAGTCAGTAAGCAACTGACATTGCAGGTTACGGTAATTTCTCCTTTCTCACTGACGGCAGATGTCTTCAATCCTTCTATATGGGAGAAAGGCACGTTCGACGAAAATACCCGCACACTGGTGACGGGACAGTATGGTTTCGGAGGGTGGCAATATGACAGTGGACTTGATTTGTCGGGATATAAGACTGTGACCGTAGAATTGGGTAATGATAATGAAAGTGGTGTTTCGTTCCGTCTGTTTGATAAAACCAGTTATTGGAGTGAGCCTGCTACGTATGATTTCGGATCTTCGCGTAAGATTGTAGTGGAGTTGAATAATATGAAAGATAAGAACGGAGGAAAGATTGATCCTTCGCATCTTTATATTGCAGGTTTTTGGTCAACAGGTGGAAAACCTATTGTGATAGCTAATGTCTCCTTAGCAAATTAAAAAAGACATATCAATTCTCATCTTTCCGAGAGTTTGATATAATTTGTGCATTTTATAATATCTTTCCTGCATCCTCTGTGAAGAGTGTGCAGGAGCACAAATCTGTAATGATATGTACACTATTCGGTTATGCACAAAATGCACCTTGTCAATCTTCCCTCAGACCTCATCCGTGCCAGTTCCCAGCCGAAGTATAGTTGTGATCCACAACAAGCAATGTAATTTCAGGCAAGGCTGATTTCAAGCGGAATATGTATTTTCATTGACGAGAAGAGTGTATGTGATGCGGACAAATATCTATATATCGGTGACATTGGATATATAGATACTGCGCATCCGATATATAGATGCGACATGTCTGATATATAGATGCTGTACGTCCGATACAGAGTGATAGAAGGGCTACGATGTAATACTCCTACAAGAAAATGTAACGTGAATATGAAAGATGTAACATAGGTGAATAACTATGTAGCATGGAAATGTGGATTATATTACTTCGATCTGTTACATTTGAAACCGAAAAAGATTTCTGAGATTATAATTAAATATAAAATGAAGAATAGCATGAAAAACATGAATCTTTTGTCCGCTTTGCTGATGGGAGGTGTTTTGAGCTTGGGACTGTAATATTTATCTAATATTGATATTCAAATATCTGAAATCGTAAAGCGGTGATCAGATTCATGCCTTATTTTTGCAGATACAAATGAATAGTCTGATAAACTTTAAATAAAAGATATGATGAAGAAGATAATTGTATGGTTGGCTGTAATGATGTATACATTGTCCGGTTATGCACAAAATGCACCTTGGAATTTTCAGAGTAAAGTAGTCACGGATACTCTTTTCAGTAAAGTGCTAAATTCAAAGCGTGCTTATACCGTTTTTCTGCCAAAGAGTTTTGAACAGAATAAAGAAAAAATATCCGGTCCTGTATCTTTTGCATGGTATGTGGGAGACCAATCCTGTCTGGGCCGAGCGTGGACATGTAAAAGATGTGATGGATCGCCTTGTAGCCAGTGGAGAAGCATGTGAGATGATTATTGTTACTCCGAATGCCGGTGGCAATATACATATGGAATGGAACGGATATTTTGATATGCCTGGTTGGAAATATGAGACATTCTTTTATACGGAATTCTTGCCCTATATAGAGAAAAAATACAGGGTGATAGGCGATAGGCAGCATCGTGCCATTGCCGGCTTGTCGATGGGAGGTGGCGGAGCTACTAATTATGGCCAGCGCCATAGTGATATGTTTTGTGCAGTCTATGATGAGTGCTCTGATGTCTATTCCTGAGCAGGGAGCAGTATCTGCTGATGATCCGAATTCTAAAATAGCGATACTGACTCGTAGTGTTATTGAAAATAGCTGTGTGAAATATGTGACCGAGGCCGATGAGAACCGTAAGGCTGATTTACGTAATGTTGCCTGGTTTGTAGATTGTGGGGATGATGATTTCCTGCTTGATCGTAATATAGAGTTCTATCAAGCAATGCGTAATGCCGGTATACCTTGCCAGTTCAGAGTGCGCGATGGAGGACATGATTGGGAATATTGGCACTCGGCTCTTTATCAGTGTTTACCTTTCGTAACCCGGATATTTGGTAAGGAATGAATATACATATAAACAAACAATAATAGACAGATTATGAGAACATTTGTATTTACATGCTTGCTTCTTTTAGGCATGACGACATTTGCACAGGACGCGAATTTCCATATCTATCTGTGTTTGGGACAATCGAACATGGAAGGAAATGCAAAGGTAGAAGAACAGGATACAGTGGCAGTTGACAGTCGCTTTCAGGTATTAGCGGCTGTCGATTGTCCTAATTTGGGGAGGACCAAAGGGAATTGGTATAAGGCGGTTCCTCCTTTGGCGCGTTGCTATACGGGCTTGACCCCGGGAGATTATTTCGGCCGGGCTATGGTGGCTAATCTTCCATCTAATGTGCGGGTGGGGATTATCAATGTTGCCGTAGGCGGTTGTAGGATAGAACTGTTTGACAAGGATAACTATCAGTCATACGTAGAAACTTCTCCGGACTGGCTGAAGAATATGGTAAAGGAATATGGCGGCAATCCTTATGCGCGTTTGGTTGAGATGGCAAAGCTTGCTCAAAAAGACGGAGTGATTAAAGGTATTCTGTTACATCAGGGAGAGTCGAATACAAATGATAAAGACTGGCCCTTAAAAGTAAAGGGAGTGTATGATAATCTTTTGAACGATTTAGGATTATCTGCCGCTAATGTGCCTTTGCTGGCAGGTGAGGTGGTACATGCAGATCAGAATGGCGTTTGTGCCAGCATGAATACAATCATCGACAGCTTGCCACAGGTGATTCCTACTGCACACGTGATATCTTCTGCCGGTTGTCCGGCTGCATTCGATAATCTTCATTTTACAGCTGAAGGATATCGGATGTTAGAGCTCGCTATGCTGCTAAAATGCTTTCTATTTTAGGATATGGAGATTGGACGTCTGCTCAGAATATGAAGTTATGGTATAATCGTCCGGCACAAGATTGGTTGGAAGCTTTGCCATTAGGTAATTCCCGTTTGGGGGCTATGGTATTTGGCGGAACGGCCCGTGAAGAATTGCAACTCAATGAAGAGACGTTCTGGGCTGGTGGACCGTACAATAATAATAATCCTAAAGGGTTGCAGGTATTGCCTGAAATACGTCGCCTTATTTTTGAAGGCAAAACTTTGGAGGCGCAGAAACTCATTGATGAGAATTATATGACGCCTCAGCATGGTATGCGTTATTTGACGCTGGGGAGTCTTTTTCCTGAATTTCCCGGACATGAAAATCCTTCTGAATATTATCGGGATCTGAATCTGGAGAATGCTACTGCTACAACACGTTTTGAAGTGGATGGAGTGAAGTTTGTCCGTACGGCATTTGCCTCTTTGAGTGATGATGTGATTATTGTACGTATTCAGTCGGATAAGGCAAAGGCCTTGAATTTTGCCGTATCATACAGCAGTCCGCTGAAATCAGATGTACAAGTAAAGGGGGCAAGCTGATTATCTCTTGTCAGGGAGCCGAACATGAAGGAATTCTGCTGCTATGCGTGCCGAATGTCAAGTACAGGTGAAAAACAGATGGTAAAGTGAGTAAGGAAGAAAGCGCGCTTGCCGTGAATGGAGCTACTGAAGCTACCTTGTACATTTCAGCAGCTACTAATTTTGTGAATTATCATGATGTTAGTGCGAACGAGTCAAAACGTGCAGCTACTTATTTGCAGAAAGCCACCCGCATTCCTTACGAACAGGCTTTGAAGAGTCATATCGCCTCTTATCGCAAGCAATATGACCGTGTGTCCCTGACTTTAGAAAGTACCGGAGTTTCCGCTTTGGAGACACCTGTCCGTGTGCAACGTTTTATGGAAGGGAATGATATGGCAATGGCAGCTTTGATGTTCCAATATGGTCGTTATCTGCTGATTTCTTCTTCGCAACCCGGTGGTCAGCCTGCCAATCTTCAAGGTATTTGGAATCATAGTCCATATGCTCCCTGGGATAGTAAATATACGATTAATATCAATGCGGAGATGAATTATTGGCCTGCTGAAGTGACCAATTTGAGTGAGACACATGAACCTCTCTTTGATATGGTGACTGACTTGGCAGTTACAGGCAGTGAGACTGCTAAAGTTCTTTATGATGCTAAAGGTTGGGGGCACATCATAATACGGATATATGGCGTGCCTGCGGACCGGTGGATGCTGCATACTTCGGCATGTGGCCTAATGGAGGTGCCTGGCTGGCACAGCATCTGTGGCAGCATTATCTGTTTACCGGTGATAAAGAGTTTCTAAAGAAGTATTATCCGCTGTTGAAGGGAACTGCTGATTTTTATTTAAGTCATTTAGTGGAACATCCGAAGTATAAATGGATGGTTACAGTACCTTCCATGTCTCCTGAACATGGTTATCGGGGTTCACAAACAACGATTACGGCAGGCTGTTGTACAATGGATAATCAGATTGCTTTTGATGCTTTGTACAATACACTTCAGGCCAGTCGTATCTTGGGTGGAGATAAACAGTATGAGGATTCTTTGCAGGTAATGCTGAGTAAGTTGCCGCCAATGCAGATTGGGAAACATAACCAATTGCAGGAATGGCTGATTGATGCTGATAATCCACTGGATGACCATCGGCATATTTCGCACTTGTATGGCTTATATCCCAGTAATCAGATTTCTCCGACTACAAACCCGGAGTTATTTCAAGCTGCCCGGAATACTTTGATACAGCGTGGAGATATGGCTACCGGTTGGAGCATTGGGTGGAAAGATTAATTTCTGGGCGCGTATGTTGGATGGCAATCATGCTTATAAGATTATACAGAATATGCTTCATCTTTTGCCTAATGATAAAGTTCAGAAAGAATATCCTGAGGGACGTACTTATCCTAATTTATTTGATGCCCATCCACCTTTCCAGATCGATGGAAACTTTGGTTATACGGCAGGAGTTGCAGAGATGTTGTTGCAAAGCCATGATGGTGCAGTACACTTATTGCCTGCACTGCCTGAAGCATGGAAAAAAGGAAGTGTGAAAGGCCTTGTTGCCCGTGGTGGTTTTGTGGTGGATATGGAATGGGATGGCGTTCAACTGAAAAAGGCGAAGATACATTCTCGTTTGGGCGGGGGTACTACGTATCCGTTCTTATGTTCCTTTAAAGGGAAAAGGAGTGAAAGTGGCAGACGGTGCTTGCCCGAATCCTCTTTATGCATCGGCAGTTATAAAAGAACCGGTAGTTTCAAAACTGATAAATCCTCAGGTACCGGTCCTTTATCGTACTTACGAATATGACATTGTTACTCAGCCGGGAGAAGACTATTCGCTGGAGCGTAGTATGTAATGATATTAGCAGTCTATTAATTGTGATAAAACCTTGGAGTGATGAAACTTACAACTTTATTTGCGGTTAGTGTCAGCCTGATACTTTCCGGCTTTTGTTCACTTGAGTTCAGGCTCATCCTGTTCTGGAAAACAGCAGTGGGGGACCTGGTTCCTGCAGGAGCTTACTATACTGATAACTATCGGAATTTGTTTAATGAGTATTTAGGTATTTCTCAGCAACAAACCGACCGGAAAATGGAGCAAATCTGGAATCATTTCTTTGTGAATGAAAAAACAAAGGTTTACTATGAGAGTGATGACAATACTGCCTATATTTATGATACAGGGAATCAGGATGTGCGTACAGAAGGAATGTCCTATGGAATGATGATATGTGTACAGTTGGATAAGCAGGCGGAATTCGATAAGTTATGGCGGTGGGCCAAGAAATACATGCTATATACTTCGGGCAAATGGTCGGGATATTATGCCTGGCACTGTACACCTCATGGCGTTAAAATAGGTAAGGAGCCGAGTTGCGCTTCTGATGGTGAAATTTATTTTATAACTTCTTTATTCTTTGCTTCTCACCGTTGGGGGAATGACGGGGGCATATAACTATAATCAGGAAGCTCAGAAAATCTTGAAAGATGTTATGTCTAAAGATGGTTCCCAAGGCGTTTATAACCTGTTCAATACTGAGAGTAAACTCGTTACATTTGTACCGGAAAAGGTCTATTATAACTATACGGACCCTTCTTATAATCTGCCTGCTTTCTTTGAACTTTGGGCTTTGTGGTCTGACACTAATAAGGAATTCTGGAAGCAGACGCCTGATGCAGCCCGTCGCTTGTTGGCTGATGCATCGCATAAAAAGACGGGATTGTTTCCTGATTATTCTGCATTCGATGGCACTCCTTGGAAACCTAAGAATTGGGGGTATGATACAAGAAGATACCAGTTTGATGCTCTCCGTTGTGCCATGAATGTTGGTATGGATTATTATTGGTTTGGGAAAGATGCTGCTAACCAGACAGAGATGATGAGTCGATTGCTTAACTTTTTCAAGCAAGATAATTTTACGCACGAATATTTTAATGTGGATGGTTCAGCACCTGCCGGTAATTATTCAACAGGTATGATCGGTGCAAATGCTGTAGGAGCCTTTGCTCTGAATGACAAGGATCTGGCGAAAGAATGTATACAGAAATTGTGGATGAACCATTGCCTACGGGGAAATTCCGTTACTATAGCGGTATGGTATATATGATGTCTATGCTGCATGTCAGTGGAAACTTCCGGATTATCAAGTAGCTTGGTGAATGGAAAGTGTAAAAGTAGTATAAGCGTAATATATTGATATATAAAGAAAGCCAGCTAATTGTCATGAATTAGTTGGCTTTCTTTTTGTTTTGTTTAGTTCTGTTGCTCAATCTTGTCACCGTCAGAAAAAAGAAGACTTTTGCAGTTCTTCCATATAGGAGGTGGGGGTACTCCGTATAATTCTTTAAAAGCGGTAGAAAAATATGCAATATTAGTAAAACCTGTAAAGGCTAGCGACTTCAGTAATGTTATGATATTGGTTTGCTAATAATGATGCCGCTTGTTTCAGACGAACATTGCGTATTAAGTCGCGGGTTGACTGGTTAGTTAGCTCTTTTTAGCTTACGGTGCAAATGTACGCGACTGATACCTACTTCAGTTGCTATCATTTCAACATTCAAGTCAGGATTACCGAGATTGTCATTAATAACTTTCATCACTTTATTAAGCAGCCTGTCGTCAGGTGATTGGACTTTTAGTTTCTTCAACTTCTGTTCTTGCATCTGACTACCGCTGAAACTATTGCGCAATACTTCTCTGCTCTTGATGAGGTTGATAGCTGTTTTTCTCAATATTTCGATACTGAATGGTTTCACTATATATGCATCTGCTCCCCATGTTTAAACCTTCCAGGTTATCTTCTTCTCTTGATTTGGCCGTCAAGAGTATAATTGGTATATGGTTGATGGTTACGTTCTGCTTTATTTTTTTTGCAAAGTGTCAATCCATCCATTTCAGGCATCATGATATCACTGATAATCAGATCAGGTTCTTTTTTAGAATCATTGCAAGTGCTTCTTTTCCATTAGTACACTCGCTCATGTGAAAATCACTTGCTAATTCGCGACAGATGTATTTTCGTATTTCTTCATCATCTTCGACTACCAGGACACGATTCTTTGTTCTGGAACGTATTTTTTCGTCTTCTTCATCAACTGAAGAAGTGGGTAGGGCAGTTGTGATATGTATGGGAGAATTATTGTCAGTCGGGTTATTATCTATTTCTTCAGCGTTCAGATGTTCCTTGCCTAAAGGCAATCGTATAATAAAGCGGGAGCCTGGTTTCCCCTCATTGTTTTCTGCTTCTATTGTACCGTGATGTAATTCTATTAATGAACGACTTAGATGCAATCCGATACCAGTACCTACATTAGAGTTATTGTGGCTGTTACGGATTTGATAGAAACGCTCAAAAATTCTTCCTATCTCTGCGGGGTCAATTCCGATGCCGCTATCTTCTATTATTATTTCAAAATAATGCTGTAAAGGGCAGGAGCATTCATATCTTTACCGGTACGGAGATAAATATTGATTTTTCCGTTTTCCGGTGTAAATTTGAATGCATTGGAAATAATGTTCAGGATAACTTTATCAAAATTTTAGATCTATCCATGCCTGTAAGATTTCCATCTCTGTTTGAAAGCAAAGAGTGATATGTTTGGCATTTGCCTGATATTCGAAGGTGTAGTATAAATCCCGGATGAAACCCACAATGTCAATCTCTTGAAATTTCAGTGACATTTGCCCTTTATCGATTTTTTTTCGAATATCCATCAGCTGGTTAACCAGACGAAGAATACGTTCAGCATTCCTATAAATAGTATGATAGTTTTTTTGCCGTTCTCCATCTTTATCAGTAGAGATAAGCTTTTGCAGTGGGCTTATGATGAGAGACATCGGGGTACGTATCTCGTGGGATATATTGATGAAGAACTGTAATTTGGCTTCATTGATTTGCTCTGCGTGAATATGCTCTAATATCTCCTGGCGGGCACGGTAACGATGGCGTACTTGAATGACGATGATATAGATGATGGCTATCAGCAATATCCCATACATTAGTTTGGCCCATCCGGATGCATACCATGCTGGGTCAATGGTGATACGTATTTCTTTAATATCAGAATAAGAGTCATTATCTTTTGCTTTTATCTGGAATGTATAGTCACCCGGACTTAAGTTGCTGAATGATACTGGTTGATTCCTTGTTGTAAACTAATCCAACTTGTATGGTTAATGCGATATATATAGGTAATTCGTTCCGGGCTGAAAAACTCCATGGCTGAAAATTCTATGCTGAAAGAATTATCTTTTTTGTGGGAAAGCTGGAAATGATCAGCATCCATTACTGCAGTAGTAACAATGTCTTTACCTACTGATTCCATCCCTTTCTTTTTACCATTTTATCATGGATATAAAAGTCTGTGATCCGAATCTCAGGTTTTTTACTTGAGTTGGTTATTTCTGCTGGATTAAAATAGGTGATACCGTTTGTTCCTCCAAAAATAAGTTCGCTTTTGATGGTATGCAAAGCTAGCTCCTTTGCTGAATTCATTACCTTGCAATCCGTCACTTGCATAGAAATTAATGAAACTTTGGTTTTGGGGGGTTGAACGACTGATTCCATAATTCGTACTGATCCAGAGATATCCATTCGTATCTTCCTTGATTGCACATATATAATTGCTCGGCAAACCATCTTCTATTGTATATTCGCGAATATCAAGACTTTTGGGATTGAGGTGTTTTTAATCCTTTAGATGTTCCTATCCAGATGCTTCCATCACTACCCTCGTGAAGGGCATAGATTACGTCTCCATATAATATTCTTTCTATTTTTCAAAGGAGAGATGAAATCCATGGTCTTTATGTCCACGCATCCCAAACCGTCATAAGTTCCTATGTACAGTTTGCCTTCACTAGTGTATAAGAGACTGTTTATCCATGAGTTATGTAGCATGTTTGTTTTTCTCCAGTCAGTATTGGTTTTAGCAAGCATCGGACAACAGACTATTTCTTTGGTATTTATATCCATGTGATATAAACCACCTCCCATCGTTCCTATCCATAATGTCTTATTATTATCTTCTGCAAAACAATAGACGCTTTCTATAAGATTGGATGTCTGATCCAATAATCTCAGGTATTCACAATGACCGGTTTTAGTATCTAACTTAGCCATACCGTTCAGGTAAGAACCTATCCACAGATTATGGTTGGAGTCCTCAAAAATACTCATGATTGTTGCAGGAACTGAGAGTGTGCATCATCTGTAGGGACAAAGGTGCTTTTTAATGTTTGATCCGGAGCGATTGCATAGATTCCATCGTTGTCAGTACCTACCCAGAGAGTTCCGGTATGGTCCTTGTATACTGACATGACGCAGTTGGAACCGATCACATTATGTATGGAAGACTTATAACCCATGTATTTGAATTTGTTGGTCGTGGTAGGTATAATCATAACTCCTTTCTGAAAGAAGCCTAACCAGATATTTCCTATTTTGTCTTTCAGAATGGAATGTACCTTAGCTTTTTTCAAGTTAAATGTGGTAATATTAAAATTCGCTTCCTTTATCTTTTGCTTCTGAGTATCATATATTTTCATTCCCGAACCGTCTGTACCGATAAATATCTCATTCTGATCTCCGGGATATAAAATTTTAATAGGCAAATCTGGATTAGGAGTATATGTAAGAGGAATAAATACATCTTTTTGTCATCATATATAAATAACCCTTTCTTTAAGCTACTCATATAAAGATTACCCTGTTTGTCTTCACACATACTTGAAACTGTATTTTTGGCTATGTCTTCTTCGCCTGAATAGTGTTTGGCCTGGTTATTTTTATCAAAACGAAAGATACCATTATCACCTGTTGCTACCCATAAATTCCCCTTTTTTTATCTTCATATATATAAGTAATCAGATTACTGGAAATAAATTCTTAGATTTTATACTGTCTCCCTTGACTTCCAATAAAAAACATACTATGTCCAGGGTTCCTATTAGTATTTTCCATTATTGCGTTCAAGGTCGCTATATTGAGCTACGGAACTCCGCTAGAAAGGTACATAGGAATGGTGGTAAAAACTATCTGTTGCCCGATCATATATTTGTAGTCCGTTCAAGGATCCTATGAAAAGCGCCCTTTTTATCTTCGTACAATGTACGTACATAGTCATTTAGTAAGAGAGTGAGGATTATCTTTCTCATTTCTATAAACAGTGAATTTTGCACCGTCATATCGATTCAAGCCATCTTCTGTTGCAACCATATTATGCCGTCGCGATCTTGATATATTTTATTAAGCATACTGTTGATAGGTCCTTATCGACCGTGAACATTTTCCTTCTTGTCCATGAAATGTGGTGGTAGATAAGCATAAAATAATAGGCATAAAATAAATTTGATCTTCATAGTTATTAATTTTATGCTTGCAAATATACTTAATATCCGCTATATTTCCTTTTAAAATATGAACTTATATGTCGAATTTCTTATTCAGAGTTTGCGGGGCTTTTTATGTTTTTTACGAATTTTGAATTACGGTGTAAATGATAGATACCACGTCAATTGAAAAGTAACGAATGGGAAGATGAAGAAGAGAGAAACTAATGAGCAGATGGAGAGACAACAACCGTGTTATTATCCAAGGGAAGGTGCGAGTACTATTGTTGTTTTTATACATGGCATAGTGGAAGGACCGGATCAGTTTCTGGGTTTAATGAAACGAAGTTCCGAACTGGGTTTTGCTTCTTCTTCTTTGTTATTACCGGGACATGGCGGAACAGGGGAGGGGTTTGCACGCAGTAGCAGACAGCAGTGGCTGGAATATGTCAATGCGGAAATAGCTCGTTATAAGAAAAACTATAATTCGATTATTTTGGTTGGGCATTCTATGGGAAGTCTTTTATCGTTTCTTACTTATATGGAAAGTCCGGAGCAAATAATAGGCATAGTAGCTATAGATACCCCTTTATATGTGAGGGTTAAGGGTAGAGCTCTCAGAAATAATCTGAAGGTAGGCTTCTGCAAAGAAATTCCGGAAAGTGATCCTGCTCATGCTCTATTGAGGCGAGTAGTGTAGCTCCTTGTTCCATACTCACTTATTTGAGTTGGGTACCGAGAATGATTGACTTGTTTTGTTTGATGAAGAAAACAAGAGAGGTACTACCACAGGTCTCTATTCCTACATTGGTCTTTCATGCAGATGATGATGAGTTGGTAAGTGCCCAGTGTGAAGTGCTTGAGAGAACAATTCCGGAGAAGTACTTACAACTTGTTCACTTAAAAAGAGTCAACTCATTTTTTTTATGGAAATGCGGACTGGGATTTGCTTTTATTATACTTTTAGCCACTTTTTACAATCCTGTTAGAAGTTTTGCAAAAACTTCGACAGGCTCTCTTCCCGTGACAAACCTAATTTCTTTCTAAGCCTGTATCGTGCTGATTCCATACCCCTGTTCCGATAGATTGAATAGTGGTGCAACTTCTTTGGTGATTAAATCCATACGGATATATGCGGCTAATTTTAATTCGCTGGATGTAAGATCGGGATAACGTTCTTTCAGGCGGCTGAGAAAGTTATTGTGTACGATGTTGAAGTTATTTTCCAACTTTTGCCAGTTATCTTCGTCTTCGATATTGGCATGTACTTTCTCCAGAAGTCTGTTCAATTTACGCAAGGCGTCTTTGGTCTGTTCTTTACGCAGATAGGCAGAAATTTTCTGAGTTCGTCTTGCATGAAAGTGAAAATTTCCTGCTTCTGAATTACATAGAACATGGAATTTGAGAGTTCCTGGCTCTTTAATAATAACTCTTGTTGAAGCTTGTTATTTTCCAGTTCAACTATCCTCTTTTCCTGTGCAAGAGCTTCCTCTTTTAGTTTGGATTCCCGTTTAAGGCTTTCTTCCTTCAGTTCATCCAGACGTTTTTGGTGTTGCTTGTTGAATCTCTGGTTCAATAGTTTATAGATTCCATATCCGAGTACAACAAGGAGAAGTACGTACATGATGTAAGCATAAATACTTCTATACCAGGGTGGAAGAATTCTGAGATGAATTTCTTCTACTTCCGTCTGGTGGGTATGATGATTGTAGGCACATATAAGGAAGGTATAATTTCCTTCTTTCAGTCCAGTATATTCTTTTATGCCTGAAGCGTTCAATGCCAGCATTTGTTCATCCAGCCCTTTTAGCTGGACGGAATAAGTGATTTTATCATAAGAATTAGTATTCGGATTCATTTCAAACCGATATGAAGCATCCGGCCGATATTTTCTTAGGATAGTCTGATGTTGTCTGTCAGTTGGAAAGCCATTGTAGAAATAAGAATCTATTTCTTCATTGCTGGAAGAGATTATTACTTTTTTAATCAGGAACTTGTAACTGTTAGAGAGGGATGACAATGAATCTGTAGTGATACGATAAAGACTGAAACCATCCAGAGTGCTGATAATACAAGTAGCCGAGTCCACTCTGTTGATACTTTCGAAGGTACCCATCAGATTGTTTTGCAAACGGGTGGTACTGATAGAATCTGTTATATAACCATGTGGGGTAATATAATTGATTTTCAGTTTACCGGACTGCATATACCATACACAACTGTTTTCTTCATTGCTGACTACACGAAGATAATCTCTGTTACCTATACGCTGATTCCATTCTTCGGATAATTCGAATTCCTGCCTGATGGAGTTATAACGATAGATACCGGAATCTGTTGTGAAGTAAACACGGCCTTTGTCTTTAAACAGATTGGTCTGGTAAGAGTTATTCTGATTCGGATAATGCTGGCAGGATATTACTTTACTATATTCCGAATTCAACTTGATGGCACTCATGCCTGTTCCATGAAATATCCACCAAATATCATCAGATTCATCATATTCTACATAGCGTACCGAGAGATTAAAAC
>VOFH01002776.1_pt1 | contig 17842 bp, 20 predicted proteins | sample 5384091 | NCBI WGS metagenome assembly VOFH01 (sample SAMN12384727, study PRJNA508395) | human gut metagenome | isolation source: healthy gut G | host: Homo sapiens
AAACAACTGGAGGTATGCGTGATGAAAAGTATCTCTTCCGCAACGACCTCCTTCGGCGCGCCCACCCCAAGGTTCTGGAGGCGGTGTGCGCCGTCAACCTGGAGGGCAACCACGGCTACGGCGACGACGGGTACACCGCCCGGGCCAAGGAGCGCATCCGGGAGGTGTGCGGCTGTCCCGACGCCATGGTGGAGTTCCTCATCGGCGGCACCCAGACCAACGTGGTGGCCTGCTCCTTCCTCAAGCCGTGGGAGGCGGCCATCTCCCCCGCCTCCGGCCACCTGAACGGCCACGAGGTGGGCGCGTTTGAGGCCACCGGCCACAAGATCCTCCCCGTACCCGTGGGCGGCGACGGCAAGATCACCCCGGAGATGCTGCCTCCCCTGCTGGCCCTCCACCAGGACCCCCATTTGACCAAGCCGGGCCTGGTCTACATCTCCAACGCCACCGAGAACGGCGCGGTGTACACCAAGGCGGAGCTGACCGCCCTGTACGCCTTCTGCCGGGAGAACGGCCTACTCCTCTTCGTGGACGGCGCCCGTCTGGGGGCCGCCCTCACCTCCAAGGCCAACGATCTGACCCTGCCTGAGTTCGCCCACCTGTGCGACGCCTTCTACATCGGCGGCACCAAGAACGGCGCCATGTTCGGCGAGGCCCTGGTGATCACCCGGCCCGAGCTGACCGACGGCTTCTTCCGCATGAAGAAGCGCATGGGCGCGTAATGGAGAAAGGTGGATTCAGGGCGTCATGTTCCAGGCCCTGTTCACCGACGACCTCTACTTCCATGGCCCGCCACGCCAACGAGATGGCCGCCCGCCTCCAGAACGGGCTGAGGGCCAAGGGGTGGACGCTGTGGGTGGACTCCCCCACCAACCAGGTGTTCGCCGTGGTGGACAACGCCCTCAAGCCCCAGCTCGACGCGGTGTGCGATTACGAGGACTGGTGCCCCGACGGGAGCCGTACCGTGGTGCGCTTCGTCACCTGTTTCCAGACCTCCCAGGAGGACGTGGACGGCCTGCTCGCCGCCCTGCCCGACCTGCACTGAGCTCCTTTTCTTCCCCGAGGCTAGGCCTCGGGGAAATTTTTTTGCCTGTTCCGTAACCAAACCGCCCCCGCTTCGTATATACTGATAGAACCGGTTCTTGGAGAGGAGGGGGACAAGCTGGACGAGATCACGCTGGCAAAGAAGCTCCGGCAGGGCAGCCGCCTGGCCCTGGAGCGGGCCATCGACCGCTTCACCCCCTATGTGAGCGCCGTCGTGGTGCGGGTGCTGGCCGGGCAGGGCGCCCGGGAGGACGTGGAGGAAGCTGACCGCCGACGTATTCCTGGCCCTGTGGGCCCACGCCGGGGAGCTGAACCCGGAGCAGGGCCTGCGGCCCTGGCTGGGGGCGGTGGCCCGGAACAGGGCGGCGGACTGGCTGCGCACCCACAAAGAGGCCGCCCCCCTGCCGGAGGACACCGCCGCCCCCGGCGGCGCGGACCCCCAGGCCGAGGCGGAGCGGCGGGAGTGGGCGGCCCGGCTGTGGGACGCGGTGGAGGGGCTGGACGAGCCCGACCGCACCCTGTTCCTGCGCTATTACTACTGCGGCGACAAGCTCAAGGACATCGCCCGTGCCCTGGGCCTGACCCAGACCGCCGCCAAGCAGCGGCTGTTCCGGGGCGGAAGGCCCTGCGGGATACATTGACGAAAGGAGGGGTGGAGGCGTGAGAGACCGGATGCAGGAGCTGTGGGACGGCGCAGTACCGGTGGGCGTGCCCTGTCCCCAGGCTGACCCGGCGGCGGTCAAGCGGCGGGTCAACGCCGCGCTGAACGCCGTCCCCTCGGAAAGGAGAGCCTATATGAGACAGAAAATCCGACTTTGCCGCGGCGGCGGCCGCCATCGCGGCCCTGCTGGCCGGCTCCGCCCTGGCCGTAGCCAGCCGGTGGAACGTGCTGGACTTCTACTTTGAGGGGGACAATACCCCGGTTGAGGACTACGTAAGCCATGAGACATATTCCATCCGTGACGACAACTACACCCTGTCGGTGATCAGCTCGGTGGCGGACACCAGCTCCGCCTATCTGCTGGTCACCATTGAGGCCAAAAACGACGCGGCAGCCGCCGCCCTCATGGCGGATGACTTCGAGAACATGGACACCTTCTCTGTCCGTGCTCTGGAGAACGAAGGCCGTCAAGCCGGGCCCACTCCGTCCAGAAGGCGGCCCCGCCGCGGAAATCCCTGTTGCTGGCAGCTTTAGCTATGGGGAGAAGTCGTCGCTGCGTACAGAAACCTCCCGCACCTACAGTATGAGAGTCGATGAGCTGAATGCCGCCGTCTACGCCGTGCAGCTCCGGCTGGGCCTTATGGAGGAGGGCTCCTACGTGGAGATTCCCGTGGAACTGGTAGAGCCTGTTACCGTGGAGGTTAATGCTGAGGGTACCGGTTCCGGCACCTTTGATCACATTGAGGGTGGTGCCCCTGTTACCCTGGAAACCGTGAGTCTGTCTCCTCTCTCCATTCAGATGGAATACTCCTTTGCCGACGCGGACGGCGACGCTTTCCCCCTACTTTTCTTCCGCATGACCGACGGCTCCCTGTGCGGCTGGGGGCAGATCGTGGGCGACAATTTGCTTGGCCCCACCTCCTGGAACGATCGAGGCACAATCCATTGCGACTACGCCCATCCGCTCCGCTCTGTGCTGGAGCTCTCCCAGGTGGATGCGGTAGTGTTCAACGGCATGGCCTATCCCTGGACGGCGGCAGACCAGAGCCTGTAGAGATAGATCCCGCCCTCTATCCCTTCCAGATCCCGTTGATGGACCGCCTGTCGGAGGGCGGCGGCTACAGCGTCCCCGTCCGGGCCCTGTGTGAAGGGCTGGGGTGGACTGCGTATGGAGCAACGAGGCCCAGACCGCCGCCATGACCTACCGGGGCGTCACCATCATTCTGACGCCGGGCAGCACCACCGCTCTGGTAGACGGACAGCCGGTGGAGATGCTTGAAGCCCCCGCCGCCCAGGACGGGAAGCTGGCCGCCTGCTACGCTGTGTTTGAGGATGCCTGGCAGGTCTCCATGAGCGCGGCCTATGACAACTGGCCCTCCGACAACGCCCAGCGGGTAGCCTGGCTGGTGATCCCCTGAGCCGGGCGGACAAAAAACGGAGCCCGGCGCGCTTTTGTGCGCCGGGCTCCGTTTTCACATTTTCTCACAGCTCCAGGCTATCCACCACGCCCCGCAGGGTGGCGGCGGGTCCCGCAGGGGCCTCCCGCTCTGCCGGGGAGAGGGGGATCTCCAGGGTGTCCTCCACCCCGTTCCGGCCCACCACGGCGGGTATGCTCATGCACAGGCCGTCGATGCCGTACTGGCCCTGGAGCAGGTTGGACACCGGGAGCACCGAGTGCTCGTCCCGCACGATGGCGCGGACGATGCGCTCCACCGCCATGGCCACGCGCATAGTAGGTGGCCCCCTTACGGCGGATGATCTCATAGGCGCTGTCCCGCACCTCCCGCTGGAGCCACTCGTCGGCCTTGTCGTGCTCGTAGTAGCCCCGCAACTCGCAGAAGTGATCCAGGGAGATGCCGGACACGTTGGCCCCGCTCCACACCGCCAGCTCGCTGTCCCCGTGCTCGCCGATGATAAAGGCGTGGACGCTGCGGCTGTCCACCCCCAGGCGCTCCCCAGCAGGTGCCCAGGCCGGGCGGTGTCAGCACCGTGCCCGAGCCCAGCACCCGGTTGGCCGGGTAGCCGGACAGCTTCCACGCCGCCCAGGTGAGCACGTCCACGGGATTGGACACGATGAGCAGGATGGCGTCCCTATTGCGCCGGGCGATCTCCGGGATGATACTCCTGAAAATGGCCACATTCTTGTGCACCAGATCCAGCCGGGTCTCCCCCGGCTTCTGCCCCGCACCGGCGGTGACGATCACCAGGGCGCAGTCGGCCACGTCATCGTAGTCCCCCGCCCGGATGTCCATGGGGTGGGTGAAGGGCAGGCCGTGGGACAGATCCATGGCCTCCCCCTCCGCCTTGTCCCGGTTGGCGTCGATGAGCACCAGCTCGGAAAAGATGCCGCTCTGCATCAGCGTGAACGCAATGCTGGAGCCTACAAAGCCGCAGCCGATGACGGCCGCCTTCTGAATGTTATTCAACCTGCATGCCTCCTTTGGAAACCAGTATGCCCACTTTCTTTTCCCTTTCTATATTATACTATTCCTATATGTTTTTCAAGTATTACTTCCACTACAGATGCCGCAAACCGGCCCGGTAACGGCGCAGGGCGTCCTCGTGCTCCGGGCGGCAGGCCCGCGCCAGCTTGGCGGCCACGGCGTCCCGCTCCTCCGGCAGAAAGCCGTGAACCGAAACCGCGTTGGACGCTCCCAGGGCCGCAAAATAGAGGGGCCGCTCCAGGTGCTCCACCAGGGTTTTCAGCTCCTCCAGCTTCTCCACTTCCCCGGCCTCCGTCCACCGGCCGGCCTGCATCTCCGAAAAAAGCCGGGACTGGGGATAGACCGTCAGCATGGAGCTGCCCAGGATGCGGGGGCTGGTCTGATTGAACACCGACGCGCTGGCCAGGGCCGCCGCCTCTCCGCGTCCGGCCCCGGCAATTCCGGCCAGATAGAAAAAGTGATAGGCGATGCCCGCCTCGTCCAGCCGGTGCGCCTGCTCCACGATGTCCCGCGCCTGATAGCCCTTGTCCATGAAGTGCAGCGCCGGATCGTATCCCGTCTCCACGCCGATGGTCAGGCCGTCATACCCCAGGCGGCGGAGCTCCCGGAGCGCTACATCGGTTTTCCGTCCCACATCGGTCACCCGCGCAAAGCAGCCGATGGTCCGGCACTCCGGGAAGTACCTGCGGATGCGCCCCGCGATGGCCTTCAGCCGCTCCGTCTGAAGCACAAAGGGGTTTGCCCCCACCAGAAAGACCCGCTGGACGAGCTGCCCCCGGAGCAGCTCCTGGGCCTCGGCCAGATCCGCCTCAATGTCCTCCAGGGGAGAGAGCCGGAAGCGGAAGGGCAGCTCGTCGTAAAGCGTGCAGAACTTGCAGCGGTGGTGGGTGCAGCCGGCGGCCGCCTCCAGCAGCAGGGAGCCGGATTCATAGGGCGGACGCCAGATGGTGCCTGTGTAGTGCATGGCAGTTTGCCTCGCTTGTGGTTTGTCCCGTTCAGCATAGCCTGCCCCCGCCCGTTCTTCAAGTACGGTCTTTTTTGCGCCCCGGTATCTTTTTTGATCCTGTCTTGCTTTTTTCCGGTTTCCCGCTATAATGTCAGGACAGGGAGGGAACGCAATGGCAGACAACAAATTCCAGACGCCGGAGGCGCTGGCCCGCTGCCTTCCCATGAGCCGCCTGCAGGCGGTGCTCAGCGGGAAGTGGAAAATCCTGATCCTGTGGTATGTGGCCTTCTACCGGGTACAGCGCTTCGGGGCGCTGCTGCGCCGCCTGGACGGCATCACCCAGTCCACCCTGACCCGGCAGCTCCGCGAGCTGGAGGCAGACGGCTTTCTCCACCGGGAGGTCTATCCCGAGGTTCCGCCCCGGGTGGAGTACACCCTCACGGCCATGGGCGAGAGCTTTCTGCCCGTGCTGAACCACATGCTGCTGTGGAGCGAAACGCACCTCTGCCCGCCGGATTACGTCAACCCCTACCAGGACGTGGGGCGCGGCCCGCTCCCCGAAACCGAGGCATAGGAGACGTAGCGAGGCCCGGAACCATACGGTTCCGGGCCCCGCCTGCGTGTCGAAAAAGTGGCAGCGCAACTTTTTCGAGAAAGATAGCATGGCGGAAGGGACTCGATTTCCAGCGAAATAGTCGCCCCTTCTGCCATGAGAGGGGTCATTTCCGAGGCACATGTCCCCGGAAACGACGGATTTTTGCTTTATTCCTGCGGCTGCGGCCGCAGGAACTCTGCGCGGCTTTCCTTTGCGGGAGGTCTTTGACAGGCCAGAGGCCCGGAACCATACGGTTCCGGGCCTCGGTACTGTCTCAGTTCAGGTCCTTCAGGCCTGGCGCGCCGTCGTCGCGGGCTGCGCATTCCTCGCCTACTGCTCCTCCCTCTCGGGAGTGGGCTCACTGCGCCCAATGCCTGACGGCATCCTTCTTCGCTTCTTGGAGCGGCTGGGGTGGCGAGTTTTCTGGCGGCCTCCGCTCGCGGGTGACGTTAAACTCCCTGCCGACCTCCTCAAGCGTGCTGGGCTGCGGCCGTCCTCAAGGCCAAAGCGCAAACGAGCACCAGTTTTCTCCTCTCCTGGGGGGTCAGGGTGAACTCCAGCACGTCCACCAGCTGCTCCTTGAGATGGGGTGAAGGAGGCGGCCTCCGACGGCGGAGGCGTCGTCGTCGGGGATGAAGTCGCCCAGGTGGCTGTCCTCCTCCTCGCCGATGGGGGTTTCCAGGCAGACCGGCTCCTGGGCGACCCGCAGAATCTCGCGCACCTTGTCCACGGGCATACTCATCTCCTCGGCGATCTCCTCGGGGGGGTCGTGGCCCAGCTCCTGGAGGAGCTGTCGGGAGACACGGATGACCTTGTTGATCGTCTCCACCATGTGCACGGGGATGCGGATGGTACGGGCCTGGTCGGCGATGGCGCGGGTGATGGCCTGCCGGATCCACCAAGTGGCGTAGGTGGAGAACTTGAAGCCCTTGGTGTAGTCGAACTTCTCCACCGCCTTGATCAGGCCCAGGTTGCCCTCCTGAATCAGATCCAGAAACAGCATGCCGCGGCCCACATACCGCTTTGCGATGGAGACCACCAGGCGGAGGTTGGCCTCGGCCAGGCGCTGCTTGGCGGCCTCGCCCCGCTTCACCAGGCGGCGCAGTTCCTTCTCCTCCTCCTCGGTGAGGGAGACTTCCTCGCCGTTTTTCCGGGCCTGCTCCAGCTCCTCCATCTGCTCCTTGGCCGCGTCGCCGGCCCCCATATCCTGGGCCAACTGGACCTCCTCATCGGGGGTGAGCAGATTCACCTTGCCGATCTCCTTAAGGTACATCCGCACAGGGTCGTCGATGCCGAAGGAGTCCACCAGCGTATTGGGGTCCACCATCTCCTCCTCGGGGAGCTCCTCAATCTCGTTGAGCTCCTCCAGGGGGGGCATGATATCGTCAGCCAGCTCGGGCAGATAGTCGTCGCCCACGGTGTCGATGCCCAGGTTCTCCAGGGTATCGTAGATCTTGTCCATCTGGTCGCTCTCCAGATCCAGGTTCTCCAGCACATCCATGAGCTCACTGGACGAGAGCTTGCCGTTTTTCTTGCCCCGCTCGATCAGCTCCGCCAGCTTCTCCGCCCCCTGGACGCCCTCGACGACCTTCATGACCTCAATCTTGCCCTGCTCCATCTTCTTCACATTGGCCTGGGCCAGCTTGGTCTGATCCTCCAGGGTCAGGGTGTGTACCTTCTTGCTGGTGGTCTTCTTTTCACTCATGCGGTTATCCTCCATACGCTTTTCTTTCTCTGAACTTCTCCCGTGCCGCCAGCAGGGGGTCCTTGCGCCCGCCCCGCCCCGCTTGAGGGCCTCGGTCTCAATGATCTCTATGTAATCCCGCAGGGCCTGTTGGCTGTGGGCCAGGGCCTCCGGCTGATCCATCACGCTCACCAGGTGGCTCATCTCCTCCGGGGAGAGCGCCCCGGCGAGGGCGGCCAACTGGGTGGAGCGCCCCTCCCGGTGGCGCTGGCACAGCAGGGCGTAGATCTTGGCCAGCACCGGGGCGGAAAACTGCTCCGGCCCCAGCCCCTCCACCTGGGGAAACAGGTCGGGCTCCAGCAGCAGCAGCCTCACCACCCCCTCCTCCGCCCGGGCCGAGCGGAGGTTTGTCATACCGCAGCTCCCGCTCCCGGGGCTGGAGCTGGGCCGCCGGCGTCAGCTCCCGGCGGGCCTGCTTCTTTGCGGGCCTGCCATGCCCGGTTCTTGCGGAACCGCTCCACCTCCTGGGCAAGTAGGCCCCGGCCGAGAATGCCCGCGGCGGCGCGGCCTTGTTGCCGTAAATCTCGCGCTCGATGGGACTCTGGAGCGCCGCCACCGTCTCCACCGCCTCCCGGAGGAAGGCCATGCGCCCCTCCTCGTCGGCCAGGCTGTGCTTCTGCTGGAGGGTCTCCAGCCGGTAGTCGTTCTGGCCCGCGCTGCCATTCAGGCACTTCTCAAAGGCCGCCGGGCCGAATTTCTTCACAAAGTCGTCCGGATCCTGCTTGATGGGCTTGCCCTCCGCGTCGTAGGCGTTGGGGAGCTGGAGCACCCGGACGTTCAGGTTGGCGTTTTTCAGAATGTTGAGCACCCGGTCGGTGGACTGCTTACCCGCCGCGTCGTTGTCGTAGCAGAGCACCAGCTCCTTGGTGTAGCGGGCCAGTATCCGGGCGTGCTCCTCGGTGAGGGCGGTGCCCATGGTGGCCACTACATTGTCAAACCCCGCCTGGTGGAGGGTGATGACATCGATGTTGCCCTCCACCAGCACCAAATTGGGCCGCTTGGTGCTCTTGGCAAAGTTGAGGGCGTAGATCAGCCGCCCCTTCTTGAAGGCAATGGTCTCCGGGGTGTTGAGGTCTTGGCCCCCTCCTCCCCCGGCAGGATGCGGCTGGTGAAGCCGGCCACCTCCCCCCGCACATCGATGACGGGGAGCATGAGACGGGCGCGGAACTTGTCGTACACGCCGCCGTTCTTGCCCGCCACGGCCAGCCCGGCGTCGATGAGCTCCATCTTGCTGTATCCCTTGGCGGTCAGCGCCCTGGTCAGCGCGTCCCACTGCTCCGGAGCCGCCCCCAGGCCGAAGCGGGTGGCGGTGCGCGGCGCAACCTGCCGCTGGGCCAGATAGTCCCGCACCCGCGCGCCGCCGGGGCCCTTGAGGTAGTCGTGGTAAAACCGGGCCGCGTCCCGGTTGGCCGCGAGGGCCCGGGCCCGCTTTTTGCGCCCGGCGTCATCGGCGCCTGTGTCAGGCACCTCCAGCCCCGCCCGCTGGGCCAGCAGGCGCACCGCGTCGGGAAAGGGCAGGTTCTCGATCTCCATGATGAAGGAGATCACCCCGCCCCCTTTGCCGCAGCCGAAGCAGTGGTAAATCTGTTTATCCGGCGAAACCGAGAAGGAGGGCGTCTTTTCGTTGTGAAAGGGGCACAGGCCCCCACAGGTTGTTCCCTTCCGGGTCAGGTGGACATAGGAGGAAACCACGTCGGAGATCTCGCTCCGGGCCACCAGCTCGTCGATGAATTGTTCGGGAATCGGCACGCCGCGCCCTCCTTCCGACTATGTTTTCCATCTGCCGGTTTCATACCAGCGCTTATTACCTCTCCGCGCAAAAAGGGGCCTGTCCGCGCCTACTTCACGCTCCAGGATTTCGGAATGAACGCCGCGTTGAAGCACTCCACCGCGTAAACGTCGGTCATCAGCCCGCAATATAGTCGCAGACGGGCCCGCTTCCGCGTCCGCGTCTATTTCACCTCCCGCCATCCTGCTCCACCGCAAATTTGTCCCATGAAACGTCGCCGGTGGCAGCTTGTCCATACGGATCCCGCCGGGGCAGCTTGTCGGGTCTGCTCTATAGGCGGCGGAGGCGGCGCAGCATGTCCTGAGCCTTCCCCTCCTCCCCCTTGGCCACCGGATTGCGGTAGACAAACTCGAACATGAACGCCCGCAGCTCGCCCATAGCGTCCCGGCAGGCGGGGGACTGGAGAATTGCGTCCCGCCCGGCGCTCTGGGTGATGATGTCCACCGTCAGGGTGTTGATCCGCTCCGAGTGGGTGAAGCCCAGCACCTGGGAGATAGACAGGGGTATGTCCATGGGGTAGATGATCCTGCCCCGGATGGCGTCGTCAATGTCGTGGTTGATGTAGGCGATCTTGTCGGCCAGCCGGAGGAGCTGGCCCTCCAGGGTCTCCGCCCGGTCGGGGCCGGTGTGGCAGAGGATGCCCCGCCGCACCTCATAGGTCAGGTTGAGGCCCTCCCCCTCCTTTTCCAGCCGGTCCACCACCCGCAGGGACTGCTCGTTGTGGGCGAAGCCGCCGGGCAGGATTTCATTGAGCACCCGCTCCCCGGCGTGGCCGAAGGGGGTGTGGCCCAGATCGTGGCCGTAGGCCGCCGCCTCCGCCAGATCCTCGTTGAGCCGCAGGCCCCGGGCAATGGTGCGGGCGATGCGGCTGACCTCGATGGTGTGGGTCATGCGGGTGCGGTAGTGGTCCCCCTCCGGCTCCAGAAAGACCTGGGTCTTGTGCTTGAGCCGCCGGAAGGCCTTGGAGTGGATGATCCGGTCGATGTCCCGCTGGAAGCAGGTGCGGGTGGGACAGGGCTCCAGCGGCGTCTGCCGCCCCCGGGATTGGGACGACAGGCATGCAAAGGGGGAGAGCATCTCCCGCTCCAGCGCCTCGGTCTGTTCCTCAGGGTCAAGGAATTCTCCCCTTCCGTCATTGTAACTATATACTTCTTTCCTCGGAAAAATCCTTCTTTTTTGCAAAAGATTCATGATTTGTTCATACTTGTGTCCGGGGCACCGCCTGGAAGGACTCGCCGCACACCTGGGCGGCCACTCCGCCGGCGGCCAGCTCGGTGAGCCGGGCGAGAAGGCCTCTGCCCGCTCCTCGGGCAGCAGGGCGTGCACCGTGACGTCGGCGGCGTACTCCACCTCCCCCAGCACCCCGCCGTGGGCCTCCAGCTCCAGCTTGAGCCGCTCAAAAAGGAGTAGGGGCAAGGGCACGGCCACCTCCACCCAGCGGCGCACCACGGAGATCCCTGCGGCGTCCAGGGCGTCCTTGGCGGACTGGGTATAGGCCCGCACCAGCCCCCCCGCCCCCAGCAGGATACCGCCAAAGTAGCGGGTCACCACGCAGCAGACGTTGGTGACCCCCTCCCGCTGAAACACATTGAGCATGGGCTGTCCCGCCGTCCCCTGGGGCTCCCCGTCGTCGGAGTAGCGCACCGGCCCCCCCCGGATGCGGTAGCACCAGCAGTGGTGGCGCGCGTCGTAGTGCTTTTTTCGGATCTCCTCAATGCGGGCCCTGGCCTCCTCCTCCACCGGCCGACTCTACAGGCCAGATGTGGTCTCGCCAATAAAGGTCGGGATTTTCTCCACCAATTCCGCCTGCGCCGGCTGGGTGGGTATCAAGATATTCCAGCCGGGTTCTCGCTTTAAATACTGGCTCCACCGCTTCAATACGGGACCTTGAGGCAGATGGCCTCCACCTCAATGCCCTGACCCGTACTCACACCTTGCGGGTTGCCGTCGTAAGTAGGCCGCTCCACAGGGCCTGGTAGCCCCAGGTCGGCGAAGGCGGACAGGAGCACCGTACAGGTGTCCGAGATCTCCAGGGTCCGGGTGGTGGTGTCCAGGGTATCGAACAGGCGGTTGTTGGCCGGGATCTCCGCGCCGGTGAGCTTGTTCAGCAGGGTGGACTTGCCCGCGTTGGTATAGCCCACGATGGCTACCACCGGCACCTCGTTTTTGATCCGCCGCTCCCGCTGGGTGGCACGCACCCGGCGCACATCCCGCAGCTCGTCCTCCAGCTTGGCGATCTTTCTGTGGATGTGCCGCCGGTCGGTCTCCAGCTGGGTCTCGCCGGGGCCGCGGGTGCCGATGGCGCCCTCCTGCCGCTCCAGATGGGTCCACATGCCCAGCAGCCGGGGCAGCAGGTACTTGTACTGGGCCAGCTCCACCTGGAGCCGCCCCTCCCGGGTGCGGGCCCGCTGGGCAAAGATGTCCAGGATCAGGGCGGAGCGGTCCATCACAGCTACCTTCAATTCCTCGCTGAGCACCCGCTGCTGGGAGGGGGACAGGCTGTTGTCAAAAATCACCATATCCGCGTCCATTGCCCGGACCAGCTCCCGGACCTCCGCCACCTTGCCCTCGCCGATGAAGGTGCGGGGGTCGGGGCTGTCCTTGGACTGGAGGACGGTCCCCACGCACTCGCCTCCCGCCGTCTCCAGCAGGTCGGCCAGCTCATCCACGGTCTCCTCCGTGGCGTTCTCCTCCACAGACAGCCGGTGGGCCCACAGGCCCACCAGCACCGCCCGGTTCTTCTTCACTTGTAAATCGTTCTGGGTCATACATCCTCCCAAGGGATCTGATTTCTTTGCGGAGGGCAGCGTCCCTTCCCGTCCGCAGCCGCCCGTTACCTCTGGTACGCCTCCACGATCTCGCCCAGGTACAGGATGTGGTAGTCCTGTCCCGGATACCACTTCTCCTTCACGTCCTCGGGCATCCGGTCCGGATCCATAGGCTGGGCATACCGCTTGCGGCAGACCAGTACCAGCTGGGCCTGCTCAAAATAAGGCGCGCCGCACTCCGCCGTTTTGACGGTAAAGCCGCACTCCCGAACCTTATCCACCTCACGCCCGCTCTTACTGCCGCACAGGGCCAGGGCTTTGCGGTGTTCCTCGTCAAAGAACGCCAGGGTAAAGTACTCCTCCCGGTCCACAAACTCCCGGGTATACCGCTGGGGACGGATATAGCAGGTGGCCATCGGCGCCCCCCAGAGCACCCCCAGCCCGCCCCAGGAGGCGGTCATGGTATTGCACTGCTCCGCCGTCCCGGCGGTAATGAGCATCCACTGGTCCCCAATAAGGGAAGACCGCGGCGTTCTGTCCGATCGTCCTTTGGGATCGATCCCATTTCATGATAATTTCATGGCAAATCCTCCTCGTTCCAAAATTCTGTCCCGCTTAGGCGTTGCGCGAAAACTGTCTCCGGCTTATTCTTATGCCGCTCCGGCGGCTGGTATCCTTCCGATGCAAAAGAGCCCGTACCGAAACCGGTACGGGCTCTTACATACGAACTTACTTCTTGTCCAGGCCAAACTTCTTGTTGAAGCGGCTGACACGTCCGCCGGTATCCACCATCTTCTGCTTACCGGTGTAGAAGGGGTGACACTTAGAGCACACTTCAACACGGATGTCCTGCTTGGTAGATCCGGTCTCGATCACATTACGCAAGCACACTTGATCGTGGTCTGTTCGTAGTTGGGATGGATGCCTTCCTTCATGGTGTGTTCACCTCTTTCTCGTTCTGGATGAGGCGGCGCAGCAAACCTCCACGCCTTATAAACGCTAGGATAGTATAGCACAGGAAAACCGGAATTGCAACTGTTTTTTCGAGAAATTTTTCAAGTTGCCAGCGGCCCTTCACACATCCACCGCCTGATCCAGGGCGAAAAACCACAGGCACCGGCGGATCACCGGCTTCCCGGTGATCTCCTCCAGCGCCCGGCTGTAGGCCGCGAGCTGGGGCCGGTACTCCTCCGCCCGGGCCGCTACAGAGCGCCGGTCCACCCGGTCGGTCTTGAAGTCCACCACGGTGATGCCCTCCAGAGTCTCAAAGCAGCAGTCCACCACGCCCTGGAGGAGCACCTGCTCCTCCGCCCCGGCCTGGGGGTAGTAGTCCGCCGCCGGAACCAGGATGGAGAACTTGAACTCCCTCCGCAGGGAGGTGGAGGCCATCAGCTCCCGCCCCAGGGGAGAGGCGAAAAAGGCCGCGATTTTGGCCGGGTCCACCGCCTCCCCCTGCTGGGGGGTGAGGAAGGCCCGCTCCACCAGCCGGGCGATCTCGGCCCGCACCTGCTCCACGCGCTCCGTCCGCTCGAAGTCGATGTACTGCATGACCAGGTGGAGGGCGGTGCCCTTCTGGGCCGGGGTGAGGCCGAACTCCTCGGTGGCGAACCGGGGCCGCCCCAGGCGGATGGGCCGGGGGGGCCGGACCGCCGCCTCGGCCACCTCCTCGTCCAGCGCCCGCCCCTTGAGCTGGGTGGCGGTGAGCTTGGAGGGCAGCTCCACCTCCGCTCCGTGGGGATAATGCCAGGCCAGCCGGGCCGCCAGGGCGGCGGTCTCCTCCCCCGCCCCCGCGGAAATCATCTCGCCGTCCGGGGGACCGGATGGGGAAATGGCTCTCCTCCGGCTCCGCCTGGAACTCCGCCCCGTCCACAAAGCGGATATCCCAGGCCGGACCGAAGTCCGCCGCCGGGACGGGCACCTGCACCCCCGCGGCCCGGCGGAGGGCCTCCCCGTCTGGCCGGGCCAGGGCGGGCAGCAGCACCCACTGCCCCACGCTCTGGCACCCGGCCAGCACCTGGGGCTCCACCGGACAGGCCGCGTCGGGGGCCAGCTTCTCCAGATCCCGCGCCCCGCCGGTGAGGGCCACCGACAAAATCAGCTTCTCCTTGGCCCGGGTCATGGCCACATAGAGCAGCCGCAGCTCCTCGGCCATCATCTCCAGCTCCAGCTTCCGGGCCACCGCCCGGCGGGCCAGGGTGGGATACTCCATCCCCCGCTCCACGTCCAGCCGCTTGGGGCCCACCCCCAGCTTGGGGTGGAACAGGATGGGCCGGCTCATGTCCTCCCGGTTGAGCCTCCGCGCCAGCCCGCAGAGGAGCACCACGGGGAACTCCAGCCCCTTCGACTTGTGGATGCTCAGGATGCGCACGCCGCCCCCCTCCCGGCCGGGGGCGGGCAGGGCCAGCTTGGCCCCGTTCTCCCGCAGCCGGGTCAGGTAGGACAAAAAGCCGAACAGGCCCTTGTGGCCCGCCGCGCCCTCGAAGCGGCGGGCCAGCTCCGCCAGGGTGAGCAGATTGGACTGCCGCTCCTCCCCCCGGTCCATTGCGCCGAACACCCCCAGCAGATTGGTGCGGTCGTAGAGCTGCCAGAGCAGCTCGTGGCTGCTCAACTCCCCCGCGCCGAAGCGCAGCTCGTCCAGCTCGGCCAGAAAGGCCCGGCTGTCCTCCCCCCCGTCGGCGGCCAGGGCGGCGTAGAAGTCGGTGTCGGGACTGGCGGCCCGGAGCTCCGCCAGCCGGTCGGCAGAGAAGCCGTACACCGGGGAGCGGAGGACGGAGATGAGGGGCACGTCCTGCCTTGGGTTGTCCACGATCTGGAGCAGGGAGAGGGCCACGTTCACCTCGGTGGCGGCGAAGAAGTCGCCGCCGCCCTCCGCCTCCCAGGGGATGCCCCGCTCCCCCAGGGCGCGGGCGTAGTGGTGGAGCACCGTGTTGGGGGAGCGGAGTAAAATCACGATGTCTGCCGGGCGGACGGGCCGCTCGCCGCCCTCGCCGTCGGAGACGGGGAAGCCCCCGTCCACCAGCGCCCGGATGCGCTTGGCCGCAAAGCGGGCCTCGATGAGATCCCGGGCGGTCTTCTCCTCCTCCCCTCGGCGGAGGCGTCCACCGCGTCCAGCTCCACGGCATAGCGGCCGTCGGGCGGGAAGGGCGCGCCGGGATAGAGGGCCTCGTCGGCGGTGTAGTCCATCTCGCCGAAGTCGGCGGACATGACGTTGCGGAACACAAAGTTGGCCCCCTCCAGCACCTCCGGCCGGGAGCGGAAGTTCCGTGACAGGATGAGCCGCCGCTCCTCCCCCTCCGCCGCCTGGGTGTAGTCGGCGAAAGCGCGGTACTTGCCCAGGAAGATGGTGGGATCGGCCAGGCGGAAGCGGTAGATGGACTGCTTCACATCCCCCACCAGAAAGAGGTTCCTGCCCTCCCGGGACAGGGCGGTGAAGATGGCGTTCTGCACCTCGTTGGTGTCCTGGTACTCGTCCACCATGATCTCGTCGTACCGGGCGGACCACTGGCGGGCCAGCTCGGTGGGAGCTCCGTCCTCCCCACCAGCAGGCGCACCGCCATGTGCTCCAGATCGGCGAAAGTCCACCATGCCCCGGCGGGCCTTCTCGGCGGCATAGGCCCCCTCGAAATCCTTCACCAGGGCGAACAGCCCCCGCACCGCCGGGTGCACCGCCCGGAGATCCTCCAGGAGATCCGCCCCGCAGTCCTCGAACCACTCCCCCAGCTTCTCCATCCGCTTTTTGCAGGTGCTCCGGATGGCCTTCACCTGCTCCGCCGCGTCGGGGCAGTCCACAATCTTCTTGCGCCCCGCCGCGGGAAGGGGATGGGCAGGGCGGCGGCCGCTGTCCCACCCCGCCGCGTCCCTCCACAAAGGCGTCCAGGGCCGTCCAGGGGTGGCGGAGAGACTGGGGGCGTATGTTGGCGTCCAGGTTGGCGTCGCAGGGGCACAGCTCCAGGGCCTGGGCAATCTTGTCCCGCCAGTAGGCCCCCTGCCGCCCCGCGTCGTCCAGCAGCAGGCGGCCCCAGGGGGTCCCCCGGGTCGTCTACCCCCTCAGGGCAAAGGCCCGCTCCTGCCCGTCCAGCCAGGCGGCGGGATTGGGGTGGGCCTGCACCGCCCCCGGATGTCCAGCACGATCTGCATGAGGCGGCTGTCGTCCCGCCCGGCGGACATGGTATCCACCAGCCGGGCAAAATCGCTCCCCTCGGCCAGGCCCTCGTAGCGCTGCTCCAGCACGTCGTTGAGGGCGCGGGCATGAGGGATGCCCGCCTCCCCCAGTCGTCACAGGCGGAAGTCGGGTCCAGCTCCAGCAGGTGGCCGCACTCCCGCAAAAGCTGGGCGCAGAAGGCGTGGACGGTGGAGATCTGGGCCTTATAGACCAGGGTGGCCTGCCGCCGCAGGTGGGCGTCGGTGGGGCGCTCCGCCAGCCGGGCGGACAGCTCCTCCACGATGCGGCCCCGCAGCTCGGCGGCGGCGGCCTTGGTGTAGGTAATGACCAGGAAGCGGTCGATGTCCAGCCCCTCCCCCTCCACCCGGGCCAGGAGCCGCTCCACCAGCACCCGGGTCTTGCCGGAGCCGGCGGCGGCGGACACCAGCAGCCCGCCGCCCCGGTTGTCTACCGTAGCCTGCTGTTCACTTGTCAGGGAAAAGGCCATAGGGCGCTCCTTTCAGCTCAGCGGGATGGGTTCGGTTCAGTCCTCCCACTTTTTGGCGTGGGCTTCGTTCCAGATCTCCGGGCTGCCCACGCCCACCTCGTCGTAGCGGTAGACGGGGTTCTTCCCCGCCCTGCGCTGCTTCTGGTAGTCCCTGAGCACCCGGATGGCCTTTCCGCCCAGCAGCAGGATGGCCACTAGGTTGACCAGGGCCATCAGGCCCATCAGCACATCGGCCAGATCCCACACCATGGAGAAGCTCATCTGCGCGCCAATGAAAATGGCGGCCACACAGGTCAGCCGGAACACCAGCAGCCCGGTCTTGGAGTCCCGGATGAAACGGAAGTTGGCCTCGGTGTAGTAGTAGTTGCCCACCAGGGAGCTGAAGGCGAACAGGAAGATGGAGACGGTGATGAACAGGGGGCCGAAGGGGCCCACCTGGCTGTGCACCGCCGCCTGGACAAAGATTCATGCCCTCGGAGTAGGCGTCGATGGGCACGCCGGAGAGGAGCAGAAGGCGGTGGTGGAGCAGATGAGGATGGTGTCGATGAACACGGAGAGCATCTGCACCAGCCCCTGCTTCACCGGGTGGGACACGTCGGCGGCCGCCGCCGCGTTGGGGGCGGAGCCCATGCCCGCCTCGTTGGAGTAGAGGCCACGCTTGATGCCCTGCATGATGCAGGAGGCGCCGATGCCCGCGAACATGGCCTTGGGATCAAAGGCCTGAGAGACGATCATGGAGAGCATATAGGGGGCACCTGGCCGATGTTCTTGACGGTGATGAAGAGGCCCAGGGCGATATAGATGGCCGCCATGACCGGGACGATGCCGGAGGTGATGGCGCTGATGCGGCGTACGCCGCCGAAGATGCACAGGCCGGTGAGCAGGGGCCAGCGCCGCCCCACCACCGCGGGCCAGACGCTCTCGGAGTAGCCGGGCAGATAGTACTGGAGGGCGGAGCCGGCGTTGTAGGCCTGGAGGGCGTTGAAGCCGTAGGCGAAGCAGGCGATGAGCAGCACCGCGAACACCACGCCGAAGAACCGGCTGCCCAGGGCCTTCTGGATGTAGTAGGCCGGGCCGCCCACCCAGTTGTCCCCGTGCCTCCTTGTAGCACTGGGCCAGGGTGCTCTCAATGAAGGCGGAGGCCGCGCCGATGAGGGCCAGCAGCCACATCCAGAACACCGCGCCGTAGCCGCCGATGACCG
>VOFH01001550.1_pt1 | contig 17838 bp, 31 predicted proteins | sample 5384091 | NCBI WGS metagenome assembly VOFH01 (sample SAMN12384727, study PRJNA508395) | human gut metagenome | isolation source: healthy gut G | host: Homo sapiens
AACCGAGATTTGCAGCGTGCTCTATAGCTTTGCACCATCAGCCAAGGGCAGCCACCAACGTGAGGAGCGCCCCTGCATTTCGCTTTGTTTCCCGGACAGCGGCCCTCGTCGTATGCGGCAGCATCCCTCTCACGAAGGAGATGGCTCCCGCGGGGTGGGCGGGAGCAATCCCCCAACCCCGTCACAGTAATCATCTCGCAAAAGCGGCTTTGCCGTCCACAGCCGATGGCACCCTCGTGGCAGACATCGACGCAGATTCCGCAGCCGTTGCATTTCTCTTGGTCGATCTCGATGATCTTTTCTTAGCATTGTGCTCTCCTTAATTTGTCTGGCTAATGCGAGTGGTAGCAATTTTGGGCGCCCAGAAGGAAGGGCGCCCAAAGGAAAAGATGACCGATTGGCTGGCCCATGATCTGGGCGAGTCGGCCTCAGGTGTGGAGATGGGGCGGATGCCGTAGTTGTCTACCAGCACCTGAGAACACCGGGACTCACGAAGGCAGGAACTCACGATGCCAAGGGCAGGCAGGATGCACACCGCCTTCTGCTCGTACCAGGAGAGAACCATGGCGTCAGCGGCAGGTCGTTGACCCCGCAGCTCGAAGGCCTCCGCCAGGGCAGGGCGACCTTGATGGCGCCGTAGGCGTCGTTGCACTGTCCCACGTCCATGAGGCGGGGCAGGCAGCCGATCGCCCAGATCCAGGTCGTTGAAGCGGTACTTGCCGCAGCCCAGAGTCAGGATCACGCTGTCCTTCGGCGCAAGCTTTACGAACTCGGTGTAATAGTTTCGGCCGGGGCGCGCGCCGTCGCAGCCCGCAACCAGGATGAAATGGCGGATATCGCCGGACTTGACTGCCTCGATGACGGCCCGGGGGCTCGCTCATGACGGTGTCGTAGCCAAAACGGTGGTGATGCTGGTGCCGCCATTGATGCCGGTAAAGGGCGGTCGTCTTCCCAGCCGCCCAGCTCGAGTGCCTTGTCAATCAGGGGGAGAAGTCTTGGTGCCGTCCTTGTCGACTTCAACGACGTTTGCCGGGGAAGCTCACCGGGCCGTGGTGAACACGCGGTCGGCGTAGGACTCGTCGGGCTTCAGCAGGCAGTTGGTGGTCCACAGAATGGGTGCGGGAAGATCCTTGAACTCCCTGCGCTGATTTTGCCAGGCGGTGCCGTAGTTGCCCTTCAGATGGGGTACTTGCGCAGCTCTGGGTAGGCGTTGGCGGGAAGCATTTCGCCGTGGGTGTACACGTTGACGTCTCGACCCTCGGTCTGTTCCAACAGCTGCTTAAGATCGTGCAAGTCATGGCCGGTGACAACGATGAAGGGACCCGCTTCCACCTTCAATTCAATGGCTGCAGGCTCGGGTTTGCCGTAAGCACCGACATTGGCCTCTTCGAGAATAGCCATGGCAGTCAAATTGACCTCGCCGCACTTCAAGACCAGCGGCAACAGCTCATCTGCGCCCAAGTCCTCGCCCATCGCCCTCATTCCCTCATAGAGGAAAGCGGTCACAGTAGAAACGTCTTTTGCCCAACGCAGCCGCATGGTACGCATAAGCTGCCACGCCGCGCATGCCAAACAACAAAAGGCTCTTAAGGCTGCGGATGTCCTCGCTAGCCCCACACGCCCCGCCATGTCATAGGTCACGAACTCGCCCATGGCGATGGCCTTGACGTGAACGCGGCGGGTGAAATTGGCAATAGCTGCCCCGTCGAAGCTCACGTTGCTCACGCAGGCGAACATGCCTTCCAGCATGAGGGCATTGGACTCGGAATCGGCCTTTCCACCCCGCTCAGCACGAGCCAGCGCAATCAGCGCTCCGGTCAGCTCGTCTTGGAGGTTGGCGACGTCGGCGGTCTTTCCGCAGGTGCCCGCAGCCCCCGTGCAAGCAGTGCATCAATCGTTTGCTCGCACTGGAAGCAGAACATTTCTTTAGTGTTTGTCATCAAGACTCCTTGTTTTTGTCTGATCTGTTATCGGATGAATGCACAATACTGTTAGTATGCAAACAAAGCTGTTGTAGAAACGACAAAGGAATAATAATGATGAATTACGTCGCAATATCAGCGCTCCTGTTTTCGGGAATATCGCAAGAAGAGTTGGAACCCATGCTTCCTTGTCTGGGCGCCTCAAAGATGAGGTTTGACCGCGGAGAGCGAATCATGAGATCCGGCAACCTAACGAGCACTTCGGCGTCATCCTGTCCGGCCGCGTCCGCGTTGAGGTTGCAGACGCCTGGGGCGAAACCACAATCTTGGAGCTGCTCGACGCCGGCTCCCTGTTCGCCCACGGCTATGCATGCAGCATGGAGCCCCTGGACATCGACGTGGTTGCCGACTCTAGCTGCGAGGTGCTGCTGCTGAAGGCCGAGCGCATCATACACCCGTGCCCCCACCAGTGCGGTCGCCATGCACACATCTCGTCTAACCTCATGCGTGCCCTTGCCCTGAGAAACCTGGACATGAACCGCCGCGCTATCGCCATGACACCCAAGACCATCAGGGGAAAGATTCTCGCCTTCCTCTCCCAGCAACAGAAGAAGGCGGGCACGCGCGTGTTCTCCATCCCTTACAGCCAGACCAAGCTGGCAAGCTACCTCAGCTTCGACAGAAGTGCTCTTTCCAACGAACTGTCAAAGCTCAGGAGGGAGAAGGTCATCGATTACGAAGGAAATACCTACAAGCTTTTGTAGGCGTTTCCTGCTCCCTCAATTTACTCCGTGACCCCACGTGACCCCAGAAATCGTCCCAGATGACAAGAAAATACGTGACCCAGATTTGACCCCATGGATTTTCTTCAATTTTGAGACTGGGTGTAAACAGGATTAACTGAAACAAACTGCGACAAACTGGAGCAAACTGGAGAGTGTTTTAACTGTTGCGTGGGGAATAGCGGTAACCGACTTCTGAACTCGCGTTTTAGTGCTGCCGAGTGCCGCCTGCTTCCAAGCAGGCTGTCGTCGGGCAATCGAATTCCGATGAAATCGTCTTTTGGGCGTTAGCCCTTTGTCGCCTTCACCAGACGGGCCATGTTCTCGCCGAGCTGGCGCAGCGTGTCCCCCCAAAGGAATCATCGCCGCTGTTGAGCATCATGTTCCAGTAGGTCGATGAGGCCACGGGCATGCCGCTGAACGTGAAGTAGCGGTCCAACTCGTCGAGCGCCGAGCTGGACCCGCCCGCCAAAGCGTCGTCACTGCGCATGCCGGTTTGCCCGCGAACCGCCTCCCGTGCACGCTTGCGGCATAGAACACGCGGTCAAGTAGTGCGAGCAGCACACCGTTGACTCCTGTGAAGTAGACCGGCGTGCCCACCACAAATCCGTCGCACGCAAGCAGACGTTCGGTGATCTCGTTCGCCAGGTCATCGGTGAAAGTACAGAGGCCCGTCTCGGCGCACCTCTCGCATGCGATGCACCCGTGTACCGGCTTGTTGCCGATCCATATACGCTCGCTTTCCACGCCCGCCTGGGCCAACGCCGCCTCCACGATGGAGAGCGCCTTGTCGGTGTGCCCGTCTTGTACGGGCTTTCGTTCAATATTAGTACCTTCATCGTCCGCGCCTCCTGTTACTCAAAGTCGGTCATGCGTACCACGGGCAGCATCTGGTCCATCAACTCTACGGTCGAAGCGCATATGTCGCGTATGCCCGTGCAACTGTCGGCATCCATGGGTAGATTCTCCCAGGGCTCTTCCATCTCGGCGCACTCGATGTAGAGCGCAGCCACCTTCTGGGGGTCGCCCGCCTGATTACCGCCCTGGCCCTGGTAGAAGGTCATGTTGTCCTCGTAGAGCGCAGCGTAGGGGCTGTCTTCGGGTGCGGTGGACTTGTACGAGCTGCCAAAAACTCGGTACGGATGAAGCCCGGCTTCACGTCAGTCACATGCACGCCGGTGCCCGCAAGTTCCTGGGCAAGCGTCTCGGATAGTGCCTTCGCGGCATGTTTGGTGGCGCAGTAAACGCCCGAGAGCGGCCCGACGTTGTAGGCGCCCAGGCTGCTCACGTTGAATACGTGGCGGTGCCGCGCGCCCTCATGCCAGGCAGCACCGCACGCGCGCAATTGAGCACGCCGAACACGTTCACGTCGAATAGAGCGCGTGCGTCGGCGTCGCTGAACTCCTCGATGGTGCACAGGTGCGTGTAGCCGGCGTTGTTTACCAGCACGTCGATGCGTCCGAACTTGCCCTCGGCCGTGGCCACTGCGCGGGCGACGTCCGTCTCGTCGGTGATGTCCATCGAAAGTGGCAGGAAGCGCTCGGACTCAGGACCGAACGCGCTCTCAAGCGATTTCTGCGTGCGGCTCGTTGCCGCCACGCGGTACCCCTGCTCCAGAAGCTTTCCAACGAGTACGTTGCCCCATGCCCTTTGAGCATCCCGTCACGAACCATACCTTCTTGTCAGCCATCATGCACGACCTTCCTGTTGCGTTCGATGAGGTTTTTGCATGTACTCGTGGCTCCACTCGTCAGGCTCGTCGGCGGCCAGCCGCTCGTGGTGCTCGACCTTGCGCTCGAGCAGGTCAAGTCTCATCCGCAACTCGTCCATCTGGCTCAACAGCCGTTCGCGTTGGTCCTGCATGATCTGTAGGCGATCGCCTACGCTTTACGCGCCTTTGGCATAGAGCTCTTCGTAGCGGCGAATCTCCGTCAGCGGCATGCCCGTCTTGCGAAGCATGACCACAACGAACAGCCATTCCATCGCTATGTTGTCGAAAGTCCTGTTGCCCGCGGCGTCGCGAGCGCTTCGGGGACAAGGCCCAGGTCGTCGTAGTAGCGCACCGTGTGGACGAGACCCCAAGAATGTCTGCCGCCTCCTTCACTGTGTACATGCACGCTCTTCCTTACAGAACCGCAGGTTAAAGCATTCGAGTTGCTCGAAGTCAAGTGTATGCGATAAAGCCGTTGGCTACGATTCTTGTCCCGAAGCGGGCAAGGAGCCAAGGCCTTGGTCCATACCCTCTATTTTGCGATGCGTCTCGATTGCTTCGCCGCTATCCCCGTGCGATGTGGCGCGGATACCACGCCTGGAACCATGCGGTGAAGGCGCCCATGAACTGCGGGGAGGATCAATTGATTGCACCGACAAAATCGGCCGCGCTCGTTTGCATGATGAGGTACGTCCATGTGGGCGTAATCAGATAGAGGATTCCCCATGCGGCGGTGAGGATGCGATTGGTTTTATAAAGATCGGGTTGCGCAGCGCCGCGTCCCCGTTGTAGCTGTTCTTGGAATAATGTGCGGTGAGCGGTACCGTCGTAAAGCAGGAAACGGTCCATAAGTCCAAACAGGAAATACGACGCCGGAATCACCAAGATGGGGAGACCCCTGCCAGCAATGCGATGCAGCAGGCGCTCACGCCCGCACCCGAGAGCCGGTCGTACAGCGTGGCCTTGGTGTGATGCGTCAAAAACGGGCAACAGCACGCATATCGCCACGCTGGCCAGGCTGCCCCAGAAGCCGTCGATGGCCGCAGCGATCCAAAAGACGATCCAGGGAACCAAGAGCAGCATCATGTTGGTCTTGGGCTCGGCCGCGTTTTCGGCGGCTTGGGGTTCATCGGCGTTCGCGCCGGCGTTTACGGCGCCAAAATACCTATCCCAATGCATCATCAGGTCAAAGTCGCCCTCGACGGAATATAGGTGGTTCATAAGGGCCTCGTCGCCGGCGATCTCTCCGTTGGCAATCGAGCGCCAAACGCTCAGAGGCGTGTTGATTCTCGTAGTGCTATCCGTGGTAAAGCCGCCCGCGGGCTCCTCCTCAACGCGGCTGCCGTCCCTCTCAGGACAATGCGATAGGTTGTATCGATGTCGGTGTAGTTCATGTCGAGCGCAATATCGTGCCCGGGCCAGGCTTCCTTGCGGTAAAGGGCCGCCATCTGGCGGGTGAACACCAGGCTGGGGTCCTCCTTCTGGCCCGATTTGTCTATTCCCCAGCTGGCATCTGCCATTGCCTCAAAGACATCGCGCGGGAACAGGTTTTGATTGAGCTGGGCGCGGGTCTTTTTGGTGATGCCGCCCGAGGCGAACTCCTCGCCGGCTTTTTTAACCCAGGAGAGGTACTCGTCGGTGCGCTCTGCTCAGCTCCTTTACCCTAAACAGCTCGCCCTGTCCGCAGAAAAGCGCCGTGTAGCCGCCTTGCCCGCACAACCGGTCAAAAGAGGCCGGTCACGCAATCATAGTTTCCTTGTGCAGTATAGAATCCGCAGGTAGAGATTACGACCGTGCGTTTGGCGCTCATGTCGTAGCGCGAGGGGTGACCGCCAGTCTCGCTTTCCGCACTCATAAAGGGAGCGACATGGGCAGCTGTCGGTCGATCAGGTTCTTTAAGGGGCGGGTACGCCAAAGTAGTACAGGGGAAAGCTCCAGATAATGACATCGGCCCACAGCGTCTTGTCGATGGTCGCCTGCATATCGTCGCGCAGGCAGCATGCCCCCGGCGTCTTGCTCCAGCATGAGAAGCAGCCCAGGCAGGGCTTGATATCAAGATCGCCGATGCACAAGACCTCAATCGACGGAGCCTGAGCACAGGCATTCTTCTCATGAGCGTCCATTCCCTTCATAAAGGCACTGGTCAGGCGCCAGGTGTTGCTTCGCTCGCCTTTGGGGCTGCCATTGATTGCCAAGATGTTCATCGTTCGCTCCTCGGTTTGGTAGCGCTATGGTCGAGTCCGTCGATCTGCTCCTGCGAGCTATTTGCCGAAGTCGACGGTTGCTGCCGGTATCGGGACCATACTGCGTTATACCTGCGCGGAATTGCCTGTTTTTGAATGTAGAACAACGGGTCGTGTTCATGTCGCTTTGTTGTTAATTGTATGACGAACGCTATTGTTTGTGATGAATTGCGGGATGGATGGCGGCAAACGAATGGTGTCTCGCATAATGGCATGTTGGGGCTGCTGTCGCCTTTTCCAGCGGCCGCTTGGTACAAGGATACAAAATGCTTGCCTTTGAATCGGTTTGCGTCTTTGACGGTCGTATTGAACAACAACCTGCCATTTGGCGCAAAACGTTGCCTATGGCAAGAAAAACGGCGTATGGCTGCATATTAAGGATTCATGACGTGCGGCCTGTGCCTCACGGCGCATTTCCATCGAACCGAGAAGGAGCTCTGCATGGATCCCAACAAGCGTCCCGACGACATGGTACGTATCACCACCCCGAACTTGCCCAGGCGTTCGTCGAAGAGCAGGTCGCTGCAATCCGCGAGTAGATCGGCGACAAGAAAGTCTTGTTGGATCTTTCCGTGGCGTCGACAGTTCTGTTGTTGCGGCGCTGCTCATCAAGGCTATCGGCAAGCAGCTCATTTGCGTGCATGTTAACCACGGCCTGATGCGCAAGGGCGAGAGCGAGCAGGTCGTCGACGTCTTTAAAAACCAAATGGACGCGAACCTGGCCTATGTTGATGCCGCAGATCGCTTCCTGGACAAGCTCGTGGACGTCGAGGAGCCCGAGGCCAAGCGTAAAATTATCGGCGCCGAGTTCATTCGCGTGTTCGAAGAGGAGGCCCGCAAGGTTGGCGACGAGGTCAGCTTCCTCGCCCAGGGTACCATCTATCCCGACATCCTGGAGTCGAAGGATGGCGTGAAGGCTCACCACAACGTCGGCGGTCTGCCCGAGGATCTGCAGTTTGAGCTCTGCGAGCCCGTCAAACTGCTGTACAAGGACGAGGTCCGCGTCGTCGGCCGAGAGCTCGGCCTGCCCGAGAACATGGTTGAGCGCCACCGTTCCCGGTCCGGGCCTGGGCGTCCGCTGCCTTGGTGCCATCACCCGCGACCGTCTTGAGGCGCTGCGCGAAGCCGACGCCATCGTGCGCGAGGAGATCGACAAGGCCGGTCTGACCATCTGGCAGTATTTTGCCGTCGTGCCCGACTTCCGCGCAACCGGCGTGCGCGAGGGCAAGCGCGCCTACGATTGGCCCTGTATCATCCGCTGCATCAACACCGTCGATGTCATGACCGCCGAGGTGCCTGAGCTCAACTGGGCGTTGCTCAAGCGCATTACCGCCCGCGTCACCGCCGAGGTTCCCGGCATCTGCCGCGTGTGCTACGACCTCACGCCGAAGCCCGTCGGCACGGTGGAGTGGGAATAGTAAAAATACGTGCAGCATACGTGCAAAAGTTTTTAGATTGCACCCATAGCGCATTTTGGCATGGGTGCATTTTTGTGTATGAGCATTGGTCACAGTGAGCTGCCGTCACGACATGGCGGATTTCCGTCACGTCGTGACGGATCACCGAAAATCCCGCCCGAAACACGTACAATGCCCGCATAACGCAGCCACTGCTAAAGGAGCTTCCCGTGGAGACGGTAAACGTCACCGTACGCATGGCAAGGCAGACGAGGGACGACGCGGCGAAACTCTTCTCGGAACTCGGCATCAGCACCCAGCGATCAACATGTTCCTCAAGCAAGCCGTGAGGGAACAGGGAATCCCCTTCGAGGCCACCGCAAGGCCCACCGGCGAGCGCGGCAGCGAGAGCATGGAAAAGTAGCACACCTGCATATCGCGTCGGCCGCCGCAGCGCCCTGCCAGTCGGGTCAGCCGCCATCTCAGGGCTTCACACTTTTGATAGGCCAAAAGTATAGTAAATACGCTATACTTTCGGCATGGCTAAAATCGACGACATATACGAGGCGGTGGACGACTTCGGCCTAATCACCTCTGCCGAGGCAGCAGAGCTCGGTATGTCCAGGGCGGAGATGGTCCAGCAAGAAAAGCTGGGGAAGCTCGTGCGCGTCGCGCGCGGCGTGTACCGCATGCCCATTTGGCCATCGCAGCCGCAGGCGCCCTATGCCATCGCCGTGAAGGCGGCGGGTGAAGAGGCCTTCCTCTGCGGAGAGTCGGTTGTGGCGCTGCTGGGGCTGGTGCCAACGGACCCTACTAGAATGCGTCTTGCATCGCCGAGGCGCTGCCGACGCAACCTGGGCCCTGGGGTCACCTTGAGCGAATGGGCGGGACGGCCCCGTCTACCCAGAGGGCATCGCCTGCCAGCCCTTGCCGGCCGCCATCGCGGCAGCCTCGAAGACCATGGGGGTCGACCGGGCCATCGAGGCCGCAAGCGAGGGCTCGCGCGCGGCTACATAACCAAAGAGGAGGAAGAGCGGATCAAGGAGGAGATAGCCCGATGAAGAGGCCCAACAGCATGCGCCATCTCGACGACGCGATACGCAGGCTCTGCGGGGGCGCGCCCCAGGACTTCGTGAGGGCGCGCACCGTGATGGCGAACGCGATCGTGGCGAGCATGCTCCCCGACGGGTCGTCAAGGGCGGCAGCGTGCTCAAGATGCGCTTCGGCGAGGAGAACACGCGGTTCACCATTGATCTGGACACTGCCACGGCGACCGATCCCGCAGCCTACGCCGTCTAGCTCGACTCGAGGCTCCGCTCCGGCTGGGAGGGGTTCTCCGGCCGCGTGGTGAAAAAGGACCCGGCCTCGCCCGATGGGATTCCCTGAGCAGTACGTCATGCAGCCGTATGACGTCAAGCTGACTACCTCGGGAAGCCCTGGTGCACGGTGCCGCTCGAGGTCGGCCACAATGAGATAGGCGATGCCGACGCCGCAGACTGGGCCGAGCTGACGGACGCCGGAGAGCTCTTCGAAGCGATGGGATTCCCCGCGCCCGCAGAGCTCCCCTCATGCGGCTCGACCACCAGGTCGCCCAGAAGCTCCACGCCGTCTCCGGCCCGGGCGATCGGGCACGCGATCTCATCGACCTCCAGCTGATCGACGCCAGAGCCGAGATTGACCTTACAGCTGCGAGGGCACCTGCCGGAGGCTTTTTCTCCACAGGCGGCGCAGGCCTGGCCACCGTCCATTGCCAAGCAAAAGGGATGGGACGAGATGTACGCTGCCCTCGCAGAGGGCCTGCCCGTGCTCCAGGATGTTGACGAGGCGATTCGGTGGGCCAACGAATTCGTCGCCAGGATCGACGGCGTCCGGTAGGGCTCGAGCTGAGGCGGACGGGCGGTGCCGGCCTGGGGAAAGCACGCAGCAGGAACGGGGCCCGTCTACTGCTTCTCTCTTGCCATGCAATCAAAACGCCTTGAGAACCCACTCGCCAGCCGCCGCGGGCCAGCGTGACCTAAGAAAGCGCCCTGCCCGCCCGGAATCCGTGACCCAGATTTGACCCCATGGATTCGCTGATATTTTGAGACTGAGTCTAAATAGGACAAACTGGAACAAACTGCGGCAAACCAGAACAAACTGGAGATAGCTTTTGGCTATTGAGGGAATAGGAAATTCCTTAGTTATGGGTGTACAAATCATATCTTTGATAAACTATACCACCCATAAACATATGATTTGATATACTGGCTCCAATGAAGATTGAGCCAGTATGCGTTTATTCCTCGTGAAAACTATCTGAAGAAGATCCGCGGCTTCTACCATGACGATGGGATGATCAAGGTCATCACCGCGTCCGTCGCTGCGGCAAGTCCTGTCTCATGCAGTGCATCGCCGAAGAGCTGAGGGCCGAAGGTGTCGATGAAGAGCACATCGTCTTTTTCGACCTTGACCGATACGGGTACCGATCTGTCAAGGCTCCAGAACAGCTCGAGGCCCTCATCGAGCCCCTGCTTGCTGTCTCGGGGACGAAGTACCTTTTTATCGACGAGGTGCAAAACGTCGAGGGCTTCGAGGACGTGCTCAACGGGTTTCGCACCGAAGGCGGCTTCTCCATCTTCATCACCGGGTCGAACTCCTATCTGCTTTCAGGTGAACTGGCCACGAAAGCTAACCGGCGCTACATCGAGTTCGAGATGCAGACGCTGACTTTGGCGAGTATTGCCAGATGAAGCGCTTCTTAGGACTGCCCGTGAGCCCGAACCTGGCCGCGGAATTCGATGCCATACATCCTCGAGGGCGGTTTCTCGAAAGCAATGGAATACCCCGGCTCGCCGACAAGCGCGCTTACGTCGCGGCGGTAATCCGGGAAATCTTCGAAAAGGACATCCGCAGGCGCGTGAAGATCAAGAACGTCTCCGTGTTCAACCAAGTGCGCGACTACGTCATCAACAACTTTGGCGCCACCACGTCGCTTACGAACATCCAGTCCGACCTTGAGAGCAAACAGGGTGTGAAGGTCAAGCGCGAGACGCTTGCGCGATACCTCCAGATCCTTGAGGACGCGAAGATCGTCAGCAAGTGCGCCCGCTTCGACCTGAAGTCGCGAAAATCGCCGGGGCGAGCAAAAGTACTACCTAGCGGACCTGAGCTTCTACTTCGCCCTCAATACCGACAACCGCATCAACTACGGGCCCGTCCTCGAGAACATCGTCTATCGCTACGCTCTCGCGCAGGGTTGCAAGGTCAGTGTCGGACGCATCGGAAAGCTGGAGTGCGATTTCATCCTGAGGAACCCCCAAATGGGATACGCGTATGTTCAGGTGGCTATGACCATCATGGCCGACCGAGCAACGGAGGAGCGCGAATACCGTCTGTTCCAACAGATCAGGGACAACTACCCCAAGTACCTGCTTACGCGAAGCGACCCCATCCAGCAGCGCGATGGCATCATCCATGCCAACATTCCGAGTTCATGCAGGAAGGGAGGACCTTCTAAGGGGCAGGAGGCCTTCTTGAGAAAACCGTTCGCTAAGTGACCCAATGGGCCGGTAAAGCCAGAGCGAATAAGACCGATGGATCGCGGGAGGGGTCAATCAGATGTCTGGGATATTCAAATTGAAATGTGAACAAAGGGAGGTGTTGGCAGATGTCGCTCGGCTATGTAGGGCATGCCCGGCTCGGAGCTGAGGACACCGAAATTGCCATCTACCCTATACGGGCGAAAACTGAAACGTCCAGGATGAGGCGATACGCAAGAGGTTCGAAAGCACTATCGGGCAGATCACAATCGACAAGTCCTGCCTTATCGAACCTGAGCTGCACAGCAAGGTCAGAAGAATGCCCAACGGCAGAAAGAAGCTTGTCGAAAAGAGAATTGTTAGGCATCCCGACATATCAGAACTGATTAGCGACGGAAGCATCGTAGTTGACGAGCTGTGCGGCGTCGACGCCGAGGCATCGGACTGCCGCCCCTGCATTTACATTCGGCTGCTGCGCATCATTTTTGAGAGTTACCAGCTAAACGGGCGACTTCCCGAAAAGGAAGGCTTCATTCTCTAATCACGCCTGTGCCCTAAATCGTGAACTCGGTTTAACTCATGGGCAAGCCACCTGAGACTACTCACTTTGCCCACCGATGGCGAAGACCTGCGACCTGGGGTTTTGCAAACGGCGCGCGAGTCGCCCGCGTTGATTCGCTTACGATTGCAGCTGGCGGCTTGCAGGCTAAAGGAAGATTGAGTTTCAAAGCGGGCGTTTTCAGCGCTATCGAGCCCTCAAAGGCGGCTCGCCGCGCCCTTTGGGACAAAACAAAAACTCAAAGCCCTGAGCTTGAAGAAAGTTTTTGAAGTTGTCCCAGCTTTTGTCCCCGAAGGCGATGAAATACGACATGGTGCTTCTTGGCGGCACTCGGCTCGAGACGTCACCGAAAACTGGGTGCAACTGGAGTGATGGGACGGCAGAACTGGGACCATCGGGTGGAAGAGGTCGAGATGCCGATGGCGCTTCGTCGTCCGGCTCGAGATTCGGCTGAGAAGCCGCCAAGAGAACCGATCGCTGGCGATCGGCGAAGGCGGTTCTGCCGAACGGCTACAATGCATTTTTCGTACGGGGGTACCGTCCTCCGTCGCATGTGCGAGATGGCTTAGGGCGCGAAGGAGCGAACTCGCCGAGGGGCATAACGCGAAATCGGAGTTCGTTCAATGTCGCGCTTGTGCGTTCGATGGGGGAGGAGACTGCTAGGTTCTGTCAGGAGTCGTCGGATATGAAGACGGTGCGGGAGACGGGTTCCGAAGACGGCCTCTGGATCGAAGCATTCCCGCTGGACAAGGCGACGTTTCGAGGTGTTTTGAAAATGAGACCCAAGGTTTCGCATATGAAAAGCATGCAAGCTGATAGAGCGGGAGACCAAGCCCGCCGATCGGCGCTTTTGCCCAGGGCGTTCGCCAGCGTTCGTGTACTGCGGCGTGTCCATCGCTCAGACGGTAGTCGAGTTCGGCGTGTTCGCGCTTGCTCGGCTCGCGCTGCCGACGAGCGTCGCGAACGGCATTGCCGTCGCATGCTCGGGTTCGTTCAACTTTCTCGTGAACCGCAACGTCACGTTCGAGGCGGCGAGCAATTTCTGGCGCAGCGTGGCCATGTTCGTCGTCTTGTATCTTTGGAACTTCCTGTTCGGCACCTGGTTCATAGCCTGGGCGGCCGCGACGTTCGGTTGCCCGGAGGCGGTTGGGAAGATCATCACCATGGCGATGCAGGGCATCTGGGGTTTCTGTTTGTGTAAATGGGTTATCTTCAAGTAAGGGCAGAGGCGAACTCGACGACGAATCGCGTTTCGCATCGCGTCAGCGCCGCCGCTTCGCGTTGGGCTCCGACGCGAGAAACCGCGCTTGTCGCCACGCGCGGCGGCGTTGCGCCGATCAATGCCCGCGGTGCCTCTGCTTGCGCTTCAGCTTTCGCTGCTCGAAGCGCGCCCGGCCTCCTCCGCGCCACGCCTGCTTCTCGCGTGGGCCGACTCTCGCTTCAGCGCTTTCGCTGCTCCGCGAGCGCTAGCTGCGCCTTGGTGCTCATCGCCGGCTGCTTGAGGGTTTTCGACGCCTCGCGCAGGCGTCGCTTGGGGTTCTTCGCTGGTTCATGCTTTCCCGCAGGCTCGCCGTCGGAGAACGCGAGCTTCTCCCATTTGCTTGAAACGAACTGCAGGATTTCCTCGTCGGAGGGCTCCGCGCCGAAGATGATGCGGACGACGCCGTACCTGTCGTCGTCGACGTGCTCCGCCAGCCCAACCCAGAACTGGCCGTCGGTATACGGTCAGGGTGGACGACACGCTGATCTGCATGGTTTTCCTCCTTTATGTAGATGACCATGCAGAGAAGGGGCAACCAAGGAGGCAGGTTACTGATGCGGATTTCCGCACGCCCACGACTACCCGACGGGGACTGTGTTTTCATCTCTGATGTGCGCATTGTAGCATGCGTGAATGCGGCGTTGCCGCCAGAGGGGATTTGAGCTGCGCGGGCCGGGCGCCCGTTTTATCCCACCTTGTAGGAATCGCGCGATCGCTCCATCTACCTGGTTAGTCGCCGATTCTCGTGGGTCGGTCATCCGTCTTGATTCGCCGGGGGTCTCTCCGCATCCGACTCGATCGGTCCAACGTGAAAGAGGTCGTAATCGGAGAGCTCGACGCTCCTAAATCCGAAAGTGTGGACTTATCATCGTTGGGAGGGTCGACGTGTTGGGCGATCTTGAAGGAACCTGCGGAGCGAAGTTCTCTGACCGGCAAAGTCAAGATGGTCCGTTACGTCAAGGTGTCGCCCGATAACGCCGCCGGTTTGGGCGCGCGCACTCCGCGAGCCCATCGACGACGAGCTCGTAGCTTAAGGAGCAGCTTGCGTATCGAGCCTGGGGCTTGCGCGTTTGCGGCCGCCTCTTTTTAGTGGTCGACTTCCATTCCTAAGACGCGCGCGTTCGGTTGCAATCAGCTTCTAGCTGTTAGATCTCCTATAATCCAACGCATGAAGAAAACCGGCGAACATAAACCGTACGTGGGGGATGTGGGGCTCCCCTGGAAACGACCGCTCACAAAGCGGGCGTCGGCTTCAGCATGGTAATGCTTGCGACCATCGTTGGCTTCGTGATCGGCCTTGTGGTCTGGGCTGTGTTTTGGGCCTCGTCCGCGCTTACCGAATTGCTGTGGGTTGACGGGCGCGCGTACCTTGAAGGCATTCTTTTCGCAGGCGGGCGTTACGGCGTGGTGGCTTCCGATTGCGTTTTGCGGAATCGGCGGCCTTGCCATCGGGTTTTGGACCCGTTTCTTCGGCGGTCAGCCGGAAAGCCTCGAGAACGTGATGGCGTCGGTGAAGTTCACGGGCGGCTACCGCCTTGAACGTCCCGGAGCGAGCGTCGTCGGATTTCTGCTTCCCTCGTCTTCGGCGGATCCATCGGACCCGAAGCGGGTCTTACCGTATCATTGCTGCAGCCTGCACGCGCATCGGCGCCAGCCTCAGGGCTGCGGGTATTCGCGCCAAGCGGATCACCGACGTCACCGTTTCGGCGGCGCTCTCCGCCGTGTTCGCTTCGCCGTTTCTCGGAGTTGTCGCCACGGCTGAAGACGGCATGCCTGCACTCGATCCGACCGATTACGAACTTCGCCGCAAGGCCAAGTTCGTCCTGTATACGGCATCCGCCCTTGGCGCAATCATCGGCATTGCGCTGTTCACCTCGGTCTTCGGGAAGGAAAGCGGCATTCCCCGTTTCGACGGAGTAACGCCCGCATCAACAAACTGTGGTGGGCGCTGCCCTGCATGTTGCTCGGCTACCTTGCGGTGCTGATTTTCCGCATTTCGTCGCTTGATTCGCGAAAGTCGGCGCGCGGCTTGGCGATCATCTTATCGCCAAGCCTGTCGCAGCTGGCTTGATTCTGGGGCTCTCGCCGTGCCGCTGCCCTACGTGCTGCTCTCCGTGAGGTGCAGTCGTTCGAGTTGATGCGAAGTTGGGCGAGCGTTTCCGGCGCAGTGCTTGTTGCCACCGCCTCGTGAAATGCGCAGCCACTCCGCTGTGCATCAACCTCGGATGGCGCGGCGGGCACTTCTTTCCTGTGATCTTCGCCGGGTCGCCCTCGGCTACGGCATCGCTTCAATAGGCGGCTTCGAGCCCATGTTCTGCGTTGCTATCACGACCGCAACGCTGGTGGCGGCTGTGCAGCGAAAAGCGCTTGTCGCCCTTGCGATGCTGCTGCTGTGTTTCCCCGTGCAAAGTATTCCTTGGATCGGCGTCGCCTGTCTTATCGGGGCAGCGCTTCCCTGCCCGGCGATTTGAAGGCATCGCGGCGAACTACGAAGGAACAGGAGGCTTGACGCATGTTCAGACTGCGCATGATCGGCAAGATCATCAGGCAGGCGGGCCTGGGGCACGTCACGATCGTCTTCTTCGCGCTGTTCCTCCTGTGCGCGGTGGGTATCAAGATCGCATGTCCCGAAATCGGCACGATCGGCGATTCCTCTGGCTCTGCTTCCAAAGCATGACCACCATCGGCTTCGGCGACTTGCCGACGTATCGCCCGATATGTCGCGCCATCCTGGTGTTCCTGAGCCTGGTCAGCGTGTTCCCACTCGCCGTCGTCACCGGCGTGGTCGTCGCTTACTGCAACCAGCTGATCCAGGCCGAAAGCAAGGATAGCGTCGTGAAGCTGGCTTACGACCTCGAGCATTTGGAAGAGCTTTCCAAGGAGGAGCTTGCGAGATCTCGCGCCGTGCTAAGGAGCATCGCTGATGCAGGCTGTTGCCTGCGCGTGATCCGTGTCGCGACGGCGGCGGATACCGAGCTCGTTTTCGTCGGGCCTTCGCTTCGAGCGCTTTTCTAAAGGTCGCCTTCGCCTGTCAGGCTTTTTGCAAGCGCTGCGTAGAAGGCGTCGGGCTCGAGCCCGAGGCGAGCCCCGACACCTGGCCGTCGCCGGTTTCCCAGGACCGTCCAGGCACCGTTCTCCAGCTCCCCGAAGTCGACGGTGTAGAAAGGGCTGGCGAACCCTCCATGCGCGCGCGACTAGGTCATCAGGCGGCTTCGGGCAGGAGGGGAACTGCATGGAGTTGCCCGACAGGGTCAGCAGCCTTCCGCTGAGGTAGAACCCGCGTCACTCATCGGTTCGCATGGCGTATTTCTTCAGCCCGACGTACTGCTTGCACACGATTCCGCCCGTGTACAGGCCTCCGCGCATCCTGATGAACTCCTCCGACAGATGGTCGCATTCGTCTTGGGTAAGCGGCGTCTCTATGCGTTGCGGAAACCCCGTCTGCTTAACGGACTTGGCGAAGTCCTTCATCATGAACGCGTCGAAGGCGCCGTTGACGACCTTTGCCGACATGCGGTCGCCGAATACGGTGATGCGCGGCGTGTCGCTCGGATCCATGAGCTTGTAGGCGTTGGGAAAGCAGTGCATGAGCTCGTACGCTTCGGGGCTCGTGATCAGATTGAGGTTGAGGCGCCTGCACTGCTCGTAGAATCGGGAGTACTGCCTGGGGCCATCATCCAGCCCCGCCAGATGCAGGCGGCTGGCTCATGTCGACCGGGCGGTCCAGCCTCAGAACCGATCTCGTCGAACTCGTCGAAGTTGCAGAGACGGACGTCCAGGTGGGGGTGAGGCCAGGGCGGCGCGGTGCTCGGCGGAGAAGACGTCGTCCGGCTTGTCATGCTCGAAGTACGAGCAGGGGGAACAGGATCGTCGTCCTCATGCTGGGGCCCTCTCGTGACGGGGGCGGGTGGTTCACTGGGAAGATCGTACCGCTGGTGGGTGATGCGGGTGTCCTAGGTGGACGGACGCGTGGGTGATTTCGCATCGGGCTGGATTGGCTCTGGAGATGCCTTCGTTTGAGTGCAGTGAGGCAAAGCATTTAGAGGAGTCGACCCACAATTGGCGCTTGAAGAAGAGGGAGGCGGCATATCGAACATTGGTGCGGCCGGCTGGAACCCTAACGTTTTTTGAGGAAATGGACGCGCATCCCTAACGCCATCTTTTCGTTATTAGCTATATGAATTCCGACCAACAACTCTTTAAGTAATAAAATATCGTTAGATATCGTCGCAATGCTATAATCGCCGAAAATGTCGTTAGGAGGCAGGAAATGCGGTACATGGACAACAGGCAGGGCTGCTTGAGGAAGAACCTTTCCGCGAGCTGGAATACTGGTCTTTCGTCCCCGGGCTCCTCTTCGGGACGTTGCAAACTTTGAATTGCTCTGAGTCCGTTAAGCTGCTGGAGCAAGTGCTCGAGAAAGATTGGCGAGCTTGAGGGCATGC
>VOFH01001816.1_pt1 | contig 17837 bp, 34 predicted proteins | sample 5384091 | NCBI WGS metagenome assembly VOFH01 (sample SAMN12384727, study PRJNA508395) | human gut metagenome | isolation source: healthy gut G | host: Homo sapiens
TATTTCCCTAATCCGTTTTTTATTCTCATTATCGAGAATTACATCTCTGCCAGAACCGCATCCAGCTTCTCTGCCATCTCATCCATGCTCTTTCCCGATAATCAGTGGAGGTACAAAACAAGCACATCGGCGCCTGCCGTGATCACGACAAGTCCGTGTTCCAATGCTGCTGACGCAATTTTTTTTCCAACCGGTTTCTCACACACAACGCCCTGCATCAGTCCCAGACCTCTGCGCGCCGTAAGGAAATCATACTTTTCCAACAAGCGCATCCGCTTCTGCTCCAGATACGGCGTGATCTCTTTTACATGCTCTGTAATCCGATCCCGCTCCATCATCTTAAGCACGGTGTCAACTGCTGCTCCGACAAACGGGTTGCCGCCGTAGGTCGTCCCGTGATCGCCCGGTGCCAGCGACTTTTCCGCCACGCGCTCAGTCATCAGGAATGCTCCCACCGGAACACCGCATCCAAGCGCCTTCGCGCTGGTCATATGTCCGGTTTCACACCGTAGTGCTGCCATGAACATCCCGCACTGGATCTCATCTAAGAATCAGCAGAATGTCATGCTCATCGCAGAGTGCACGCACCCCCTGAAGGAATTCGTCGGTTGCCGGGTAGATTCCACCCTCGCCCTGTACCGTCTCCAAAATAATAGCACAGGTTTTCTCATTTATCAAAGCTTTTACGCTGTCTAACTGATTAAATTCCGCGAAACGGATTCCTGGGATCAGCGGTTCAAACGGTTCCTCACGTAATGTTTATTGCCGGTTACTGAGAGTGCTCCGAGACTTCTGCCATGGAACGAATGATTCATGGCAATGATCTCATGGTCGGTACAGCCATCCTTCAGATACGCATATTTTCTGGCAGCCTTTTAATGGCACCTTCCACTGCTTCCGCACCGGAATTGGTGAAAAAAGACACGATCCATGCCGGATACTTTTGATCTTACGAGCCGCCTCGATGGCAGGCACGTTGTAATAATAATTGGAGGTGTGGATCACCTTGTCTCTGTGCTTTCAGCGCATCGTTGTATGCCTTGTTCTGATAGCCCAGGGCAAATACAGCGATTCCCGCTACGAAATCCAGATATTTTTTCCCATCGGTGTCATACAGGTATACGCCTTCGCCCTTATCCAGAACGACCTGATACCGATTATAGGTATGCAGGAGGTCTTTTTCCGCCTCTGCAATATATTCTTTCATCAGTGTGCTCATTTTATTTTTTCCTCCTCATCGGATACGATCGCAGTTCCGATACCCTGATTGGTGAAGATCTCCAACAACAGGCAGTGTGCCAGACGTCCATCCAGAATATGCACACGGTTTACACCGTTGCGGATCGCGAAGTACAGTTGTTCAGCTTCGGCAGCATACCACCGCCGATGTAACCGTCGTGGATCAGTCCTCTGCCTCGTCGCTGTCAATCTGGAAATAAATGTGGACTTGTCATTGAATGTCCTTGTACAATCCCTCGATATCCGTCAGAAATGCCAGTTTCTCCGCATGTACTGCTTTGGCGATAGCGCAGGCCGCATCATCCGCGTTGATATTGTAGGTGTGATAATCCTTGTCCAGTCCAATGGGAGCGATGATGGGCAGGTAATCCTTCTCCAGCATGTCAAAGAGAATATCCGGATTCACGCCGGTGATCTCACCCACATACCCGATGTCCTGACCGTCGGAATATTTTTTCTCTACCTGAAGCAGGCCGCCGTCTTTACCGCTGACACCTACTGCTTTCACGCCCAGCTCTTCCACCATGGTCACAAGGCTCTTATTTACCTTGTTCAGTACCATTTCCGCGATCTCCATGGTCTCCTCATCGGTGACACGCAGACCGTTGACGAACTTTGCCTCTTTTCCGACCTTGCCGACCCAGCGGCTGATCTCCTTACCGCCGCCGTGTACGATGATCGGCTTAAACCCTACCAGCTTTAACAGCGTTACGTCCTTGATGACGTTTTTCTGCAGCTCTTCATTGCTCATGGCGCTGCCGCCGTATTTTACCACGATGATCTTACGGTTGAAACGCTGTATATAAGGAAGCGCCTCGATCAGCACTTCCGCCTTTGTTCAGAATTTCCTGCATTTTCCATTCTCGTCCATTTCTCTCCACTCTCCCTGAATTTTTACTGTCTCTGCCTAGGAACGGTAGTCCGCGTTGATCTTGACATAATCATACGTCAGATCACAGCCCCACGCCGTCGCCTCCTCCGTGCCCATCTTGATATCCGCGACCGCCGTCACCTCCGGCTCCGAGAGGATCTTCGTCGCCATCTCCTCACTGTAGTCAAGCGCCACGCCGTCTTTGATGATCTGCATTTTTCCTGCCGCACTCTCAAAGAACAAATCCACTTTTTCCGGATCGAATTTTGCTCCGGAGTAACCCATCGCGCAGAGAATTCTTCCCCAGTTGGCGTCATGGCCGAAGATTGCCGCTTTCGTCAGACTCGATGTGATGACCGACTTGCTGATGATCTTCGCCTGCTCCTTCGTCTCCGCTCCGATGACCTTTCACCTCAAACAGCGCCGTGGCTCCCTCGCCGTCGCCCGCCATCTGCTTCGCCAGATATTCATTGACCGTCCGCAATGCCTCGCAGAACCTGTCGTAATCCTCATTTTTTTCTGAAATGACCGGATTCTCCGCCATCCCGTTCGCTAAAAGCAGACAGGTATCATTGGTAGAAGTGTCGCCGTCCACGGAGATCATATTATAGGTATCGCAGACATCTGCCTGCAGCGCTTCTAAAAGCAGGGGCTGCGTGATCGCCGCATCCGTTGTCACAAAACTTAACATTGTGCACATATTGGGATGAATCATACCCGAGCCTTTGCACATGCCGCCGATCGTAACCGGAACACCGCCAAGCATGACTTCCACCGCAATCTCTTTCTCGTGGTGTCCGTCGTCATGATCGCCTGCGCCGCCGCATGACCGCTCTCTGTCCCCCCCGACAATGCCGGAACCATCGCCTCAATTCCCGCACAGATGCGCTCCATCGGAAGCTGCATGCCGATCACCCGGTCGATGCCACGAGCACCTGATCCTTGGGAACCGGAAGCAGTTCGCCAACTTTTTCCGCTGTCTGCCTGCAGTAGCGCATTCCCTCCTCGCCGGTACATGCGTTGGCAATCCCCGCATTGATCACGACCGCCTGTGCCTTTTTGGTCTCGTATACAATCTTCTGATCCCACTTTACCGGCGCCGCCTTTACCAGATTCGTGGTAAAAGTTCCCGCCACCGCACAGGGAACCTCGCTGTAGATCATTGCCATGTCCTGTCTGTTCTGATATTTGATGCCGGCCGCCGTGCTGGCTGCGCAAAATCCTTTTGCTGCGGTTACTCCGCCCTTTATCGTCTTTATCATTCCGCACTCCTTTTCTTACTATGGATTATAGGTCGTGATATTGTCCTCGTTTGTGACATATTCGTAATAGTTGACATCCTCGCGGAAAGTCCACCCGAGTCCCTGCCAGAAACGGTTTCCGACTTCATTTTTCTTGAATGCAATCAAGTTGATCTTATTGATATGCTCTGCCGCAAGCGCATCCACGCAGGCACCCACAAGTTTCTGTCCGATCCCGTGCTTGCGGTACGCCTCCTGCACGCATACATGGTACAGACAGCCTCGTCGTCCGTCATGGCCGCAGAGAATCGCGCCCACAATCTTTCCCTCCGCCACCGCTACCATGCTGGTGGTCGGATTACGTCTTATAAAACGTTCCACACCTTCTCTGGAATCATCGATGCTCCGGATTCCAAACCCGTGAATCTCCATCCATAACGCATGTACCGCTTCAAAATCATCCATTGTCATCACGCGGATGACCGGTTCTGTCTCTTTCATACTTCCATCTCTTCTCTTTATCATTTCCGGTTCATTTTTCCGCTGCTTCCTTCCGCGGAAAATCCTTCCCGGATTCTGTTTTCGCTCTGTATCTACGGGAACATCGGCACCAGACAAAGCCCTTCCGCCTCGTCAAATCCAAACAGCAGATTCATGTTCTGCACTGCCTGTCCGGCCGCACCCTTGACCAGATTGTCAAGTGCTCCCATCATCACGATTCTGCCCCGTGCGCTCATCGATCTTAAAACCGATATCCACATAATTGCTTCCCTCGACCCATTTGGTCTCCGGGCACGCATCCTTCGGAAGCACGCGGACGAACTTTTCCTTCGCATAATACTTATCGTAAGCCGCCTTGATCTCCTCGTAAGAAGGAAGACTTCCGTCCGCCTTTTTCGTCAGGGTGGCATATTCTGTCGCCAGAATTCCGCGGTTCATCGGCACCAGATGCGGCGTAAAATTCACAACAACCGGTCTGCCTGCCGCGTAGCCGAGCCTGCTCCTCGATCTCCGGTGTATGTCTGTGGCTCGTGACACCGTACGCCTTCATATTCTCATTGACCTCACAGAACAGATTCGGCAGCTTCGCACCGCGCCCTGCGCCGGAGGTACCGGACTTCGCATCAATGATAAGGGTATCCGGATCGATCAGCCCTTCCTTCACCAGCGGATATGCCGTCAGAATCGAACAGGTTGTGTAGCAGCCCGGATTGGCAACCAATCTGGCATTTTTCACTTTATCGCGGTTCACTTCGCAAAGGCCGTACACCGCCTCCCCGATAAACTGCGGGCTCTTATGCTCGATCTTATACCATTTCTCATATACCGCAACGTCCTTGATACGGAAATCCGCGGACAGATCGATGATCTTTGTCTTCTCAAGAAGTCCTTCGTTTAAGACGCCTGCCAGAAATCCCTGCGGTGTCGCCGTAAAGATCACATCCACCTGCTCTGCCAGTGCTTCCATATTGTCGTCCATACACACGTCATCCACGATCTCAAACATGTTCTGATATACTTCTGCGTATTTCTGATCTATATAACTTCTGGAACCGTACCATTTGATTTCCACTTCTTTATGTCCCATCAGAAGACGCCAGCTCATTTCCCTGCATAACCGGTCGCACCTATGATTCCTGCCTTTATCATGTTCGTATTCCGCCTTTCCTTTTCCTGCAAAAAATCTTTTCACACTATATCCCTATATTAGTCTACCTCTTTGCCATAGTAAAGTATTTTTTGTCCGTTTTTAGAAATATTCTTGCATAATTATACATCCGTTTTTTCTTTTATGCAAGCACTGTTTTACTATTTATGCAACGTTTTTCTTGTTTTGGATTTCTTTTTTCCTTAATTTATATAGGTTTTCCCTATTTTCATTCTGTATGCTTTTGTACATGTATATGCATTTTTATTTGAAATATATGTATATTTTTTCACTTGCTTTTCCGTTGCATATGTTGTATATTGATTGCAGTTAATGATTTACAGAAAGGAAAAAAGCCCATGAAAGAAAAAGTTATTTTAGCGTATTCCGGCGGTCTGGATACCACAGCCATCATTCCGTGGCTGAAAGAGAATTTCGACTACGAAGTTATCTGCGTCTGCATCGACTGCGGCCAGGAGAAGAGCTGGACGGTCTGGAAGAAAGAGCAATCTCCTGCTGCGGAGCTTCCAAATTTACATCGTCGACATCATCGACGAGTTCTGCGATGACTACATCATGCCGTGCGTACAGGCAAACGCCATCTACGAGAATAAATACCTGCTCGGTACTTCCATGGCACGTCCGGTTATCGCAAAGAAACTCGTTGAGATCGCAAGAAAAGAAGGTGCTGTTGCCATCTGCCACGGCGCTACCGGAAAAAGGAAACGATCAGATCCGTTTTGAGCTTGCCATCAAGGCTCTCGCTCCGGATCTCAAGATTATCGCTGCCTGGAGAGACGACAAATGGACCATGCAGTCCCGCGAGGATGAGATCGCATACTGCCAGGCTCACGGCATTCACCTTCCTTTCTCTGCAGATTACAGCTACAGCCGCGACCGGAACATATGGCACATCAGCCACGAAGGTCTGGAGCTGGAGGATCCTGCCTGTGAGCCGAACTACGATCACCTGCTGGTACTCGGCGTCTCCCCCGGGAAAAAGCTCCTGAGGAGGGCGAGTATGTGACCATGACCTTCGAGAAAGGTGTTCCGACCTCCGTCAACGGCGAGAAGATGAAGGTTTCCGACATCATCCGCAAGTAAAACGAACTGGGCGGCAGGCACGGCATCGGCATCGTTGATATCGTAGAAAACCGTGTCGTTGGCATGAAGTCCCGCGGCGTTTATGAGACTCCCGGCGGAACGATCCTGATGGAGGCACACCAGCACTCGAGGAGCCTGGTACTTGACCGTGCTACCATGGAAGTGAAAAAAGGATATGGGCAACAAGCTCGGCTCAGATCGTATACGAGGGCAAATGGTACACCCCTCTCTGCGACGCAGTGAGAGCATTTGTCACCTCCACACAGGAATATGTGACCGGTGAAGTAAAGTTCAAGCTCTACAAGGGCAACATCATCAAAGCCGGAACGACCTCCCCGTATTCTCTCTACAGTGAGTCCTTGGCAAGCTTCACCACCGGCGATCTCTACGATCACCACGATGCTTCCGGATTCATCACACTGTTCGGACTGCCATTAAAAGTCCGTGCAATGAAGATGCAGGAAATCGGCGAGAAAAACAAATACGAATAAATCATACATCCGGATTTGCAAGACCCCCCGGAAAGCTGCCGTTTCGGCAGCTTTCCGGGGGGTCCTTTTCTGTCCGGTTATTCACATTCCAATCATTTTCTTTCTGATCATCCGCTTTCCTGCGCATCCAGTATCGAATCCAGCACGGTAAGACCCATCTGAATCTCCTGCTCGGTCAGGCTGCCGTATCAAGCAGCAGCACCGGATGGTTTCTGCCACCGCCGCCATCTTTCGTCAGTGCATATTCGCCAAGACCCGATACTTTCACGCCCTGCGCCGCCGCACGTTCACAGATCTCCCGCTCACTGCATCCGGTATCCGCCTCCACGAGCACATGGAGTCCCGCATGGTCTCCACTGACTGAGAGCACCCAGCTTTTTTTTTCAGTTCACCGATCAAAAAAAATCATGCCTGCCGCGGTAAATGCCGCGCATCTTGTTGAGATGCCGCTCAAAATGCCCATCCCGCAAGAACTCCCGGAGAATCTCCTGCTGCATGCGCGGCACCGTCGTCGAATAAAATCCGCAGACGGTGCGGTAGCGCTCTATCACCTGCTGTGGAAGCACCATATAACTGATACGCAGCGACGGCGCGATACTTTTTGGAAAATGTTCCAAGATAAATTACCTTCCCGAGTCCATCCACGCTCTGCAGCGACGGAATCGGCTTTCCACGGTAACGGTACTCGCTGTCGTGATCGTCCTCGATCAGATAGCGCTCCTCCTGCTCTGCCGCCCACGCAAGAAGTTCCAGTCTTCTGCCCAGAGGCATGACGCTGCCGGTCGGGAACTGATGGGACGGCATCATGTAGGCAAGCCCGGTGCCGCCGCACGCACCGTACCGCCGCTAAGTCCCTGCTCGTCCGCCGGCACCGTCACCACCCGGTATCCCATATTCCGGAAGGTGGTATGCCTGCGGATATCCCGGATTCTCCATGAGCACGGTCTTATTTCCTCCGAGAAGTCTGCGTGAGCAGAATCTCCAGATACTCATTTCCGGCTCCGAGCACGATGTTTTCTGGGCGGCAGTTTACACCTCTGGCGTGATGCAGATAATCCGCAATCTCACTGCGCAGACTGTACTCCCCCTGTCCGTCCCCGCCATTAACAGTTCCTCACTGTCGTCCAACAGCACATTCCGGCTGATCTTCCGCCAGACGTTGTACGGAAAACTGCGGGTATCGATCGCATACGGGGAAAAATCAACCAGGCAGACCGGTTTTTCCGGCCTGTGTACCTGTCCTGTTTCTCCGACGCTGCTTCCCCGAAGCCGGTACAGGCTCCGCGATATCGCATACAAAAAAAACCCCGGCAGGGTTCCGCTTGTATATATCCCTCTGCCAGGAGCTGATCATATGCCATCTCTACGGTGCTTCTGCTCACCGCAAGATTCTTCGCCAGAAGACGCGTGGACGGCAACCGTTCCCCTCTCGGAATCCTGCCATCTGTAATCTCGCTCTTGATATATTCGTATATTTTCTCATAGAGGGAGCTTTTGCTCCCCCTGTAAGTTCATCATAATCTCTATCATCGTAAAGCCTTATCCGTCGTTATGCCTTGCTTCTCTTGATCTCCTCGACAATGCGCTCCTTGAGTTCGTACGCGCGGTCCTTCATCTTCTTGGATGCCGCCGCAGACTGCAGGATTCTTGCAATGCACTTCGATGCAACATCGTACTTTTTGTAGTGGTATGCCATCGTCGCGAGCAGGTAATCCATCGTGCACTCATCCATGCCGCACATCGGATAGGTCTCTGTGGATACCGCCTTGGTAAAGCCTTCATACGCCTGTGCATAGAACGCCTCTTCCTGCTCCCTGCACTCCTTGATCTGCTCTGCCATCTTCGGATCTTTCGCATCTAAAGACTCGCGCTTGCCGCGCAGCAGCCATGCAAGATTCAGGCAGGTATATGCCTTCTCACTGTTCTTACCTTTTTTCACAATCGTGTTGAACAGTGCCAGCTTGTAGCGCTCGATCGCAGTATCATAATCGATCAGCGTCGGCTCCACATTGTCCGCCGGCTTGAAATTCACACAGATCTTCTCCTTGATCATCTTGACCTGCATGGATGACAGGTGTTCAAAATAGCGCGTAATCGCGGTATAGCCGCAGTACGGGCAGGAAATCACACTGTACTTTAAGGTGTCGATGTGCTCATAGCGCGGACGCAGATCCATGTCGGACTCAAGACGCTTTAATCTTCCGCTCTTGATCATCTTTGTCTTAAATACCTTGTCGCACACTGCACAGCGCACAGCCTTGTCCAGAAGAAAGCTGTCTTCTGTCGGCACCGCCTCCTGCTTTGTGCCGTCCTCTCCCACGACTTCTTTCTTCTCTTCCGCAAAAAGATTCGTGGTATCCTCTGCCTTTTAAACCAAATTTTTCCAAACCGGATAATAAATTCATGTCTATTCCTCCTAAATCCCAAACCGCGTCCTACGCAGTTGGCAGCTTGAATGAACTCTTCAGTGACACAATGCGGTTGAACACCAGCTGCTCCGGTGTCGAATCCTTTGCATCTACACAGAAGAATCCCTGGCGCACAAACTGGAAGCTGTCGTAAGCCTTCGCACCGGCAAGATTCTCCTCCACCATGCAGTTCTTTAACACGGTCAGTGAATCGGATTGAGGTTCAGACTTCCGTCCTCATTGTATACCCCTTTCTCCTCGTCCACAATATTTCATACAGTCTGACTGTCGCAGGAACCGCATGCGCTGCGGATACCCAGTGAATCGTACCTTTACTTTTCTGCCGTCCGGGCTGTTGCCGCCGCGGGACGCCGGATCGTAAGTACAATGGATCACTGTCACATTGCCGTTCTCATCCTTCTCAAAGCTGTTGCAGGTCACAAAATATGCATTCATCAGGCGGACCTCATTGCCCGGGAAAAGGCGGAAATACTTTTCGGCGGATTCTCCATGCAGTCCTCACGCTCGATATAGAGTTCTCTGGAGAACGGAATCTTACGTACGCCGAGCGCCTCATTCTCCAGATTGTTCACAACGTCCAGATACTCGGTCTGTCCTTCCGGATAGTTGTCAATGACAAGCTTGACCGGGTCAAGAATTGCCATCACACGGGACTTCTTTAATTTCAGATCCTCGCGCAGGCAGTACTCTAACATTGCATAGTCAACAGAGCTGTTTGCCTTTGAAATACCGCACAGTTCCACGAACATCTTTAAGGATTCCGGTGTGAATCCTCTTCTGCGCAGCGCTGCGATGGATACCAGACGCGGGTCATCCCAGCCGTCCACAATGCCTTCCTCCACCAGGCGCTTGATATAACGCTTGCCGGTTACGACATTAGTCAGATATAATTTTGCAAATTCAATCTGTCTTGGCGGCGGGATAATCTGTGCGCCCACCTCGTTGATGACCCACTCATAGAGCGGTCTGTGATCCTCAAACTCCAACGTACAGATGGAATGTGTGATTCCTCGATCGCATCCTCGAGCGGATGTGCAAAATCGTACATCGGGTAGATGCACCATTTATCGCCGGTTCTGTGGTGTGTCATGTGTGCCACACGGTAGATGACCGGATCTCTCATATTGATGTTGGAAGAACTCATATCGATGCGCGCACGGAGCACTTTCTCACCGTCCGCATACTTTCCTTCCCGCATCTCCTCAAACAGTTTTAAGTTCTCCTCGACACTTCTGCCGCTGTACGGATCTTCCTTGCCCGGCTCCGTCAGCGTTCCGCGGTACTCACGGATCTGCTCTGCAGACAGATCGAGACATAAGTTTTTCCTTTTTTATCAGCTCTACGGCACACTCATACATCTGATCGAAATAATCGGACGCGAAGAAAAAGTCTGTCTTCCCAGTCCGCGCCAAGCCACTTGATGTCCTCCGTGATCGCCTCCACGAACTCGGTCTTCTCCTTGGTAGGATTTGTATCGTCAAATCTCAGATTAAACTTTCCGCCATATTTCTGTGCCAGACCATAATTCAAAAGAATGGACTTCGCATGACCGATATGCAGATAGCCATTCGGTTCCGGTGGAAATCTGGTATGAACAACCTTGCAGTGCCCTTCCTCGATGTCCTTGTCAATCATCTGCTCAATAAAATTCTTTGAGACATTTTCATTTTCCATAATGTCGCATCCTCCTCAATTACAATCCGGACAGCCTGCCGTCCGATCTGCTTTCCCTGTCAAAAAAGAAAGCAACTCATGAAATATCATACATGATACACCGTCAAGGTGCAAGTATAATATAACATGAATTGCCTGAATTTGTAAAAAACAATTTGTGATTACTCGGAATACTTCTTCACCTGTTCCTCCAGGAACTCCGGTGTATCAAAATAATCAATCTTCATGGCATGCTTTACTTCGGAAAGTGTCTTTGCAGCCTCTTCCTTTGCCACTTCGCTTCCCGCCTATTATTCAGGAACTTCTTCACCTTGACATCCCCAGACCGCCGCGTTTGTAATGTGCCTTCAAGCTCATCCAGGTTCGCATACTCCGGCAGATATTCCGCAAAATGCCCGTCCGTACAGAATGCATCCAGATAGGTAAATACGGTATTTCCTTCGAGTTTTCCGGGATCTTCGATCCGGATATGATCGGGTCCGTGAACATGGACATGATCTTCTTCTTCACATCCGCCTCGCTCTCCGAGAGATAGATGCAGTTGCCGAGCGACTTGCTCATTTTGGCCTTTCCGTCGGTACCCGGAAGTCTTAAGCAGGCCTTGTTATCCGGAAGTAAAATCTGCGGATCTGTGAGCGTCTCGCCATACACCGCATTAAACTTATGCACGATCTCCTTGGTCTGCTCAAGCATCGGCATCTGGTCCTTTTCAAAATCTATAAAAAGATACGATTTTTGCGAGATTTCATGTTTCTTCTGCTTTGAAAGCATCCAATGCCTACAAAAAGAAAGGCGTTCCAGTAATGGAAATTTTCCAGTATTTGTTTCTGCTGATTTTTTCTAACAGAAGTATGTATATGAATCTGATCACAGGACGGAACACTCCTGATTTTGCGAAGGATACTGTATATCGTTTTATGAAAATGATTCAGATCAACTGGATCCGCTTCACAAATAACAAACTCGAACGTAATCTTATTACCTTCGTATTTCCATCCGCTCTCAATTGTTCCAACCGGAGAATCATACACTGCCTTTGCATGCGATAATTCCTTGCATGCGATTGGTTTTTATTATTGATTTTTCTTCCTTCCTGCTGAATTCCGCATACGCCACCGATCAGCCATCCGGTAATTGCACCATAGGAATAATGATTCAGAGATTCGCTTGGTTTTCCTTCTTCATTGATACCATCCATGTCTCCCAGATTGTCGTGACACCTTTCTTCACGGCATACAGCCATCCCGGTGCAACTCCTGAAGCAGAAGTTTGAATGCGGTATCTTCATATCCGTATTCGCACAGTATACAGATTGCCGGTGTTGTCAGGAATCGGTGTTCAGATGATAGTCATTTGCAAGCACCAGTTCGTTCGAACTTCTCTGCATTCTTCGCACAGTTTTCTTCATTCACAAGGCCAAACTGAATCGGACGGATGTACTGACACTGACGCTCTGATTCTACCACGCCGTCTTTCGTAAAGATTTCCTCAAATGCTTTCTTGGCGTTTTCTGATACTTCACGGTAATGTGCCGCATCCTCTTCTTTGCCGAGAATCGCTGCAATCTCAGACAACGTTTCCCCGGAATGTACGAAATATGCGGTTGCAACATCAAAGTTTCCGTTCTGCATAGACATCATTGGATTGGTTCTTGGCTCGCACCACTCACCGTAATCAATACCCGACTGAATTGCATTGTTCTCTGCACGGCTTTTCCAAAAAGGCATACCAGTTCTTCATCATTTCATAATTTTCTTCCAGTATACAAACATCTCCATACTTGTACATTGCCATTGGCACATGATAATGCAGGCATCCCCCAGCCGACAGAACCTGCCAGCATCGCTGTCATAAAGCTTCCTTGCTGTTCGGCGGTGCGATATTTGCCACCTTGCCTTCCGGATACTGTCCGTAACGACACTGCGCCAGCCATTTTTATATACATTATAACTATCCATCAGCATCAGCCCCGTATCGACATAAAGTCCCGCATCTCCTGTCCACGCTGCTCTCTCACGAGTCGGGCAGTCGGTCGGCACATCACAGAAGTTGCCCTTCTGACTCCATTTACTGTTCCATACCAACTGGTTCATCCGCATTTCCACAAGTAAAGTCTGCTGTCTCTTCCATCTCGGAATACACTGCATGCGCGATAAATGTTGCATCTGACAGATCAGTATTGTCTCCCACTTTTGCGTAGCGGAATCCCATGATGGTAAATCTCGGCTTGTAGTGATTCTCTCCATCCTTGCAAATGTATGAAATCATCTGATACGTACCGCCCTCTTTGTGGCGTTTACGATCCTGGAAATTCTCCGTCGTGAAGTTCCCATTCTCATCCAAAGACTCTCCATGAGTCAGAACAATCGTTTCACCGTCTTTACCAAATACAGTAAATTCCACATATCCGGCAAGATTCTGTCGAAATCGATGATCGTCTCTCCATTCGGAGTCTGAATCAGTTTACCTTCGAAGTTCTCCATTTCCTTGATTGGGACAGTATTCATTCCTTTCAGCAGGTTCTTATCAAAGTCTTCTGTTTTTACCGGATGCCACACGCCGTTTTCTGTGGAAAATGTTTCTTTTCTCGCATCGTATACTTCTCCCTGCTGCATATCATTCTGCTGCAGAGGTCCTGCCTGACTTGCTTCCCATGTCTCATCAGATACAAGCACCGATTCTCCATCCACTTCCAACTGACATAATAATCCCAGTTCCTGTCCGAACACACCGCGGTCACCATCGACTCGGATGTAGAACGATACCAGCCATCACCAGAACAATCACCGAAGCTCATTCTCACCTTCACGCAATAAAAATGTATTTTCTAAATTCAATTATGAACTCATCAGGAGGATTTTATTTATGGATTTCAAAAGTGTAGAAGGAAAAGTAGCAATCATCACCGGTACAAGCCGTGGAATTGGAGAGGCAATTGCCCGCTGCTATGCAGCAAATGGCATGAAAGTAATCTGTGCCGCACGAAGTGTGGAACAGGGACAAGCTGTAGTGAACGATATTATCAACAATGGAGGGGACGCAATTTTGTTCAGACAGATTGTAGTGACGGAAATGCGATTAAAGATCTCGTAGATAAGGCAGTTGTTCATTATGGACGTCTCGACGGAGTTGTGAGCAATGCAGGTATCGGCATGGGCGGAAGTCCTCTTCATGAATATGATTTGGATGATTATGAGAAAATCTTTGACTTGAACAGCAAAGGCGTCTTTGCCGGAATGAAATATGGTGCGGAAGCAATCTTCAAATCCAAAAGTGAAGGCGGATTTCTCATCAATGTTGCTTCTATCGCAGGACTCATGCCGCAACGTGGTCAGGCTCTTTACACCGCAACCAAATTCGGAGTTGTCGGAATGACACGCGTCGCTGCACTGGATTATGCTAAATACGGGATCACAGTCAATGCAATCTGTCCGGGATACACGAAAACAAGTATCTTCGGAGATGCACCGGAACAGGCAATGGATTTCTTCGCAAATGACTGTCCTGCCGGACGTATGGGCGATCCGATGGAATGTGCCTATCTTGCACTCTTCCTCGCAAGTGATATGTCACGGTACATCACCGGGCTGCAATTCCTGTCGATGGTGCACTCTCCGCCGGAAGCAAGAATGTGACAAGCTGGAAGCATCCTGAAATCCTGACCGGAGGAAAATTAAACGCAGACAGCACAATTGCTGCTATCATGGAGAACACTGACGCCAAAGCAATTGTAGACAAGTATCTGCCTGGCTTTGCGGAAAATGAACAGGCAAAGGCCGCTTACGGTATGACTTTCAAAGCTCTCGCTCCGATGCTCCGGACTGCCGGAGGATGTTGTTACAAATATGCTGGGAGAATTGGAGCAATTGTAAACTCTTCCCTTTCTCCTTGAGAGATAAAAGGCGGAACCAACTTATGTCAGGCTCCTCCTTCTATTATGAAATCATTTCAATGATTACTGTACTTATACGGCTTCAACATCTACTTTTACTGATTCTAATCCATCCGCCGATAATGTTACTACGATTTTGCCTTTTTCCCCGGTTCCGCGTACTGCAGCACGAAGTTTTCCTTCGTATGCTTTCGCAACCGTATCGTAATAATTTTCCTCTGATTCCGGATCCGCACTTCCATATCCCATAATTTCTCCCGGACCGTCAAGGCTTATAGATACCGCTTTGTCTGCATTTGGATTCAAAATTCCCGAAGCATCCTGCATACAGATGTCGATATAGGCGATGTCACTTCCATCTGCCGGAATCTGTGTACGGTCTGCTTTTGCGGCAATCACAACCTCGTCTGAAGCTGTCAGTATTTCATCTCTGCCACATTCTTTTCCGTCGCTGTACGCAATAACTTCTACTTTTCCGGCATGATATGTGGTGTCGAAAATTGTGATGTATTTCTTTGTTTCTCCGACTTTCTTACGCCCCACTCTGCCCGTTAATCAACAGTTCTACTTCATCGGCTGCAGCATACACTTCTACTTTATAGGTTTCCTTCGTATCCGTTCCAGTTCAGCTGCGGACTGCATCGGACATGCTCCACTGTGTGTCGTACTCTGGGGTTCTCCGTAATGCTGTGGAAGTTGTACAGCGATGTACGGTGCTTTTCTCAATCCCCAGATCAGTTCTCTCCAATAAAGAGATTGGTCGGCGGTTTCCAAGAATATTGATATCTCCCGCAGTAGGCAATTTTGCAAGGATATAGTGCATAGAACCCCATACTCTGCTGATCTGTGTAATTAATTTTTCCAATACCTGTCTCTCCGATATAATCCCAGGCTGTCCAGTCGAAATCCCCGATTACATATGGCAATTTCTCGACCAGTTCCCAGTTTTTGTCCAAATCCGGCGGATTGGTCTCAGAACCTACAAGGATGCGGTTCGGGAATAGTTTTCCGTCAATCTCATAGCGTGCTGCCGCATAGTTGTAACCGGTAATATCCACCTGGGCACATGCCTCTTTCACTTTCTCAGCTGCAAAATCACTTGCCATGAACTGTGGCATCATTGCCCCCAGATTGTTCAGCATGCTGTTGATTTCCTGAGGCTGATCTGTTTCTGTATTCGCTGCTGCCTGTGCGGCTGCATTCTGCGCCATTAATTTTGGAAGATCATTCATGATGGCCAGAAGGAGATTCAGGCTGTTTGTCGTATATCTGGTATCATCGAGAGAACGCAATTTATCTGCTAGTTTTTGCCCCACTGCACGTCGAATTTATTTCCCGCCTCCGGAATCTCATTTCCGATGGAGTACCATAATCACACACGGATGGTTATAATCTTTTTTCACCAGATTTTCGATATCGTGTTCCCCACCATTCTGTCATCTGTGTACTATAATCGAATTCCACCTTGGTACTTACCCATACATCCGAATACTCATCCATAACATACATTCCGTATTTGTCGCATGCTTCCAACAGCTTCCGGCTCATCGGATAATGGGCGCTGCGGATTGCATTGAAGCCGGTTTCTTTGAGTTTCTTTACCCGCGCCTCCGCAGAATGCGTAAATTCTGCCGTTCCGATAATTCCGTTGTCATGATGGATACATCCGCCGCGAAGTTTTACAACTTTTCCATTCACTCTCAATCCGTGTTTTGTATCCAACTGAAGTTTACGAATTCGAAGGTTCCTGTTTCCTCATCAATCACGGAATCATTTTCTTTGATATACGTACGATAAGTATACAGGTATGGATTCTCCGCATCCCAACGATTTGGATTTGGTACATACATTTTCTGCTGATATTCCTGTTCAGAATGTTCCTCGACCGTCACTGACATTTCATCTGCAGCAACCACATTTCCTTCTGCATCCATCAGTTCCGTGCACAGTGTAATCTCCCGGATTCCGATTCCTGTGTAAGCGATTGTTGACTTTGCACGAATGATTGCCTGATCATCTTCCACTTCAATTGCTGCAAGCTGTACACTGTCGGAACAAGATGAAGACGATCAGCAATCATCAGATTGACATCTCTGTAAATTCCGCCTCCTGTATACCAGCGTCCGCTCGGAACTCCATTTTTTGACAACTACTTTTAATGCATTCGGTTCGTTTGTAGTTCAGATATTTTGTGATATCAACATAAAAATTACTATATCCGTACGGGCATTTCCCGGCAAATGAATTATTTACATATACAAAAGCATTCTGGTATACCCTTCAAAAAACTCAGATATACATTCTTATCCTTATCATCTGCATTCATCGAAAATGTCTTGGTGTACACATAGCTTTCCTCTCGGAAAAATCCATTTCCGCTTCCGTTCGGTTCTTCCGGGTTTCGCTCTTCCTATTGATGCATCATGCGGCAGAGTCACCTGTTTTTGCCATATTGTTCCCACCAGCCAATGCATCGGGAGCTTTCCGCTTCCAACTGTGAATATCCAGTCATGATTGAATTTTTTGTTTCTTCATATTCCCATTTCCTCCTGTTATTCAAATGATTCTTTCTGAATTTGAGAGCAACATTTACTTGTCCACCCAGTTCTTATGGGTTTCCAGTATCACGGCATCCACACCGCTTTTTCTGTGCAATCTCCACCATCTTCGTCAGGTTCATATTACCGTATCCAAGTTCCATACTGTCCGACTTTTGAGAATCTGTCCTCCCGGTCCGCTCATCCTTGTTCCTCGGTCATTGATGTGGTAGAGCTTCATCCGCTCTCCCAAGCGTTCCATGAGCAATCGTATCCACACCGGCCTCTGTCGCCCAGTAAGAATCGAATTCGAAGTTGACATATTCGGATTTGTCTTTTCAATCAGCACATCGTAGGCACATTTTCCCGCTCCCACTTTGCGGAATTCACAGTTGTGATTGTGATATAACAAGGAAATGCCTCCTTCTTTCAGAATTTTTCCTGCCTTATTTAGCTTCTGTGCCAATTCCAGTACCGCTGCCATATTGGAATAATCAAACCGATGCATTCCCGTAATGACAATATACTTTGTGGAAAAATGTTTTTTGCTTCTTCCATAATTTCCTGCGGATTTCTAAGAATGCTTCCAAGATCCTCGTGGATACTGACCACCTTAAGTCCGGTGTCCGCAATCAACTTCTTCCAGTCTAATTTCGCTGTCTTTCCAATCGGCATCCCCGCAAGGGTTGTCAGAACACGAACGATCGGCGG
>VOFH01003653.1_pt1 | contig 17835 bp, 25 predicted proteins | sample 5384091 | NCBI WGS metagenome assembly VOFH01 (sample SAMN12384727, study PRJNA508395) | human gut metagenome | isolation source: healthy gut G | host: Homo sapiens
CTACAATACTAGCGACCATACTATCACCTAAAAGCAATATTAGTTCCACCATCTACCGTTTCATTTGTCAGAGGATTAACATAAGAGGAGGAGCATCCAATTAAGTATGCTCCATCATCTAATACGCGGATTGGTTGAATCTGTAGAACACTTAGGAATAAAAATGCCGCTATGATCAATGAATTTCTTTATTCGCATTTTCTTCTTTTGTTCACAAACACTGCAAGCAGCAAACTAGTAGCTAACAATCCTCCCATTAATGCTATATTTGCCTTTTGACCTGTCTGTACACTTTCATTTGTTTTACTGATAGTATTTTCTGAATGTTCTGTTTACTTCAGTTTGAGAAATCGTATTATCTGCTGTCGTATCTTCAACATAAACGAATGGTGAGAATAATCTACTTTAATACGTGCAGGAATATCCTGATTTCCCCATTATTGCTACTGTTAGATTTACAAGTACATCAATATATTCATTTGTATGTGGCAGCTCAAATGTAAAGCTTGTCGGATTTCCTTCACTATCAATTACTTGGAGAACATCTGTATGAGTTCATCACTATTCACAAGTTTTAATTCCTGTAGATAAGCAAGTAATAGTACCCATAGTCATTTTCTTTTGTATAGATAGTCATGTTTTTCTTTCCATTCTCTCTACTTTAATAATGGCGTTAGCTTCTAAAACACTACTTGCCATGAAGCTTTATCTGCAGTCACATTCAAATAAACCGGTACCTGATAAATACCGTCTTCTTCTAATAGAAGGCAATGCCACTAGTAGCTTTTTTACTAACTGATTGATTGCCCGATCCAACAATTGAACTTGCTGATCAACTACTTGTGTCACATTATCACAATTTAATACAGGCATTAGAATTTCAATGCTGTTTTACCTAGGAACTGCAAAGCTTTTATTTGTATAATCTTCTTTATTATAGCTGCTAACTCTCAATAACTGTACAAATCAACTTTATTTACTGGTAGTAACTAATCCATCTAAGTTTAAATATAATCTTGCTTCAGAACAAGAATTCCCAATATAGAAGAATTTTTACATTGGTGTAATTCACATTTTGGTATTAATACAAATGAAAACTGTGTAGGATATTATTTTCAGTTAATGTAATTTTCGCATCTTTCCATGTTCCATCTAAATCCTGATAAGAAATAGCATCAACAGTGGCTTTTCATGCCATACATTTCCATTGCCTGCATATTTAGATAAACTGTGATAGAACCTTTCTCAACCTTCAATGATGCTCCTGTTAGCACCAAAAGGTTAGCCATTGAAGTTTCTGTTGTAGAATCCTTCTTCAAAATTTTAGCTTCTACCGTATATTCACCATCTGCAATTGTTTTCCTTTATTCTCCTTTAATTCACTTATAGAAGAAAGAGCTTCTACCATTGCGTCAATATCTGACTGTACTGCCTGATCGTTGTTATGTAAAAGAACTTTCGCCTCTTCAATTTTGCCTTTAATGCATTTAATGATTCTGTCGTATAATCTCATTAAATATGCCAGTGCTTCTGTAATTTTACTGTTTAACTTCGTTTTTATCTACAATTTCTACCTTCTGACTTAAATCAAGATTCAAAGTAATATCAGTTTTACCATTCCCCATAAATGCATCCATGAAATCAATCGTAGCCTGTAATTTATAACTTCCACTATTATCAATCAATGGAAAAGTAATTTCATCTGGAACAGTAATATCGATAAAACTATCAGGTTTCCCAAAGGTTTCAGAATAGCGACTATCTCTTGTAGAATTAACTACCCATCCTGCGTAATTCCATCAGCTAAATAATACGCCAATGTTTAATATTCGCCTCATAAGTAATCAAGATTTACCAATAATCATATGCTGATTATGTACTGTTGCTTTAAGCTTCCATCACTATACTCAGTAATTGTTACACTTTTCCAAATGCTGTTTGAAAAGCAGCTGTAATTGCTGGAATTGGTGCTTTTGATTCAAGTGATACTACTGGCACTGTATAAGTAGCCTTGACAGTAGGCTGTTGCGCTGTTGCATATGTTGAAATATCTATATCTGTTGTCTGTGCTTTTACTGAAGAAGCACTTATTGATGTCATAGATATACATAAAGCTCCAACTAGTAATAAATTCAATGTTTATAATTCATATTTACCTCCTTTTGTTAGCTTTATCTAACACAAGAAAAATTATAACAACACTCCCATATTTATCAACAAAAATATTGTTTACAGTAGGGAAACATTTTAGACATAATGCATATAAACATATGAATTATTAATGTTTCTACCTAGGAAACTTTATTTAAAAAATATTGATAAGTTTGCAGTGCTTTCCGGCATATGAATTTTAGAAACTGTTGGTTTAACTTTTAATTTTAGATGTCCCTGCAGAATTCGTTTCATTTCTATTATAGTAAAATTCTAAATAGGAAACTGGAATATAAAAGAATTGATTTTTGTCTAGCAACCTCTACAAATTGTTTTATTCTTTAAATAAAACAAAGATTCAAGCCTTCCCTTTAACACTAATCTTCCTATTAAAGATTCTCTCTATTTCTTTAGATTCTAAAATCAAAAATCCTTTCCCATCTTGTACTCTTAATATACGGATGTACAAAAGCATCATTTGACATGGATATTTCCATCTGATGATGAAGTCGATCTTTATAAATAGTAAAAGCAAAGGGATAATCTCCCTCTTTTAAGAAATTTACCAGCATATCTCCATACACCGTTTTAACATCATCGATCCATTTAAAGAAATTACTCATTGTCGGGTTATACATTAGCTGATTCTTTGCGCTAGAAGACATATGCAGAGCTAAAACAATTGCTTCTTTCTGTGCAGTCTGTCTATCAAATGAACTCGAAGTACATAACCAATCCGTAATTTTTCTACCTCTTCCTTCCATTTTTTGCCAAATTACAACCAGCTTTAGATAATTCAGTTTTCCCTTTTTGTTCTGTAATCCCTTCCTGATAAAATACACTCAAAACTTTACTTACTGTTGATTTTGATACACCCAATTGACTTGCCATATGCGTAATTGTAAATTTCTGATTATGCATACGATATAAAAATAATAGATAAGTCAATTTCTCTTCACTCATCTTCACCAAGCACCTCAAGTTAGCCTTTTGCTAACAATTATAAATCATTTCAATGAAAAATGACAAATACTTTATCATTCTAAATATTTTATCTACTGAAATATAATCAATTCTCCAAAACTACAGTCACCTTATTTGTGGAAAAACAGTATCAAAATGCCTTATTTAATTACTTTTTTTATCTAATGTATCATATTATTAATCAAATCAAGAAAATATAACCATTTTATTCAAAAAGCTTGAAATAAACTTTAATAATAAGTCTTATTTACACTTACAAACAAGAAATTTTGGTAAAAGTATGAAAAAATCCGGGATTATAATAGTCTAAAAATTAGATTCTCCTCTATAAAATAAGATTAATTATATTTCTTTTTAAACAGATGAGCTTTTAAACGAAGCAAAAGTAAGTAAAATCTCACACAGATGACAGAAGAAAAACTTACCGCAAAATAACACTTCTTTGAATTAAGTACTCAAGGTTTACAATCCATATTATCATTATTTATACACAGTTATCTCTAAGAAACTAATTATTCTCCACCTTCCATGCAGCACTCTTTTTTGTAAATCAACCATATGATGATATAATCCATTCATTTCATATAATTGGGAAGGTGTTCCTTCCTCTTTCACTTTTCCATTCTCTAAAACAATAATCTTATCAGCAGATTGTACTGTTCGCATACGATGAGCTATAAACAAGACTGTCTTATTGACCAATAATGTGGACAAAGCTTCTTGAACTTTAGTTTCATTCTCAACATCAAGACTTGCAGTTGCTTCATCCAGCAGGACAATTGGTGCATCCTTCAGAAGTGCTCTAGCAATAGAGATTCTCTGTCTCTCTCCTCCAGATAATTTTGTACCATTTTCACCAATCTGTGTATCATATCCATCAGGGAAGTTTTTGCACAAATTCATCACAATTAGCTGCTTTGGCTGCCTTGTATACCTCTTCATCTGTGGCTCCCTCTTTTTTCCTAATCGAATATTTTCTTTTATACTGTCATCAAATAAAACGACCTCTTGAAATACCATCGAATAGTCACTCAATAAAATCTGGATCAACAGAATTGATATCAATTCCTCCTACCGTTATAATTCCATTAGTCACATCAAAAGACGTGCTGCCAATTTAGCACAAGTGCTTTTGCCAGATCCAGAAGGTCCAACTAAAGCCGTTACTTCCCCCTTCTTTGGCAATAAAACTTACATCCTTCAAAACATCATTATTTTCATAGGCAAATGAAACATGATGAAACTCAATATCATGTCCTGCAGGTTCAAAAGTATCTTTACCAGATGCAACTTGCAAATCGTATATTTCCATCATACGATTTGCTGCTACCTGTGATACGAACATTTCAGCAATTAATGCTAGACTCTGATCAAAAGGTGCATAGATTCGTGTGATAACCATTAAAAACAAGAACAGTATCATAAAATCAATTCTGCCATGAACAATAAGATTTGTACCCACTAAAATAGTCGTTGCAACACCTAAACGCATGATAACACTTGCAGCATTAACAAAATTCCTGATAGAAGTTCTCCTTTTATCATTACTTTTTCATGTTCGTCAATTTTTTCTATAAAGGCCTTGAAGATATCTTTCTACTTGATTTGTGGACCTTATTTCCATTATGTTTTCCAATGTTTCCTGTATTCCATCAGAAACTCTGATTGCTGCTTTTTAAGTCTTTCAGAAGCTTTTGAAGTCCACTTTCTAGAACCAAACAAAGTGTAAATGCAACAGTTACACCCCGAAAGACAGGCGATTGCTAAACGCCAATCATAAATCAGTAGAAAGATAGCAATGATTCCAGTAGAGATGAAAGATCCATGCAGATAACCTAAAACATGTGACCAGACATGCTCCATACGATTGACGTCTCCCATTATAGTTTCTGTTAAATCTGCAATATCTTTTTTATTAAAGTATCCTAGCGGTAATTTACGAAGTTTTTCTGCCAATGAAATTCTTGTATTTTTACTTCACCATAAACAAGACCATAAGTAGCTGTATACTGCTGAATATGAGTGATATAAGACAGGAGTACAAATACCGCCAATAAAATGAAAATCAGCACCGTATTCATTACAGCATGATTATCTTTTAATATATTCATAAGATTTATCATAAGCAAATAGAGTACACTTACACCTCCCATAACGACAATATTAACAATAACTGTCCAAAATGTACCTTTTTGACATTCTGTACACCTTTATCTGTCAAAGCGTATTTGCGCTTAAATTTTTCCCCAAACATTTACTATACCTCCTTTTGGTCTCAATTTTCCATTTCACTGACTGATTATAGTCAATCCACATTTTATGATACAGACCTTTTTTTATTTAACAACTCTTTATGTGTTCCTTCTTCAACAAGATGGCCATTTTCTAAAACAATGATTTTATCCGCATTAATGATAGTTGATAAACGATGGGCAATCATGATAACTGTTCGATTTTTGCATAAAACACTTAGAGCTTTTTTGTATTAAAACTTCATTTTCGGGATCTGCAAAAGCCGTAGCCTCATCCAATACTACAATTGGAGCATTTTTTAAAATTGCTCGGGCTAAAGCAATCCTTTGTTGTTCTCCCCAGAAAGATATGTTCCTTCACTACCGATTATCGTATTTACACCATTGGGCAGTTTTTCAATAATATCCTCACATCTTGCTGCTTTTTAGAGCACGCATAACATCAACATCCGATGCATCAGGGTTGGAAATCTTAACATTTTCTAAAACCGAAGTTTTGAAAAGTTTTGTATTTTGAAAAAACAAATGCAACCTGATTCATTAAATCGTGCTGATCAATTTCTTTAACATTAATGTTTCCAATCTCAACACTCCTTCATTCACATCCCAAAATCGTGGAATCAGACTGGCTGCCGTTGTTTTACCACCACCTGATGGTCCTACAAGCGCAACTGTTTGGCCGGCTTTGCAATAAATGATATATGTGATAAAGCCGGTACACTTGAACCATTATAAGTAAAACTTACATCCTTAAAGACCACACCATTATCTTTAGGTATTTTGGGATTAACACATTTTTTAAGAGTAGGAGCTTTTATAACTAAATCAATGCGACTTAATGCTGTGCTCGCCAGCATTAATCCTGATGATGCAAACATAATTTTTGCTAAAGCAGTTGAAATAATAGCTGAGAAAACTGCATAAAACACGAAATTTGTAACAAAATTGCTAAAGCTTCCACTGTTCAATGCACTAGGCACTAAAAGATGACAACAGGTACCAAGAAGATAAAAGCACCTTCCGTAAATGTCAAATTAATGGATTGAGGGACACGACAGACTTTTCCCTGATAATATTCCGCTTTATCGCTATATTCTTCTATCGCCCTTTTAAAGCTTTTAAACGAATTGACTGTCTGCTGAAAAATTTTAACGACCGGAATTCCTCTCACATACTCTGTTCCTGCTTTTGTCATCCTATCCTGTGCGGCTTGATATTCAGCCATAAGCTGCTCATTCTTTCCTCCCATCATAGAAAATATTGCAATTATTGATATTACCACAGATAATAAGCAAGCAGCTCCCATACGCCAATCAAATATAAACATGAGGACAACCATGCCTACAAATAATACGACAGTTCCAACAATATCCGCTAAATTATGGGCTAATAATGTTTCTGTATCATTGGCGGCGCTATCCAGTCTACCTCTGATAAGTCCCGAAGCATTATCATCAAAATAACCCAATGGTGCTTTCATGATGTGCTCCATACCCATTTTTTCGAATATTTTCAGCAGTCCTGAAAGCAGCTAAATGCGTACATAACAATCCAATAAAATAAAGAATAATACCAAATACTGCAAAGCTGAATGCAATCCATCCATAGATTTCCACATTTTGAACCTCATAAAAGTTTGGCATAACATCTATCAAGTCTCTAACAACAAGCCAAATACAAACATATGGAATAATACTGAAAAGCATTGAGATAGCAGACAAAGCAAGACCAATAAAAGTCAATATCTTATAGTTCCCAGCATATCTCAATAAAGTGATAACTGAATTCTTTTTTCATTTTAACCCTCCTTATTTGTTAGTTTCGGATAACTAAATTAAGAAAAAATTTCTTTCTTTAATATAAGCTTATTATTTTCAATAGACGTATCTTCATAAATAGGAACTCATTCTTCTTTTTATTTATTTCGGGAATATACAATTTATTATATAAATGAAGATTTTAACATTTGCTGCTCATAACATCCTCTATAATGATGCACTTCATTACTTTATAAATTTCAAAATATCTGTTAAAAAATCTATCCAAAATATTTAATTCATACTTACTTTTTGAGTAACTACGCAAAGCCATCCTTTGTCATTTTTATATGCTTCTACATGTGTGAATCCAGCATTTTTCAAAGTATATTTAATTTGTTCAGAAGTATAAATTTTCATTCCTTTTATAATCTCTGTCCATTTTTTATCTTTGTTATTTTCACCATTCGACTCATTACAAATCATAAAAATCCCACCTTTCTTTAGCACTCTATATATCTGTCTAAGACTTTGGTCAACATCAGCCCAAAAATATATTGTTTCAAAAGCAGTTACCAAATCAAAGGTTTCATTAGTAAAAGGAAGTTCCTGCACATTACCTTGTAGAATTTCACAATGCTTACTTTTTATTGCAACTTTATTTATTTTTTTTGATTTTCTAACACTAACCTCTGAATAATCAATGCCAAAAAACTTTACCCTTAGGACTTTTTTCAATAGTTTTTAATATTTGCACCACCACCGCAGCCAATGTCTAATGAAATATCGGTATCTTGAATTTTTATATGTTCCATCCCCCACTCTGCCATAGAAGAATGACCTATATTCATCATATTGACCATGAGATTTCCAGCAAGCCCTTTAGGTTTACAAGTGTTTTGAAAAAAGACATTACCTACACATCTCCTTACCTGAAATTAGTTAGCTTAAGCTAATTAAATATTATCACTGTTCGAAAATTAGTTCAACAACCTCAATTGAAAAATATTGTTTAGAAAAAATCTATTCATCATTCAATGATTTGTAGAATTTTATATCTCACCTTTCCTATACAATAAGGATGTATATTAATCTTAATGTATAAAATCAACGATAATAAATACTCGAAATAAAAGTAAATCGAAAAGAAATTCTAGGTACACAGAATCATGCAATCAATTTAATATAAAACATTATCAATTACTATTGACATCATTAGTTAGCTTGTGCTAACATCTAACCATAAGATAAGTTAGTCGTGACTAACTGAAAGGAGAAATATTATGAAAATTGCTTATGCATCTAGAACTGGAAATGTTGAATCCATTGTACAATCTTTGGGAATTGATTCTTTACGAATTGATACTGGAAATGAAACATTATCAGAAGATTATGTATTATTCACTTATACCGATGGTTATGGTGATGTTCCTGCAGAAGTTGAGACATTTTTAGTTGCAAACTCCATGAATTTAAAGGGAGTGGTTGTTTCAGGAGATCAGGGATATGGTGACGCCTACTGTTTAGCCGGAGACAAAATCGCTGAAACGTATGATGTTCCTTGTCTGTACAAAGTAGAAAACAGTGGAACTGATGAAGATACTAATGCCATTAAAGAAATTCTTGAGAAAATGTAAATGTCTAAAAAGAGGAAGCTAAATTCGAAGAATTACTGGCCATGTATTGTGCACCAGTATTAAAATTCAAAAAAAAATCGCAAATATGTTTCATGTAAACTGTGAGCAGTTTATTCATCTAACAAATTAATTAAAAATTCAAATCAAAATTAAAAAAAAATGATATTGATTTTTTATTTATTTCAAACCGATAATCATCTTATAACAATATATGTATATTTAAAAAAAGCCTTATTATTGCATCTTAGTAATTCAAATATTAAGTTATTTCTTGCTAAATATGGATATCCGTCAAGCAATGAACTAACTGAGATATTTAACTACTTAAACTATCGCTTAAATGCAGAAAATGGATACCCTCATGAAATTGGAATATTTCTAAGATTCCCTTTAGACGATGTTAAAGGTTTTATACAGAAATATCCTTGTTATTTTATCGGATATTGGAAAGTATATAGTAATGTCGAAAAAACAAGACAACTATTCAAACAATTTGATAAATGTAGAGATGAATTGCTTAATAGTATTTACAGTGGAAGAAGGATTGAGAATTTATTAATGTCTTAATACTTTATCAATATCAGCCAATATCAATTCGTTTTCATAAACTTTAGGAGATTGTAGCGAAATAAACAATTTCAAGTCAATAAATTCTATTAAAAGAGGTTACGACCTCTTTTTTTTTTTTACATACTTTTATCAATAAATCATAATATTGTAAACTTAATCACTATAATATAGTTTTATTATATTGATTTTTAACTATTTAGAAACATTTTTCACAATAAAACAATCAACACAAAAATTTTATTAATAATTTACACTGGTATAAAATTATATCATAACACCAGTAACTGTGATATGAACTCACCCTACAAAGGGCATATTGTTATGCCGGTTCTCATGACAGCTGCAACATTTTCTAACTGCTTCCTAAAGAGGCTTTTTTATTGTTTTATTTCACTAGCTCACTTGTAAATGAACCAATGAATTCTTTCATGCTGTAGTAACTCATAAAATTTTCTATTCACAAATTTGTATTTCATATTTGTGCGTCGTTTAAATATCACGAATGTTGACTTTCATTTTAAATATCTCATGAATTATGCTACTACATATATGGGTAATATCTATACCAGCATATTTATATAATCAGGACACGCTTTTTTTTTTTACAGTGATTTGTATCTTGATTTCGTTCAATCTGTATTCGCAATATCTATATCTTTTCTTAATTTGCTGTATATTACCATTCTTCTGTATTTCGATAACAGTACGATGTGATATTTACACCTATACGTCGTATGTTCTAAATTATTTTTGTTATTCATAGATAATCCTCCTTCTGTACAGGAGATTTTGGCTAAGCTTGTCATGTACAATCTATGTTCTATCATTAATACATATCTAAAAAGTAAAAGGAAACAAAAAGATGAAGAAGAAATTATTACATAAGATAAATTTTTCTAATGCCATCCATCTTATAATGAATGTCTTCTTCAAAACAAAAAGAAAAAGGCGGAATCCCGCCTGATCTCGATATACAAATAATTAGTAATACATCTCCAATCAGAGAAGGAAGAAGTTTTGTGAGATCTCCACATCCACAAAACCACACTGCATCTAATTACCGCATTTATTAACCACTACTACTATAACATGTTTTTTTTACAAAAAACTATTTTTGACTTTTAAAAAGTTATTTTTTATCACTTTTTTAAAAAAACTATTTTGCGTATTTACTTTTAATGTATACTTCTTTTTATTTTAGATATTTATTTAGACTTTTTTTAATACCTAAAAACTTTATGTCTTGCAATCATAACGAGTCGTTACAGGTTGTTGACAAACTATATATTTTGAAAATATATAAAACCAATTTAAAAAAAGTGGTAGAAAGATTCCTTTTATTAGGTGATTTTTGGTAAATGATAGCTTAAAATCACCTGTTTTTTATACAAAAGTGGGGATAAAAAGACCGAATGACAAAGTCTGCTCAAAGAGCGACTTTGTCAACGAGTCTGTAACGAGTTGTTATATGGACAACTCGTTATTTTTTATTTTTTTCCATTTATTGGCTCAATATTGCCTTTTTTTTCGGCTCTTAAATGAAAGGAGTAATGAGATATGGCATATAATCACAAAAAGAAGAAATGCGTTGGAGAAAAGCAAAAAAAAAAAAAAGAAGAAGAAGCTTTACTGCGTCAATTAGGGTTCCCTGAAAATAAAATCAAAGACCTATGATTATGATAGAGAAAACTTTAACCGTGATCGAATTTATGGAGAAAAAGAAGATGTTACTAAAGAAGGCTTCTTTAATCGATATCCTGTATATGATCATATCATAATTATTTCTGTTGAAGATTTACTTGATCATATAGAAGATACAACACTTTTATTCAAATTAGAAAATGCAGATAAAGTTCTTCTAAAAATTCTACTTTTAAGATTTTTAGGTTATGAAATCAATGAAATAGCTCATGATTTAAATATGTCTGCCAATGCCATCAGAAAACGAATTAATAGATTTAGGGAAAAAATTATAAATAATTGGCTCACTTTGCTTATTTTTTTCGGCTCTTAAGTGAAGGGGGATTTAACCTCTTTTACAGTTCTTTGAAAATAGAATAACAACTATTAGATACAAATCCCACATGATGAGCTGACCACTAGTGCGCCACGACCTATCTTATAGAGAGCGATCAAACGCTAGATTGATAAAAGCAATTGGCTATTGCTAGCAATGATACCATATGGGGATAATGATACACTTGCACTGCAATTGCGTGAGATACCACGCGAGGGTGAAATTCCCGTGATGAATAACTAGCTAATATTCGTCTAATAGATTCCCTTCTTTCGGGTAAACAGGGTTAAATAGGAAATACGATAAATATTAAATAGACTAATCGGGAATAACTTCCCGATTTTACATAGCAAAGAAAGGAAGTTCATTATGAATCATAAAATCAAACGCGGCGACATTTACTTGGCTATCTTAGAATCTTCAATAGGTTCAGAACAAAAGGGGTACGTCCTGTATTAATAATTCAAAACAACAAAGGAAACAAATATAGTCCAACAACTATCATCGCATGCTTATCATCAAAAATTCAAACGAAAGCAGTTCTTCCGACACATCATATTTTACCGGATAATATTGGTTTACGCTATAAATCAATGGTTCTGTGTGAGCAGATTAAAGTTATCGATAAGAACAGGTTAATTAAAAAACATAACATCATTAGATAGAATTAACATGAATATTATCAACCGTAAAATAAATATAAGTTTAGATCTGAAAACAAAAAAAAAAAAAGATAAAGAGAAAACTAACAGAACAAAAATTGTAATATCCGTCAAATGTACGAATTAAAAATTTATACATTGGTATAAAAATCAAAATAATTTTAAACTATGAACGGAGGGTGAAATATGAGCTCACAAAGAAGATTCTTATCTGCTTCAGAAGTAGTAGAAATAACAGGTCTTTCTAAATCAGCCTCTTACCTACTGATTAAACAGTTAAATAACGAATTAGAAGAAAAAGGTTACCTAACAGTCCGCGGAAAAGTTATCAACACTTATTTCTTTGAACGATTTTTGGAAAGGAAATAAATGCAAATGCCAGTATACAAAGATCAAAATAAAGGAACGTGGTTCGTTGTCTTAAGATACACTGATTGGACAGGAGAAAGAAAAAACAACAACAAAACGAGGTTTCAAAACACAAAGAGATGCAAAAAATACGAAACCGATTTTCTTGAAAAAAATCAGAAAATATAGATATGAAATTTGGACAATTTGTGGAACTCTATTTGAACTCTATACAGAAAAGAATAAGAGAAAATACATTCCAAGTAAAAAACTTATTTTTGATAAAAAGATAACTCCTTACTTTAAGAATAAGAAAATGAGTGATATAACGCCAAGCGACATTATTCATTGGCAGAATAAAATTTTAGAGTTGCAAACAAAAGGTCATGAGCCTTTTTCGCAAACCTATCTAAAAACCATTCATAATCAAATTAGTGCTCTATTTAACTATGCTGTAAAATTATATGGCTTAAAAGCAAATCCAGCTCGAATAGCAGGCAATATGGGAAAAGAAACACGTAAAGAACTAAACTTCTGGACAAAAGACGAGTATCTAAAATTCTCTAAAGCTGCTATGAAAAAAGATGGAATATATCAGGCTTTTGAATTGCTATATTGGTGTGGCTTAAGATTAGGAGAAATGCTTGCACTCACTCCATCTGATTTTGATTTTGAGAAAAAAACAGTGAGGATCAGTAAATCACTGCAGAGAATACATTCAGAAGATGTTATTACCGATCCTAAAACAGAAAAAGGGAAAAGAACTGTACAGGTTCCAGATTTCTTAAATGAGGAAATCAAAGATTATATCTCAAGACTATATGATATAAAGCCTAACGATAGAATCTTTACAACCACTAAATCTGGAATGCATCATGAAATGGATAGATGTTGCAGAGAAACAGGCGTGAAAAGAATTCGTATTCACGATCTTCGTCACCCGTATGTCAAGCACACGACAAAAAAATATAATTCTGAAAAGCAGAAAACCCAAGCTACCAAGATGGATTTGATAGCCTGAGTTTTCGTACCGCCCCTGCATAGCTGACCTCGGCTAAAAATGCTATTCGGTGGCGGGCATCTTTATTTGCTTATCAACAAACGTCGAAGTTTACTTTTCCATCGTTTTTGCATAAAAATGTTCAATAACGTCATTAAATAAAACATCATCAAGTCTTTTTTCCCGAGAAAACGTCATTGCAAATATTATTTAGCCACTCAAAATCTTTTGGTTCTAACTTATCCTTCAATGTACAGAGTATGCTTGTGACATTGGCCTGAATATTTTGTGTTTCAGTTACAAGGTAGGTTGTATCTTCTGCATCAGTCAACAGTTCTACAGATTTTGAATAAGCCCATAATTCTTCTGCAAGGTCTCCTATTGGAAGAGTTTCGGCATCAGTGACACCTTTGGATAAAAATCGTATTTTCTTTAAAGCATCAAGCATTTATCTGCAAGCAAACATATATGTTCTCTCACATCAAACCAGTAATTTAACCATTCTGTCGCGGTATCAAATTCGTAATTGCTCATAATGGTCTTGTTCCATAGCGACGTAAGATTCTGATGGAACATGATTACAATATTTTTAATGGGCATTTCTTTATGTGCATCGTCGGGAACAGGATAAGCCGAGAGCAAATCAACTGTCGGCTTGAGAGCATCCGCGCAATACAAATCAAAAATAGGCAAGGCTTTACAAAGGAATTTCAGCCTTGAGACGCTCTGCTCATTTCCCGTTTTAATATTGTGCAATCGAAGGATATATTCAATGTGAATCGCTTTTTTTTCGGAATCAATAAATACCCTATGTGATCTGGTCCACTGCTTAAGGTACGTAAGAATACTCTTAAGATTTCGTTCCACAAATTCCATATATTTCTCTCTGTTCCCGCAGTAGGAGAGATACATCAGCGTAGAAACGCACTCCAGCGTCAATTTTTCTGGCTTGCTCCAAAGATCGTCCAGAGAAAATCCGGCCGATACATTCCACTCTGGATTGATGTTATAGATCCATTCAGAAATGGAGGTATAGGACGTGATGTCCTTTATTCCGTCAAAACGAAAGGTGCGCATTTTCCTATATAGACAATCGCAGAAAACATAGACATACGTTTCCTGCATACAGCAGGTGGGAATACGCTCCCGTAATCGGCAAAGATATTCTATATTCTTATTATCCGGAAATGTTTCCCGCATTTTGTCCAGCGTATCCATCGACACACCGAAATCCTCGAATACAGCAAAGGGGCACATTTCGGTCGATATAAGAAAAAAGACCGCCGTGAGCATCTGCATCGTCAAACGCAGCCCGGTTAGAAAGGAAATACTGCATCACACTCCCTGAAAAAAGCCCCTGTATTGCAGAAGTATAGTTTGAAAGGTCTTTTTCATCCCATAGACTCTCGACCGCATCGCGGAAAAACGTTTCTTTGTTCAGGGTAAACTCCGGCAGATGAGAAAACAGTATCGATAGGTCCGCTTTGTCCGCCATTTTCATAACTGAAATGGCGGTATTGTCAATTGGCAGGAATTCATGCAGCCTCTTAACAACGTGCTTTGACCGAATGGGATGTAGCCCCTCAATATACCCACTCTCTTCATTTACATGCACAAGGAACTCCGATTCCATACCTTTTAAGAGCTCCCCAAAATCCGAGCCAGAGTCTTCTGATTGACTCGCAAAAAGTTTGATAGCAGAAAGCCTGACTCCGCAAAGATCTGCAAAACATACTTTGCGCAGGATTTCACATTTTGCTTTGCCAGAAGATGATTGTCCTATTTCGGATATTTGTGAGGCTATTCTTTCTGATAACATCTCACCATGAGTAAGCAAGTAGACATACTCTATAAGTAGTTGCCTTTCTGCAATCTTATTCCATGCTCTTTGCCAGCTTGTTATGCTTGGGTGAAGCTGCTTAGCCTCTCTGAATAGATTGAATATCTCTATTGCTTCCTTTTCTTCTAAAACCGGCTTAATTACTTTCAAAGACTGGATATTGCTCAAGTCACCACTATAATTATACCAATCAATCTCTCGCGATGTGATGAGCAACTTATAATGACAATGCAATTCGAATTGTAAGAGCTGAACAAGATAATTCCATTTGCTGAGATGGTTATCCAGATTGTCAATTAAGATAAGAATCTTTTCACCAAGCTGAATTCTTGCTTTGAAATATTGGACAATATTCCCAATTTCTTTTATCTCATCACACCATAGTAACTGATATGGTATATATTCATTTTGGAGAATATAAGCTGCCTGCAAAGCCAGCGTGGTTTTTCCTTGCCCACTAGAAGCTTTAATTACAGTAACTGTGTTTTCGCAAATGGAATTAATAACATCTTTTTCTAAGCTTGGTCGTTTGATTGGAAACCCACTTACTATATCTGCTGGTGTTGCTTTTTTCCCTTCGTAAAAACTACACCCTTCATCAATGCTAGGATTAGAGTAGTCCAGTTTACGAATCCAACTATGAGCTGGATTTTGAGGACCCTTACTGATATCTATTTTGACAGATTGGATTTTGGAATCTAATTCTGCTTTTGTCACATAGGCCCGCTGCTCCATTTTTTCAAAGCAAAGAATTTTTATGCTATTTGCAAATAAAGAAACATTGTCCGTGTTAATCTCATAAGTCCCAATTAAGGTTTTTTCAATTTCAGTAGCAAGTATAGATTTTTCAATCTTCTCAAATGACAAATGTGAAATAAATTTATCGAAATCATAAACAGACCAATTCCAAGAAGGATTGTTTTTCTTGATATTTGAAATCACATCAGTCCAATAGGTGCGTGATTTTTCGTCCAGATCAGATGCAAATATCTTACTTAGATTGCCTTTTGCAACAGGAAAATCATAAACAAGCTTAAAAATCTATTTTGATCCAGCAAATTTCCTTGAACGAGAACACCACTGTAGGTACGATTAGTCAAAATATATTTTTACGGATCGACTGTTCCAACTTCCGTTCCGTCATCATAATTACCCGTCAATCCCTTAGAGCGAGCATATTGAATCGGTGTAGAATGCTGTTCTCATTTAAATAGCGAACAATCGCAGTGATTCCCATCCCATCAGCAAACAGCTTGAAAATGCTCTGCACAATGGCAGCTGCTTCAGAATCAGAACAATCTGACCAAACTCCTCCTTGGATTTTTGGTATCCAAACGGAGCGCGAGGACCAATAAACATTCCGCACTGAGCCTTCATGTCCAAGGCAAATGCTGTTTTGTTTTTAATGTCAGCTGCAGCTTGCTCATTAAACACATTCGTCAGCGGAATCGGATTTGGGGACGTTTGGGTGTAGATTGATCAGTCAGACCGTTAACCGTATCAAATTGATCTGTGACAGATACAAAGCGTACATTTTTTCATTTGGGAAGAATTCTTCGATGTAATACCCAACCGTTATGTGGTCACGGCCGACGCGAGACAATCTTTTACAATGACGCATTCAATCTTACCGGCAGGAATATCTTGGAGTAGCTGCTGAAAAGCTGGACGCTGGAAGGTGCTGCCGCTATATCCGGTATCCACATAAAACTTTGAAATGGGGAGTTCATGCTGCTCGGCCCACAGAGCAATAATCTTCTTTTGATTCTCAATAGGAATGACTCTCTACACGGTCATTGACTGATAGACAGTATCCCACTGTCATCAGAAACTCTGTTGGAAGATGTTCAGCCACTTGAATTTGTTTTTTCGACTTTTGCGTGCCATAATAGCCTCTTAAAATATAGAATATCGTGTCAATGAGTTAACTGCAATAAGAATCGTATTAAGATATAAACTGACTGGAGAAATTTCCACAACCTTTTTGTCGTTAATATACCATATCTTATTTGTCGATTTCATGACCTGCGTCCGTTTTTCCGCTTCCACGAGCTTAGGCACTCATGTTTCCCTTCTCATTGATATGGGATTCAGCCCAGTAGATATAGCAATAGAGTTGGGCATGAAAGCATAAAGATAGCATATCGCTATGCTCATATGTTCCTTCAAAAGATAAAAGATATTGCTAACAAATTAAATAGTTTTCGTGGGGGGTGCTTTTGCTTTAATGAAAAGAATTGACAGAAAAGGAAAGAATACGTGGAAAAATCATTTCTTTCCGCGTATCTAATGAAAGAGGCAAAATTCTTGACCGAAAAGGTTACCTTATCCGGGCATTCAAAACAGGATTACACCATCAGCAGTATTCTTGAAAAGATATTGTTGTTTATGGAAGTCCCTATGTGTTTAAATCTTCATGATGAGTTGATGCATTTTACTTCAATTTATGGCACAAAGGGTATCAGAAGATGATGAAGAAATGATGGTTTGTTATTACAGATGATTTTAGCCATGAAATCAAAAAACAAGGCGAAAATTACGCCATAAAATGTTTTCAAACTGTTTTCATCATGATTAAAAACTAAAATATCCTTTTAAATAAGGGCACTTTGGAGTT
>VOFH01002091.1_pt1 | contig 17834 bp, 23 predicted proteins | sample 5384091 | NCBI WGS metagenome assembly VOFH01 (sample SAMN12384727, study PRJNA508395) | human gut metagenome | isolation source: healthy gut G | host: Homo sapiens
TCACATTGTCTTATAATCTGCCAGTGTACATACTGAAACATTTCCGCAGTCTGTTTTGCAAATACCATAGCCTTTCCGTTAGCCAGCGCATCCGCAGCCTCGATGCCTGCGGTTCATTTCAGCACTTTGCCGGTTCCCGCTGCTGGCAAGCCCCGGTATTTTAATGACTATACGATGATTTTCCAAAACAGTCTCATAAACGGCCCGCATGGCCTTATAACGAATATGCTCTACCAGAAACTCCCAAAATTGTAATGGGATACGACGGATACCGTCTTCCAGTTTTCTCAATATCAGCCAGCGTTTGACGTAATACCTGCGCCTGTTTCAGGGATACAGACTGTGCGGATAAAAAGCGCCACCCCTTCTGCAGTTACGGCCAGCGGCTCGAAATTCTCTAAATAGCGTTTGGACATAGCTTTGCGATTAATTCGAGCAATCGGAAGCTTCTCGGTCATGGGCGGATGCTGAAAATTCCCCTTTCCACGGGTGGTTTCCACCACGCCCCCATTGCTTCAGCGTCTTGATCGCCTGCAACGTGGTGACGACACTGACGCCGTACTGTTCTTGCAGCTGAGCATGAGAAGACCCAGGTCCCCTGGCTGATAACGCCCGACGGCGATTAGACCCAAGATATCCAGATACACGCTGGAGTACCGTTCTTCTGCCGTTTTGAGCCATTGCTCGTTGCTCTGAATTCCGATCCGAAACGGTGAATCTGGAGGAACGACACATTCAAAACGACTTTTTGAAAGGGGGATGCACGATAAATTTCAGCAAGCAGAGTTTCTATATCTTCTTCAATGCGGCTGGCCTGCTCAACTTCTTTCACAAAATGCGACAGTGCTTCATGATAAACAGTTCGTATCTGCGGTGAATCGTCATACTTTTAAATCCGCAAAGCCGAGGCGCCTATGATACGCAGAACCCAACTCGTTTTCGCGGCGTGCGATGAAGAATCGCCAAAACGACTTTGAGTTTCGCCAAAACAGGTCCGGCTGATCCAGATTCATTTTTCTCAACGATCTGCCGGGGTAGCCGCCAGTCTTCTCCGCGGCATAAAAGGGCTTGCCTCGGCAGATGAACGGATAGCAGAGCAGCTCTGCCGTTTTTAAAATATCCGTCATGGCAACCAGGTTCGGCTCTCAGCTGATCCGCAGGGCGAGTCGGCGTCGGCTGGTCAATGTACAATGGCCCGTTTGCCCTCGCTGGTTTTGATCAGTCCGCGTCGGACAACATGGCAAACACACACGCCATTATAGTTTTGCAGATACAGCATATTCCTCGCAGAGCTTAGGGCACGAAAGGCAGTAATGCCGTCCTTTGGAAACGATCCGGGCTCAATTTTATTTTTTAATATCTGAAAGATCCTTTGGTATTGAAATTCTTCGCTCATAAAAGCTCGCCTTAGCAGAAATCGGGGACAGAGCGGAGAACGGACTTTTCATTGACTTTTCATAAAAGCAATATCGTTCGGCCCTTATGTTTTACGGTATAAAGCGCCTGATCCGCACATTGAAATAGTTTCTCATATTCCGTGGCGTCTACCGGCGCAAGAACAATTCCCATGCTGATTGTGGTATCAAAACCGTTATACGTGCCACTCTCAAGGAATGGAAAGATACGCTTTTCTTGACCGAATCTATATCGTTTGTATTCAAGGAAAATCAAAAACTCATCGCCGCCTGCCGGGCGACAATATCAGAGATTCCGAACGACCTCCCGCGCCCGATGCGCTGCTGCATAGCGACACCTGATCTCCAAACACGTGGCCATATTGGTCGTTGGCATTTTTAAAAGAGATCTACATCAAATAGTATCAGTGCAAACTGTCTCTCTGCCGCCGTGTCCCCAGCAAGAAGTTCCTTGATTTTCTTCGTGCAAACTCCCGGCGGTATAGTCCTGTCAGCCGTCCGTGGACGCTACCTGTTTCAAGCTGCTCTCATTTCCGTAAGCTCATTATGAACGTCAATGCATTTCCCAATGATGCCAATGATTTCATCCGTATCCTTTCCTGACCAAAGAGGACGGGCTAAGATTTTGTGCCACCGGCTGCCGCCGTATATTGAGGCGATAGCTTTTTAATGACAGTGGGCTCATCGTATGACGCAGAGAGAATTTGTTCGCGCAAATTGCCGTAGTCATCCGCATCCATCATCTGCTGAAGCGCATGTTTTTCTGCGGAATGAATCATGATTTCAGGCAGCCTCAGCTGTGCCGCACCCCACTCTGAAAGCGTCAGCATATCTGTTTGGAAGCTTTATACTCAAATTGAATTTCTCTGGACATGGCCAAAAAATTGATATTTGGTGCGCTCCTGCTCTAATAGCGCCAACGTCCGGTTCGATGCGTTCCCGCTTTGCAGCAGACTTTGAGCAAGATCATTCGCTTCCATTTTTGGGAATCTTGCCTAAAGAACATATCTTCAGTTCTTTTTCCAGGTCGCGCTAATATCCGTCAGACAGCGCAAAAAGCGGGTTAAACGCACCGCACCGCCCGTCCATGATCATCTGCATGGCTTGTTTATGAAGTAGGCTTTCTTATAAACACGCGCGTGAGTCAATGCGTCATATACATCCGCCAGCGCTACGACCTGTGCTTCAATGGGGGATCTCGTCGCCCACAAGACCGTCAGGTAGCCTCCGCCATCATACCGTTCATGGTGCCACCGGCAAATGTCTCGAGCAATCTTGACAAGCTCTTCCTTTGGATAATACTGTGTTTTTTTCAGCATATTGGCTCAACCGCACTGTGGAGCTTCATGATTTTCATATTCTTCAGCCGTCAACTTGCCAGGTTTGTTAATATCTTTTCATCGATGGATATTTTACCGATATCATGCAGCGCGGAGGCGTTGGCAATTAGCAGTATTTTGGTTTGTATCTCCCGATAGCAGTCTGTCACCGCAAAGCCGCTTTAACAACAAGCTCATTAATCAGACGTAAGGACGTGCGCCGCCGCTTTCGCCGTTACGGAATTCTACGATATGGCTGAGTACGTCAACCATTATTTGATTGCTTTTTTCCTTTTCAGCATCTGCTCCATTACCATATTTTCAAGATGCTTTTGTTTGGAATAGAGCATAATCACATGGGAAACACGGTGCTGCACCGTACTGGGTTCAAAAAGGCCGGTTGATATATTCCAGAGCCCCCTAAATCATAGGCGTTGTCAATATAGGCAGGGGCTGTTTCCGACGAAATGATAATCACCGGAATTTGCTCCAGCCATTTATTTTTGTTCATGATTGCCAACACTTCAAAGCCGTCTACTTTCGGCATCATGATATCAAAAGCACAAGGGCGAGTTCGCGCTTATTTTTTCAATTTGCTGCAATCGCTTGAGGCCGTTTTCCGCTTCGATGATCTCATATTGCTCACACTGAGAATGTCTGTAATACCGAACAGTTCAGCTCGCGTCGTCTACAATCAAAATCTTATCTTTTTTTGTCATAACAAGACCTCCTCTGTAGCAGTATTTCTCAGGCAGATTTCATTACAACTCAGAATGGTTTGATATATCTGCTTTATTGGGGAAATCAGGGGCATGATGTTGGCAGTTGCTTTCCACAACAAAGCAGTTCTGTCAACTCGATATCGCCCTACAAACAGGTAAGCGACGATGGCATAGATTCCGCCTATTTTGTGTAAGCGTTCATTTGTTTCCCCCACTTCCCCTAGTTGAAGCTTTACATACTTTTATGTTTAAATTTCGTTTGTCCTGGCAGCTTTTTCTGCTTCATCGCATACATCCCTGTGGTCAGCACGATCCAAAAGGATTCTGCTGTGTCGTTTTCACGCAGAGCCACAACCCCGCGACTTATCTCAATCTTGTATTCGGATGCGACTCAAAATTGGAAGATGTCAGAACGGACAACCCTGTCACAAATCGCCTTTGCCGCTGAGGGAGCAAAATTCTCAAATATAACCGCAAACTCGTCCCCGCCAATTCTTACGGAATGGATGCGTTCATTCATCAATCCATTTCAGCTTATCCGCAATTTTTAAAAATCACTTTGTCGCCAAAACATGTCCATACTTGTCATTTACGCACTTCGTCGGTCAATATCCAAAACAGCTAGGGACAACGGCTTACCTTCACGCTTTGCATGCGTCATTATAGCAGGCGACTTTTTCAAACAGATAATGTTTGTTGAATAAATTCGTAGAGTTGTCCTTCATGATTCTCTCGTCAAAAGGGAGATTAAGGACATCACCTCATCCGCACCCTGCAAGTTACTTTCTAGTAGCAGGAAACTGTCTGCTCACATCCTGGATAAGCTCGATGGAATATCTTCGGTTTCTCATTTCAATCGGAATAGAGTGAATCAAAAAATGCGCTTGTCCAGAAAACTGAGTTTGATCACAAGCCTATTTTCTTTTTACCGCTCTGCTGGAGGTACAATTCATACAGGAGCATTCATATTCCAAACCTGATAACATTTTTTGGTTTTGATTGAATTAACTCCCGTGACGACAATCAAATACCTCGTGGGTATCGACATCCACAATGCGGTAGAAATCCGGGACGTGAAAAGATATCTGCTCTCGCAATTCATCTTCTAATCGCTCAAATTCAAACATTTTCTGCGCTTCCTTATCAATATCACTTTTATCTAAACGTCAGTTCAGCAGAAGCAAATCAAGTTTTACTTCTTTAAAAACTATGTTTCAAAACCGTGTACCTAATATATATTAATTTACTTCATAGTTCGACAAAAATCAAGTCGTAAACGCTATCTTTGCCACATTTAAAGGCAAAAGATTTATGCCATTTGGGCATAACAAAAAGGCGGACAACCGAAACTGTCCGCCTTTTTCCCCGGAGTTAGGTTGGTTCACAAAGCATCTTTATCAACGCTCGCCAATGCTTGTCAGGGCATTATTTGTCGTTTAATAGTGCCTCAAATTCCTTTTGCAATCTTGCCCATCCAGCCGCTGATTTTAATCTGCTGGGGACACAACCGCTCACACCGGTGGCAGACAATGCAGGCGTCCGCCGCTGCTCCCATGCTTCGGTACCTGCTCGGTATAGTATGCCTCTCGCGGCTGCCTTATCCCCAGCCTGATAGAGATTATAGGCCTTAAAAATATGGGAATGGCAATATTTTTTGAACAAATGGAGCAGTAGTTGCAGGCGGTACATGCCACGAGTGCTGATGGAGTTGATCGCCGCTTTCATCTGTTCGACGGCCTCTCGATCCTGGCGGCTCATCATGCCCACGCCGGCGCGTTCGGCATAGCCGATATTTTCCACAACCTGATCCATAGAGCCCATCCCGGACAGCGGCAGGGAGACCTCCGGCATATCCCAAAGAAGTCAAAAGCCAGCTCAATGTGGCTCTTTCCGGTCCTGCTGCAAATGTCACGGACCGCCTGAGGCACATTGGCCAGGTATCCGCCCGCGCTTGGCTCCATAATGGTCACAGCCAGTCCCTTCTGAGCGACATACCCATGACCCCTCAACCCCGGCCTGAAATTCTGTGTCCAGATAGTTGAGCTGAATTTTGGCAAAAATCCCAATCCGTTAAATCTACAATAGTCTTGAACAGCTCCACGTTGTCGTGGAAGGAAAATCCCATATAGCGGATCCGGCCGTCCTGCTTCGCTTTTTGAGCTTCTCCACTAAGTTAAATTTGAGGAGCTTGCTCTCATAGACTGCTGTTTTCATCGCATGAAGCAGATAAAAGTCGATGTGATCCGTCTGTAGCTTTTTCCATTTGCTCATTTAGAAGCCGGTCAAAGTCCTCCTCTTTTTCCACCAGCCAAATTGGAAGCTTTGTCGCCAGATAGACCTTTTTCCCGATAGCCGTCTTGCAACGCTTTACCTGTGATGATCTCGCTGTTGCCGTTTAAGTAGTTGTAGGCAGTATCTACATAGTTGACGCCGTGGTCAATGGCATAGCGCAGATTTTCAATGGACTGCGCTTCATCCACCTGATCTCCGCCCACCAGCGCCGCGCCCTGATTTCCATCGAGCAGTGGAAGACGCATCATGCCAAAAGCCCAATGCCGATACCTCTAAACCAGTGGTTCCAAATTTTTCTGTACTGCATCTGGTATCCCTCCTATTTCTTTCCCATGACGGTTCTTTCTTTCAGTATACTATTATGGGATAGTCTGTCAAGCCCGATTCTCTCTGGTCCAGATTTGGACCCGGCGCGGCGTTGCAAAGTCTTGCCACAGCAGACTTTTTAGCTTGCCTCTGCCGCCCGATAAAAAGCGCGGCAGAAGTTCTCTTCCGCCGCGCATATTACTTCTTCTTTTTGGCCAGCAAAAAGACGGTTGCAGAATCAGTACAAAGCCCAGTGCATCCATCGGGCCAAAGTCTGAGTGCGACCATGAACGGAAATGGCTGTGGCCGTCACCGGTTCCACACTGGGCCAGCATTCCTGCCTTCACGCGGCGCCGATTTCACCAACGCCTTGCAAATAGAGGGTATAAGCCACCACGGTGCCAATCACCGCCATGGCCGCAACTGCGGCGATCCCGCGGCATCAAGATGAACCGGAATCTCCCAGACCCGCACAGCAGACCCATGGCGTGCCGCCGTCAGCATGCCATATCCTGTGACGGCAATGCTTTTGCCATATCAGGGAGATCAGCCGTACCGGCAGCGGCGTATAGAGCGCCAATCCCACTGCCGATGCAATGCCCCACCAGGGCCTGCTTTGTCAGGACCATCTCATGGAAGTTGCCGTGGGTGGCTAAAATGAAGGTCCCCGCCAGAGCGAAACAATGGCAACAACCTCCCTCTTTTTCGGCGGCTTCAGCGTCCGGATGCACAGATAGGCCAGGATCAGTACCGGACCCGTATGCTGTAATACCGTCGCCGTTCCGGCATTAGAATAGGAGATAGCCATCAAATACGTGAACTGGCTGGTCACAAGGCCCAAAATTGCAAACAGTATCAGTCGCACAACATCGCGTTTTTCCGCCACACCGACTTCATTACCGGCCTGCTTTTCAGCATGCCCGCCAGCACCAGAATCACCCCGGCGCTCAACATTTCGCACTGTGGTCAGCCACCTGGCATCCAAGCCATAAGTTGCAAACAGGAATTGACCGCAGGAGCCGGAAAAGCCCCAGCACATTCCACCTAGAACCGTACAAAGTACGCCTTTCATCGTTTTTAGAGGCCGTCCTTACTTCACCCATTTGATCTCCCCCGTATGATTATAAAACAAGTGATTTTGCAGATTCCTGCTGCCTCAGCATACCGCACCGGCGCTGGAATTGCAAGACGGTTCCACCTTTTTCAAAAACCAGCGGCCATATGGCCGCTGGTTTGAATTACTTTTGGTTGGTTTTTGTGGCGTTTGAAGTTTTGATTGCCCTGCGGTTGACCACCTCTGGACTTTTTTGGCTGAATATCTCCCGCCGCCTTCAAGGCGTTTTTGGTCAGCGACGGTCCGACCAACTCATAAATCAAGATGGCAAACAGCGTGATATTGCGAATCACGGGCCATCCGTTCCGCCTAGCTGAGAGGCCGTCACACACATTCCAAGAGCCACGCCAGCCTGGGCAGCAGTGTGATGCCCAGATATTTTTTGACCTTCTCGTCGCCGTGCATCAGCGCAACGCCGCCATACGCACCAACATATTTGCCGATGGAGCGAGCGACAATATAGACAATGCCGATCCCAACAATGGCCACATCGCCAAACGCACCCAGCTGCAACTCTGCGCCGCTGATGACAAAAAACAGGGCAAGCGGCGGAACCGTCAGTTGTCTGCCTTCTCCATAAGATCCTCAGACAGCGGACACACATTACACAAAATACCGTTCCCCAGCATCATACATACCAGCAAGAGGAAAAGCTGATATGGACACTGCCAACCTGGAATTCCAGCATGGAAAGCGCAACGGTCAAGATGACAAACCCTATAGAAAGCGACAGGCGATTGGAGTTGGAATTGAACAATTTTTCCAGCTTACTCAGCAAAATCCCCAGCGGCGCGCCCAGACCCAGCGACAATACGATTTCCAAAACTGGCTCTAAAACAATAGATATTACGTCAAACGCGCCATAGACCATAGCCTTGGCCACGCCAAAGGAAACGGCAAAGACCACCAGGCCCACCGCATCGTCCAGCGCCACGATGGGAAGCGAGGGCAGGTCCGTCAGCTTCCCTTGGCGCTTATGCTGCCTGACCACCATCAGCGTCGCCGCGGGGAGCTGTTGCCGTTGCAATGGCGCCCAGTGTAATGGCAGCAGGCACGCTCAGCTTGTCTTTTTAAAACAGGTGCAGCACAAAGAAGCGCCGCGTCGACTAAGATGGTTGCAAACAGCGCCTGAACAATGCCGACCACTGTGGCAGTTTTGCCCGTCTGTTTTTGCGCCAGGCGGAACTCGTTGCCGATGGCAAAAGGCGATGGCCCAGCGCCACATTGGACACCAGACTCAACTTTTCTACGCTTTCAAAGGGTTAAAGCCGAGCCCTGGCACTCCCAGCGCTCTAGGCAGTACGGACCTGCAATTCCTGCCAATAAGTATGCCGTCACAGCCGGAAGGTGCGACTGGCTTAATCACGCGCGTCATCAAAAGTCCCAGGATGAGCGCCGTTGCAAGAGATAATAACGTCGTCATAGAATTACTTCTTTCCTTACAAAATTTACTGCTTGATTCTTTCCCGTGGCCAACTATAGCACTGTCTGCAGCAAATTGCAAACTCCCTAGGTTACTTTTTGTTAATTGCGGCCGAAGCGATCACAATCGCAATAATGGGCCTCTATCGATTCGTTCAAGATAGGATTACGCAGTTTCACTTTATAAGGACCGGCAATCAGCGCACATTGTCGCCGCCTTTTCTTGTCAGCGATCTGACAGCAGTTGCACGCGTATGGCTGATTTGCGGGTCCTCTTTAGCGCGTCAGGAGCGCAGTCTTTGCGTTCCATCCCAAATCTACGCTCCCTATGCCGCAGGGGTCACAGGTCTCATAGGCCTCGAGCATATTTGTAATAAAAATACCATATCCCTGGTGCAGGATCGTTGACCAACGTGTGTGACTGCGCCGATGATTCTGCCGTCCTGCAAAATCGGGCTTGCCGCTCATGCCTGAACAATCCCGCCGGTCGGCTCCAGCAGTCTCGGATCCGTCACCAAAATCAGCATATTTCGTCCGTCGGCGCTGGGAGAAGGAAAAGAGCTTTTTCAATCTCAATCTCAAATTCTTCGACAAACTTCCCCTGTACGTTGGATAAAATCGTCGCTTTTCCGGTATGGATTTGCTCCGGTGTGGCCACCTCAATGGCGGGTAACCTTCCGCTTCAACCCGCTGGCCGTTCAAACAATCCATGACTTGTGTTGCTGGTGATGGTCCCTAAAGTCTTATTCGTATCAAAAATACCTTTTAGCGCACCTGGCTGTCCTCGTTGTCAATCTGCCGGTCTACTACTTCTGAGGGCATAATGGTGCCGGTTTTCAGAAGGCGACAGTGTCATCGTTTTCAGAATCCTCCACCCCATGACCCCAAAGGCGCCAAAGCTATCATTCTCCGGATTTAGGTATGTGATTGTGCCAATTCCGCCCTGGAATCCCATTACAAAATACCCAGCTTTTTCGCTGGAATCAACAGTTCCTTTTTTTGAATACAAAGCTCCACCGGCTTTCCGTCGCGCTCCACCTTGATAATCAGATCGCCCTCGATCCCAGTTTGGAAAATGTCACGCGGCGCCTGGGCGCTTGCACAACTGACCTCTTGCCGTTGATCTTTGATGACGTCGCCTTTCTCACCCCACCGTCTTTTGCAATGGAATCCTCCGCCGTCGAATCCACAACTAAAGTCCGTCCGCCTGAAGCTGAATGCCCCCACTGTGTTTCCCCATCGGCACCAATTCATCCGGAATTGCGAGCCGCCGCTTGAATTGTAAAAAGGCGCTATCATCATAACTGAAAATAAGCGACTTTGCTACCACTCTCATATTCTCCCATTTCCTTTCGTCTTTGTTGGCTCATGCATCACTGTTAATATGCCTGATTGCGCCCCCAAAAAACGCAGGTTGGAATTAGTAACACCAACACGATTTCCTTGTCAGCTTCTGAATTTGGCCGCGGCGCGGTTGTTTGCCGTCTCCCTTTTTTTTTAACCGCGAAGTGGTAAATTTTTATGCAAATTGTTGGCAGTATTCGTTTAGCGGCAAGCAGGCCTGGGTGTTGTTTTGACAAGCTCTGCCAATTCAGGCTGGTAAACCTTTTCATCCAGTGCCATAGTATGAAAGGCCCGAATTTGCTTTAAATTATAGTACCGGAGCAATTTGCGCGTTTTGGCAGGGAGCTTTTCCGGCAGTATTCCTCTCCGCGATTTGAAGCCCCGTCGTTTTGCTCCAAAATTGTGTTTTAGTTTTAAAAATTCTTCCGGCCGCTCCTCCAGGCGCTGGCGCAGCCGCAATTGCATCCGCCTTGGCGCTAGCAGCACAAACCCATAGCTATACGTATCCGGTGTCAGCTCAAAAAATAAGCACGGATGCTCGCTCAGCTGTTGGACTCCCGCCGGATACTAATCCAGAGCGATTCCTTATATAATGTAGCGTGAGAGTATCGCGTCCCGATAAATTCTGGACACCTTGAGGCCAAGCCAGGAATGTCCCGAAAGGGCTAAAAATGTCCTTCGCCAGCTCCTTCATCGGCTGATAAAGCGTCTGCAGGTACTGCTCATGTGGGCCTCAAACCATGCTTTATTATTATTGAGGCGAATTCCCCAAAGAAAATCAAACGTTTCATTTTGAAATCCTGTAAACATAGTAGCCTCCACGTTAGTATGCTTCGTTTTCTCATCATAACGCAAAATGTGACAAGAAACAAGAAAGAAACGATTTTGCTTTTGCGCTCGCGCGTGCTATAATAGATATTATTCAAACAAAACCGTCATGTCCGCCTGGTTCTATCACCTTTTTTGGGCGTGAATAGACTGTAAGGAGGCCGTATCATGGCAATTACTGTACTTACCAAAAACAACTACGAAGAAGAAGTACTGCGTGCCAACTGTCGGTACTGCTGGACTTTTGGGCCGAATGGTGTGGTCCGTGCAAGCCGCTCCCCCTTTGTCGGCGGCTAAGTCAGGAGATGCCCAACGTAAAATTCTGCAAGGTCAATGTGGATGACGAGCCCTCTTTGGCGACCAGCTTTGCCATTACGGCGATTCCAACGATCCTGCTGATTGACCATGGTGCCGTTTTGGACAAATCAGTGGGCTACTGTGAAAAAAGACGCGTTGAAGCGTATGATTGAGGCGATACTATGAAAAATTAGATTGAACGAAAATGCTCAGGTGGTCCAGTCCGTCAAGGAAGGCCTGAAGCGAACTGGCGGCTACTGTCCTGCCGGTTGGACCGGACAGAGAGGACAACAAGTGCATGTGCAAGGAATTCCGTTCCAAATTGAAGACCCCAATTTTTGAGGGTACTGCCACTGCTTGCTGTACTATAAAGAACGCACCTAATGGGGTGTGATCAAACGAACTAGACCGGCATGAGCTGCCTCATGCCGGTCCTTATTCGATTAAAAATTCTTAAAAATAGGGCAGTCTGCGTCGTTTCAAGCGTCTCAATACTGGCAATCTGCTTAATGCCTGTGGCGCCCCAGCCAATCAGCCCCTCTGATCCCGGAGTCTGATCGTCATAGATAAAGACGTCGCTCAATGATGTTTTAAATTTTGCAGCGTTCCCGACCGTGCCGCCCACTTGGTCGGCCGTTGAGCGTCAAACGTCTTTTCACCCCAAACAGTGAATGATGCCGGTTTCTGCAAGCTCTGGCCGGCGTAAAGGGCGCGTCATAGCTCTCTCCTCGCTGATGGCACCTGGCCGGTGCTGTCAGCTCTTTTTTAAATGGTGTGTCATTTGATCCGGCACCACTGTGATAACCGCGCCGCCGGCATCAGACAGGCCTCCCGGGCAATGGTGGTGTCCCCCTTCTGCCCCCGGAAACCAGAGTATAGCCACTCCTTTGCCGCCAAATCCCCACTTTTCGGCAAATTTTGCATTGTTGTGCAGAATTTTCCGAGATCCGACCAAATGAAATCATTTTGGTTTGAAGCAATTTCAAATTGCCTGCGAAGAACAGTACCGCCGGACAACCGTCGCCCAAGGTCTGGCGCAGACTGGGTGGGATACTGACAGCTCACTCTCGTCATCGCCTCTCTTAGCTCCAATCAGGTACCGGCCCAATCCTTTCGGGAAAAGCTCAAAAATCCTGCGGCTTTGTAGTGAGTCATAGCCCCAGTCCTGCGCTTTAACTGGCAGACGTCGTCTTTCCAATCCTTAAATTGCGGGTCAAGGGCCCTAATTCCCTCCTGCCCCAGAAAATTGCAGCAAAGGAGCATGACCCCGTTCCAACTCGTTCATCGATACCGCCGTTTCGTCACAATCTTTTATCTCTCTGGCGCCAGCGCCCGTCCTCTGTAAAGCGCATGGGCTGAATGGTGAAAATGAGAATATTTTGCAATTTCATCTAACTTTGCCTTTTCTGGGAATGTCCCAACCTCAAGCGACGCCCTTCTTTTTTGGCGCGACCGGTTCTGCCAATGCGGTGAATGTAGTACTCATTCTCCTCTGGCACGTCAAAGTTTATCACGCAGTCCCCATCGTCCACATCGATGCCTCTGGACGCGTCTGTCTACCAGGGCTGTCAGCTTGCCGTCTCGAAAAAGCCTGCATGTTTTTTCCCGCTGGGACTGGCGGATGTCGCCGTGGATACACTCTGCCAGCACGCCGGCGCGCTGGAAGTCGTCACTAACCGCTGGCACATGACCTTCGTGTTGCAGAACAAGATTACCCGCTCCATCTGTTCTGTTTTTAAAAGCCGGAGAGCCGTTTCAATTTTGGCCAGCGGCGAGCAGGTGATGGAATACTGGGTGATGTCCGGCTTATTCTCTGATCTGCCGGCACGGTGATCTCCACCTCGTCGCGCTGGTACATCCAGCTGACGGTCATGACCTCCTGGGAGATTGTCGCAGAAAGAGGCCCAAATTCTTTGGTTCTTGGTCTTTTCAATGATCTTAGTCACCTCATTGAAAAACCATATCCAGCATTCGGTCTGCCTCGTCCAAGATAACGGTCTGCACCTTGTCAACCGCAGAACATGCCGGTTATAGTGGTCCATGAGGCGACCGGGCGTTGCCACGACGATCTGCGGATTCTTTTTAAGCTCTTAATCTGGGTGTCGATCTTCTGTCCGCCGTAGACTACATGGCCACCCGGATATTGGTATAAAACGCCAAAAGCCCGCCGCAGCTCTTCACAGGATTTGAATGGCCAATTCTCTGGTCGGCGCCAAAATTAGGCCTGAATGTCGTTGCATGCAGGGTCGACATGTTGGATCATGGGAATCCCAAAGGCAAAGGTTTTTGCCTGTCCCGGTGGGCGCTTTGGCGATGACGTCCTTCCACTGCATGAACGGCGGGATCGCCTCCTCCTGGACTCTGGTGGGATAGCCGTATCCTTTTTCTCCAAGGCCTGTAAAAGTTCCTCAGAAAGCCTAAATCTTGAAAAGCCACCTGCTTTTTTTCATCATATTCTCAAATTCCCTCTTTTTCAGCAATTACTTCTCTCAGTATACCAAAATCCTTTGCATTGACGCAACCTGTCTTTGCAGGCGGCTTGCCAGGATTGCGGGACGGCAAAAAAATATGCTATAGTATGGATAATCGCCAACAAACAGCAAAGGGGAACAAAGTATGAGTAAAGCTGACCAAATTTTACATCGAAAACCTGCCGCGATATTCTGCAAAACGGCGTCTGGGATTCAGACTTGGAGGTACGTCCCCATTGGGAGGACGGATCGCCCGCCCATACAGTAAAAAATTCGGTGTTGTAAACCGGTACAATTTAAAAGATGAGTTCCCCATTATGACTCTGCGCCGGACTTATTATAAATCCTGTATCGACGAGCTTTTTGTGGATCTGGCAGAAGAAGTCCAATCAGGTCAGCGAGGCTTGCCAGCCATGTCTGGGATGCCTGGGCGGACGAAAATGGAACCATTGGCAAAGCCTATGGGTATCAGTTGGGTCTCAAACACCAGTACAAGGAGGGCCTGTTTGACCAGGTCGACCGGGTGCTGCTACGACCTCAAGCACAATCCCGCCAGCCCGGCGCGTTGACCAATCTATATAATTTTGAGGATCATGCCATGGGCCTGTACCCCTGCGCCTACTCCATGACGTTCAATGTCAGCGGAAGAACTCTCAACGCCATCTTAAACCAGCGTTCTCAGGACATGCTCACCGCCAACAACTGGAATGTGGTGCAGTATGCGATTTTTGGTCCACATGATGGCTCAAGCCTCCGGTCTAGAGGCGGGAGAGCTGGTCCACGTCATTGCCGACGCCCACATCTATGACCGCCATATTCCATTGGTGGAACGCATGCTGGAAAATCCCCAGTTTGCTGCGCCGAAGCTTATCATTGACCCCTCTGTCACCGATTTTTATGGGTTCACAGTGGATAGTTTCCAATTTGAGGGCTATCAATACGCGCCCTTTGCAGAAAAAATCCCTGTGGCAGTTTGAGGAGCGGCCTATGAATTGTATTGTCAACGTCAGTCAAAATTGGGGCATTGGAAACTCAATCAGCTTTTATTCTCTATCTGTGCCGACTTAAAAGCGGTTTCGTCAGCTCACCACCGGCAAAGTAGTCATTCTAGGCCGTAAGACGCTACAGACCTTCCCCCGGCGGCCGGCCCTTAAAAAACCGCACCAATCTCATCTTATCCGCCACTGCCGGTTTCCAGGTAGAGGGCGCCACAGTTCTATCGCTCTGCGTCTCAGCTTCTGCAGGCCCTCCGGGAGTATCCCCAGGAGCGGCTGTGCGTTATCGGTGGCGCCAGCGTGTATGAGCTGCTGCTTCCTTATTGCCATACTGCCCAAATCACCAAAACCTTGCAGGTTCAGGCCGACCGGTTTTCCCCAATCTGGACGCCCTGGAGCATTGGACGCTGACAGCGGCATCGGACGTGATGGAGGAGGATGGCGTGCGATTTCAATACCTGGACTATCGCAATCAGGCGCCTTTGCCGCTTTCAGCCGTTTGCACACATGGATCTAGCATTTTAAGACTGCATATGATAAATTAAAGGCGAAAGCGGATGCTCGCCCCTTTCTCAATCGTTTGTACCTCATCCATCCTATACAAGGGACGGAGCCTCAGCTGCGTATCAGATACCGCCTGAAAGGAGGCGACGGGATCAGACTTTTTATATGAAGATTCCCACCTGCTTGTCTGCGTCAAGCCCGTGGGGATTTTGTCCAGCGCGACGCCTCCGGCGCGAATCTGGAGGACCTGCTCCAGCGGCATTTAAGCGCCTCAGGAAGTTTGCGCGCCGTCTATCCCGTCCACCGTCTGGATCAGGCAGTTGGCGGCGTCATGGTCTATGCCAAGACAAGCATTGCGCCGCCCTCTTGTCCCAGGCGATCCAGTCCGGCGGCGTTTTAAAGCAATATCTGGCCATCATACATGGTGGTGCTAGAGCCTGCCAGCGGCTTCTATCGAGACTATCTATTCAAGGACGCGGCAAAAAAAGTCCTACGTGGTAAAGACCCTGCGCAAGGGCGTTAAAGAAGCCTCTTTGAGTAGGACTCTGCAAACCGGGACTTGCTGTTTTGGCCCGGTGAGCTTGGTCCGAATTCAGCCGCACACCGGCCGGACCCACCAAATCCGAGTGCAGTTCGCCTCTCGTAAGCGGCCCTGGTGGGCGATGGAAAATATGGCTCCAGCCAATCCAACTGCGGCATTGCTCTGTGGTCCCATCAGCTCCGCTTTGCGCACCCTGTCCGGGGCACGCTTCTGGTATTCACCCAGGAGCCGCCCCAGCAGCTTCCTGGACACTGATGGACTCTGCGCCGCTAGAGAAGGGAGCGCCATAAGATGTGGTCTTATCTCAAGACGGTGCAAAAGCCCATTGTACTCTACGGCATGGGCAATGGCGCCGACAAAGGTGTTAGCGCAGCTCCAGCGGCTTCAAATCCCCGTCCAAGGCGTCTTTGCAAGCGACGGCACGTCCGCGGCCACCAGTTCCACGGCTTTGACGTTCTCCAGCCGCAGGCCGTTGGGCTATTCGGCGATATGGTGGTGTTGCTCTGCTTCGGCTCCGCGGCGGCCGGAAGTTTTGGAGCTGTTCCGGCGGCTCGATCTGCAGCAGGAGCTGTATGCTCCCCGATATGCCGATCGCCGGCGAGGCCTGTTTGATACGACGTATTACCATGCCCCACCAGGCAGAGCTGGGTTTGTCGGTCCCGAGTTAGCCGACGCGCGCAGTCCCGGCTGGTGTTCGATTGCGTTGTGCAGTATAAGCTAAGTGGAAAAAATTGCCGCTGTTCGCCTGTCAAACGCCGGTGGAGGAGGCCTATGGAGCGATTCTCAAGCTTTTGTAACCATGAGCGGTTTTTAGACTTGGGGGCCTATAGCGGCGATACCATTGAGCAGTTTTTGCAGCATGTCATCAGGGCTATGAGGCACTCTATGCCGTAGAGCGGATCAAAATTTTGCAAAGGCGCAAAAAAGAACCAACCGGCTTTCCAACTGCTACCTGTATCAGGTGGGCATCCCAGCGAGCCTGGCCAGCTTCCTTCCGTGTTCGCGCTGGACGCAACTCCAGCTGCAGCGGCGGGACGCTAATCGAAGTGGAAAGCGTCGATCACCTGCTGGACGGACGGCCTGTCACCTATCTAAAGCTGGATGTAGAAGGCCAGGAATCAGCGGCACTGAAGGGGGCGGCCGAAACCATCGGCGGTATCACTAACTCTTAGTCTCCTGCTATCACCGCACCGAGGATCTGTTTGCTCTGCCCATTCAGGTGCTGGAGCTTTTGTCGACTACAAGCTCTATCTCCGGCACCATCCTATGTTCCGGCATTGGGACACCAACTACTACTTTGTCCACACATCGCGGTAACCTGGTCCCTTGCGCTATAAAACGCGTTTGAATCGCTGTTTTGATACCGCTTTAAGTGCCGAAGCCAGTTCCACAGTATCGATAGGCTTTGCCAATGCGGCGTTCCGACACTGCTGGATATCCTCCGGAAAAGCGTCGCAATGATCGGAATGCCGGCATCGGGCTCGAATGGTTTTTCGTCGCCTCGTATCCAGTCATATTTGGCATCCGAATATCCATCAGTATCAGCGTCGTAGTATCCCTTCTGGGACGCTTGGAACTTTCTACACTTGACCGTCCTGCGCCCGGTCAGTTCCACCCCCGTCGGACAGCGGCTCGCGCAGCGCCTCGGATTCAACTCGTTGTCTTCGGCAAGCGGGATCCTGCGTCCAGTGGGCGGCTCCAATCCGGGCCCTCATCTTTGCGGCTAATCGCCATGGGCAGCGCGGCCCGTAAAACAGCGTGGACTTAAACAGCGGCAGCGATAAATCCGCTGATTCTGCCGCCCCGGGCCTTTTTAACCATTGTCAATCGCATATGCCAAATCTGGCGAAATTCGAATCTCATTTCTAAACTGCGCCAGTTTCTTTGCTTAACCTGAAGGCCGTTCGCGCTTCAGGCGGCTTCAGTCAGAATGATTTGATAATCGTCATTAGTTTGATGGCGCGCGACGATCAAGTCTATCGCCTTTTCGCCGCTCAGGGTCCAGTCTGCATTTGATCGATGGAGCTTAACGCGTTGACCGCCGTTTGACACAAAAACTCGTCGTCGTCAACGACCAGCATATTCCAGGGTGGCAGCACCATCTCCGCGTCCAAGGCTTCGGCCCTTTTCAAAAATCCACTGTGATCGTGGAACTCGGTGCCCTTGTCAGGCTCGCTCTGCACGTCAATGGTCCCGTGCATTGCGTCCACAATGTACTTTGTAATGGACATACCCAGGCCTGCGCCCTCAATCTTATGGACTCT
>VOFH01001558.1_pt1 | contig 17832 bp, 29 predicted proteins | sample 5384091 | NCBI WGS metagenome assembly VOFH01 (sample SAMN12384727, study PRJNA508395) | human gut metagenome | isolation source: healthy gut G | host: Homo sapiens
AATGCGCTCGCCATTTTCCAAAATGGCCGAACTGGCGCCAAGAATCCCCGTCAGAGGGGGTGCGCAGGTCATGAGAAATGGCACGCAGCAGGTTGCCGCGTGTCTGCTCTTTTTTGCTTTTCCACCGCCATCTGGTGCCTTTCATCAGAAAGCCGCTGCCGTTCCAGCGCCATGGCGAACTGGGACAAAAGCAACTGTAGAAAACTCATGGCTCTCCTCGTCCGGCTCTTCCTGCAGCTGGATGCCCGCAGCCGCAAGCACTCTCTGACCGGAAGAAATCGGGAAATAGCGGTAGGCGCATCCCCCGTACAAATCACAGCCCCGGCCGGCCGGTCGATTGCAGGAAAAACGGTCCGCACCGCCGCATCCTCCAATTTCTGGCAGACACTGTTTCCTGCCCCGTATACAATGGGGGCCTGACCGTCAGCCGAGAGATAAAAACAGGCTGGCAGCTGCAGCAGATCGGAAAGGCACCGTGCCGCCAGCTCCCCGATTTGTTCCGCAGTTTGGCGCCCAGCAGCTGCTGGGCCACACGGTTCAGCTGCTGCGTCTTTTCCTCCCGGCTTTGCGAAAGATTCCGTTGCTCTTTGATGCCTCGCCGCCAAGGTGCTGGAAATGCCCGCTACCAGCGACATGCATAAAAAAGGTCACCGGATATCCCTGCAGAGAAAAATTAAAGGTGTAGTATGGATAAGTAAAAGAAATAATTGGTGCCGACCACACCGGCCGCCGCACCCAAAAGCCCCCCAGAAATAACCGGAGGTACTCAAAGAGATCAAAAGGACCGACAATAGGTACAATTCCGAAATATTTTGGGTATGCCCTGCCGTTTGCACCATTAAAAAATTGACTGCCGTGCAGGAAAAGAGAATCCATATTGTCTTTGCCGCATCCCGCCAAAAACTGCGCCGGTCGGGCAGCAGCCTGGAAAGCAGCCTTTTCTTCAAACCTATCATCCTTTCAACCTACATCATATCATAAAGTATATTTCCCCTATGCTAAAATTTCGCTAAGGAATCTGGATGATTGAAATCAATATAGCATAAAATAGAAGGAAGGTCAAAAGTTTTTTTGCGGGATGTAGCACCCCTTTGACTTTTTAGCATAGAAAGGATAGAATATTCCCAAATAATGAGGGGATTGCTTGTGATTTATACTGTTACGTTGAATCCTTCGCTGGACTACATCTTGGATGGTTCCGCCATTCAGTTGGGGGAGGTAAACCGCGTGGATTCCGCCCAAATGACTTTTGGCGGCAAAGGAATCAGCCAGTCGGTGGTACTCACCGGTCTGGGCATCCCCAATGTAGCTGTCGGACTGGCTGGCGGATACACCGGGCGCCGTCTGCGGGAGCTTTAAAAGCGCGGAATGTGCAACAAGAGCTGATCGAGATCGCGGGGACACCCGAATTAACGTAAAGCTGCGGGCAGGGCAGGAACGGAGATCAACGCCCCTGGCCCGGCTGTTTCATCACAGGAACTGCAAAAACTGCTGGATCGGCTTTTATCCGCTGAAAGCAGGGGACGTCCTTTCCTTTGGCGGCAGCGTACCACCCGGCGTTTCCCCTTCGGTGATACGGGATCTCTTCAACCGCCTGCGGGAACGCGATGTCTTTACTGTGGTGGATGCAGAAGGCGCGCTTCTGCGAAAAAGCCTGGAGGGAAAGCCGTCGCTGGTCAAACCGAATCTGACGGAGGCATCGCAACTGGTGGGGCTGGCACAGGACCGGCCAAATTTTGCAAAAGAGGCGGCCCGGCGTATCCAAAAAATGGGAGCGCGCAACGTTCTTTTGTCCATGGGCGGTGACGGCGCAGCTTTATTGACGGAATCAGGCGACTTTTACCGCCTGGCCGCACCGAAAGGAAGGGTTCGGGGCACCACCGGCGCGGGAGACAGCCTGCTGGCCGGTTTTCTGGCAGGGGCTCGCCCAGGGCAGGGACTGGTTCGGCGCGTTCCATCTGGGCGTTGCTGCCGGCAGCGCACTGCATTTGCCGGGCGGCTGGCCGGCCGGGAAGAAATCATGCAGACAGAAGCGACCATGAAAATGAGATAAAGGAAGATGAAGAATGAAAGCGCATATCCAAACGCAGTTCCCCCCGAAAATCCTGTTTTATGCGATAAAGCCCGGTTCGGAGAAAGAGCGGGCGCTGGCCGGTCTTTGCCGGGAGGAAGGGATTCTTTGGGAGGAGGTTCCGGCTGGCCGGCTGGGCGACCCGTTGGGGTTGCTGGCCGGACTGGCAGGCTTTTCCCCTTCTTTGGCGCCGTGGGAAAAAGAACTGCCCGCTCGGGAAGCCATGGTGTTTTGTGGGCTGGAAGAAAAAAAGGTTCGGCAGCTATTGGGGAAAATGGGTGAGGCGCAGCTGCAGGTAGAATTGAAAGCGATGATGACGCTCACAACCAGCGCTGGCCTTTCGGCGCGCTGCTGGGCGAGCTGGAAAAAGAGCATCTGGCGTTGCACCGGAGATAGGAAAGCTGGGCGGGGTTGTCAACGCCTGCCGCAATTTAATCAGTGAGGAAATGCCAAAAGGGCGAGGGTTTTACTCTCGCCCTTTTGCTATGAATTTAAAAATAAAGCGTGCGTTGCCCTGTGCAAAGGAGCACTTCCTTCTGCTGGAGAGGATGCTTATTTCCAGCAAAAGGCATCATAAAGCTCCTGACCGGCCAGGGGCGCAGAACCGTTCGAATGCCGCTGGGTTTTCTTTTTTTAACGATACTGGCCGCCCCTGACGGTTCAAAAAGCAGTGCCGGGTTTCCCCTTCGGCCCGCAGCGTTTTGTCTGCCGCGTCGATGACCCGATAAGATACGGTCAGGCGGGTGCCGGTGAACTGGTCGATGCGGACAAAGACCAGCACTTCATCGTGAAAGCGCGCGCTGGATCGATAAGCGCATCTGGCTTCGATCACCGGGCTGGATACGCCGGACTTTTCCATTTCATCATAACCGAACCCCATTTGATCCATAAAAAAGACGCGCGCCTCTTCAAACCAGCGGATATAATTGGAATGATGGACAACCCCCATTTGATCGGTTTCGTAGTACTGGACCAAATGCCGGTGTGGTACAAAAGACATCAAAATTTTTCCTCCCATCCGTTTTCAGCTTTCGTACAGCAAGATAGCCCCCTCCTCGGCCGCCAGCTGCCCGCCGTCTGCCCGCCCCCAGCAAGACCCGGCCGGGCTCCTGAGGCAGTAAAGAGGGCACGGTTCGTCACCCCGGTTGACGGCGACCAGCAGCGTACGGTTGCCTTGTCGGCGCACAAAGCAAAACAAATCCCGGTTCCACAGCACGGGAAGATAGTCCCCGTTCGCCAGCAGGGAAGAAAATGCCCGGCGCAGTGCGCCCAGCTGCCGGAACCAGTCCAGCAATTCGGGATCTTCCTGCCCCCAGGGATAAGGACAACGGTTAAACGGGTCCCGATAGCCGGAAAGTCCGGCTTCATCCCCGTATATAGGCAGGGGACCCCCGGTAGAAAGTATTGCAGCAAAGAAGCCAGCCGCAGCTTTTTCTTCCCGGACTGGTAACGATCCGGCGGCAAAAAGTGCCGCGCAGCCTGCCACTCCCGGTCCTGGCCGGAAAAGGGGCTCTCCCGCCAGTGCCGTAATGGCCCGTGGAATGTCGTGGGTGGACAGGCTGTTCATCAGCACCGCCACCGTCTGAGGCGGATAATTTTCCATCAGCGTCCAGACCGTCCGTGCAAGCTCCTGTCCGCCGCCGTTCCGCACAAAGGCGAGGATGGAACTGCCCAGCGGGTAATTCATCACTCCGTCCAGTTGGCTTCCCAACAGGTAACGGCGCCGCTGTCCGTATGAGATTTTGTTGGAGGCATCCTCCCACACCTCGCCGATCAAAAGGCGTGCGCCGTGTTTTTTCAAGCGGCGGCGTACCGCATCCAAAAAGCAGTCGGGCAGCTCGTCGGCCACATCCAGCCGGAACCCGTCAGCGCCCAACTGGAGCCAGAATTCCAGCACGCCATCGTCGCCACAGATAAAATCCAGGTAGGAGGGCTCTTCCTCGTTTACATTGGGCAGGGTGTCGATTCCCCACCAGCTGCGGTATTGGGTCGGATACTGCTCAAATTGATACCAGGGCCGGTACGGGCTTTGCGGATCGCGGAAAGCGCCTGTGTGTTCTCCATAGCGGCCTTCCCGGTTAAAATAGACGCTGTCGCTGCCGGTGTGGGAAAATACCCCGTCCAAAATCACAGACATCCCTGCCCCATGGGCTGTGGCGCACAAATGCTCAAAGTCCGATAGGGTGCCCAGCAGCGGATCAATTTTTATAATCGGCAGTGTTGTACCGGTGATTGGAATGCGCCTCAAAATCGGATTCAGGTATAAACAGGTGACCCCCAGCCCTTGCAGGTAAGGGATTTTTTCAGTAATCCCGGCCAGGTCGCCGCCAAAATAGTCGTTGTTGAGAATGTTCCCTTCGGCGTTGGGGCGGAATTCCGGCAAGCCGGAGAAATCCGGGTGCAGAATACGATCTGCCGGGACGTTCTGCTTGGGGGCCCCGCCACGGCAAAACCGGTCGGGAAAAATCTGATAATACAGCCCGCCCTTGACGAAATCCGGCGTTTGATAGGCCGGGTCATAGACGGTTAGCTGCCACCAGCGGTCGCCCTGTAAAACCGCTTTGCCGTCCGAATCGCTGTAAAAATCGACCGTCTTCCCTTCCTGCGTGCAGGAAAACGGTAAAACAAAAAGCGCCGGCTGCTCCGGCGTATATACGGCGCCGAAACGGTTGACCTGCGGCAGAATACTTTGCAGCTTCAGCGGAATACGTTCCGGTTTGTCCCACTGGTCATGATGGCAGACCAGAAGCTGCGGCTGCCCGCAAAGCCGTCTTTGGAGAGATCCACCTGGAAATGAATCGACGTTCCGGCCGGAACCGCGCCAAAAGGCGATTTATACGTTATGTCCTGCGCATGAAAAACAAATCCAAACAAGAATTCTCCTTTCCAACCGGCTATTTGATATGCCGGTAATACAGCCCGCGTGTAATACCGTCCCGCCGGCCGCCTTTTCGGTACTCTTTTAAGATATCCGCGCTGCATGAGCGGGAGATTCGTCGGTAAAATATAGAGTGAGGAAATCCAGTCTCCCGGCAGTCTTCCAAACGGTCGGCCAGATACAGCGGCAGATAGTTGTAAATCTGCGCGCCGCTTTGGCTTCCGCCATCCTTTTTGCCGGCACAATCCACTACAAAGGGAGCCCTGCGCCGGTCGTACATGACCCGGAATCCCCGGCAGCCCCGACAGCCGCTTTCTACAGATGCGGGGCAGTTTCGTACCGTCATCAAAGGAATCCTCCGTAGGCGAAAATCCCTCTGGGAAGGACCGGCGCCATGGCAGTGCAGTCGGCTATGGGCATTTCGATGGACAGGGTTGCCGCAGCCAGCCCCATTTCCTTCAGGCGGATTAGGGATTGGGAGTTGGTCACGTTTAGGCCGAAATCGCCGATCACCTGCATCCCCAGCTTTTGGACCGGAAGAATCCCTCCCAGGTTCCCGGTCATGGCGTACCGAATCCCTTTGTCGTAGCAGGCGGAAAGCGATCGCAGCAGTTTTTCCTCGCAGAAAAGCATCGGAGGCAGCTGGGCAACCAGCTTTTCCTCCAAGCCGGTCACCGGCAGTGATGCCAGCTGGTCCAGCGGAAGGATGATGCGCTGGACCTGCCGCCACAGTTCCCGGTCCAGCTGCCCGGGATATTGCAGCCGCACCCACAGCGCCGGGCTTTTTTCGGGGTTGGGCCCGGGCAGCGGCTCTACCTGCGGAGCAGAAAAAAGGAATTGTTTTTGGATGGCTTCTTTTGGCTGAGAGCTTTTCCACTGCTTCCCGCCGGAGACGGTTGAGCTCCGACACCGGAACCGCCAGTCCGCCGCCCAACGAGATATTCGCTTTTTAAATAATACGGGGTTCCGCCCAGCTTGCTCAGGCTCTGGCGTACCATTTCTTCCGTAGTCTCCTTGGAACGGGCGGCTTCCGGCACGGCGCCGGAAACCAGAATGCTGTTGCCATCCGGATCAGACAGGGTCAGACAAAGCGGCATGCCGGAGCGGATCTCCATCTGCGCCTGAACGCCTACCCGTCCGGTTTCTTTGGCGTAAAGCCGAGCCAGGTTTTTAAGCAGCGCCGGGGAGGCGGCGGTCACATCTTCTTTCTGCCGGACGCCGAACATGTGGCGACCCAGTTTGCCGGTAAAGTATCCGTCAGTAAAGCCGGAGCGGGAAAAACTGCCCGCAGAGTATCCAAATCCGGCTTTTCCCGGCCAGCGCCGCCCTCCCGGCGGTTACGGCCGCCGCCACATATTCCGGCCGTTTCATCCGCCCTTCAATCTTTATGGAGCGGACGCCCGCCTCCCGCAGCCGCCCGATATGGGAAAAACAGGCTCATATCCTTAAGGGAAAGCCCGCAGCGCTGCGGATCTTTTTCATAAAAGGCAGACGGCAGGGCTGTGCGCATAGTCCCCGGTTGCCGGATCGTTCTCCGCCACTGCGCTGAGATAGCACTGGCCGGACAGGCACATGCAAAGGGCGCCGTGGACGAAGGTTTCAATTTCCAGGGATGTGCCCCGGCAGACTCGTTCGATTTCTTCGGCGCTCATCTCCCGGGCCAGTACAGCGCGGGTATAGCCGAATGGTTCCAGCAGCTGCACGCCGCTCAGGTTGTGCAGGCTCATCTGGGTAGAGGCGTGGATCGGCATATCCGGTGCCGCCTGCGCGATGAGCCGGGCCAGCCCCAGATCCTGCACGATGAGCGCATCTACCCCCGCTTCACAGGCGGCGCGGACCGTTTCCATAGCGGCGGGAAGCTCCCGGTCGAACACCAGGGTATTGATCGTCAGATGGACGGCAGTACCGTGTAAATGGCAGAACGCTACGGTTTGCCGCAGTGATTCCAGGTCAAAATTTTGAGCCCCGCGGCGGGCGTTAAAATTTCCCACGCCAAAATAAACCGCGTCGGCGCCCGCAAAGCACCGCCGCGGTCAGTTGCTCCGGCCCCCGGCGGGGGCCAAAAGCTCCATTGTCTTATGCCTTTGTTTGTTTTGCATCGGAAAGCTCCTGTTTCGTTTTTTCCAGTTCCCGGCGCAGCCGTTCAATTTCTTTTGGCCTCGTCGGCTTCGATGCGGTATTTAGCCGCGTCTTCCAGATAACCTGTCAGCTGGCTGCGCATGTGGTCGGTGTTTTCTCCGCCTTGCGGTAGCTGTCCATATAATTTAACAGGCACAAAACCAGCGCATCGGTCACCGACAGAGAATGATTCTGGGCGAGCATATCGGAAATCTGAGCGCTTAGCTGAGCGCCCAGTTCTTTGACATATGCTTCCGGCTCGCTGCTGGAAATATAATATTTTGCGCCGCAAACTTCGATTTTTACCCGGCTGGTTGGATTCATGGGTGTTCCGCCTTTCTGCGGGGAAAACCCCGCGGACTCTTTTTTCTAAACGCCTGTTGCCAACTGCATAGCATACAGATATTCATATTATAATACTTTTTTTTCGGTTCGAAAAGGGGGAAGAGGAAAATCAAAAAGAATTCGGGTTTGGCGCAAACAATCAAAGGCTTCTGGAGAAAAGGAAAAAATCCCAAGGCTTCTTTGTTGCGTTTTTTACACAGCACCGATATAATGAAAATACATGAAAAAGGCAGAGTAAGAACAAATTGTTGCTCCAAAGCTGAAGGGGGATTTTTATGGACCGCTTTTCCAAAGCAGAACTGAAAGCCGAAATTGAAAAAAATCTGATGCTGCTGTTTTCGGTGGAACCGGAGCAGGCTTCAGACGACCAATTTTACAAGGCGACTTCCTTGATGGTGCGAAATATTCTGACAGAAAAGCAAAAAACTTCTCCGCATACACCCATTCAAACGGCAATAAAGAAGTCTATTATCTTTCCATGGAGTTTCTCATGGGCCGGTCGTTAAAAAACAGTCTGTACAATCTGGAGATTGTTGGGCTGGTCAGCGCCGCGCTGGATGAGATGGGCGTTAAACTGGAAAACCTGTACGAGTACGAGCCGGATCCGCCTGGGCAACGGCGGGCTCGGACGGCTGGCCGCCTGCTATCTGGATGGCTTGGCTTTCAGGATTATACCGCTACCGGCTATTGTATTTTATACGAGTATGGTATTTTTAAACAGAAGATCATCGACGGTTGGCAGACCGAGCTGCCCGATTACTGGCTGCCCGGCGGCGAGATCTGGTTGACGCCGAACCCAGATCAGGCGATTGACGTCCATTTTGGTGGAGAGGTGGAAGAGTTTTGGGACTACGGTTATCACCATATCAACTATAAAAACTATAATACGGTCAAGGCCGTTCCCTATGATATGCCGGTTTCCGGCTATCAAAGCGAAGGGGTCAGCAACCTGAGATTGTGGAAGGCGGTTTCCGCCGGCATCGACATGGATTCCTTTAACCGCGGGGACTATCTGTCTGCTCTGCGCCAGAATTCCATGACCGAGGTAATCAGCAAGGTGCTCTATCCCAACGACAGCCATATGGAAGGCAAGTTGCTGCGCCTGCGCCAGCAGTATTTTCTGGCGGCCGCTTCAGTGGGGGATATTATCAATCACCATATGGCCACTTATGGTACACTGGACAATCTGGCGGATAAAATCGCTATCCATATCAACGATACCCATCCCACGCTGGCGATCCGGAACTGATGCGCATTCTGCTGGACGAATGCGGCTATACCTGGGAGCGGGCCTGGGAACTGACGCAGGGCGTATTTGCCTACACCAACCATACCGTTATGTCCGAGGCGCTGGAAATTTGGAACGAAGATATGTTTAAAAACCTGCTGCCCCGAATTTACCAGATTATCTGTGAGATCAACCGCCGTTTTTGCCTGGAGCTGGAACAGAATACAACCAGCCGCCCTATGCAGTGTCGTCCATGTCCATTGTGCAGAACCGCGGCATCAAAATGGCGAACCTGTGCGTGGTGGGTTCGCACAGCGTCAACGGTGTTTCCAAGCTTCATTCCCAGATTATTAAGGATGATCTGTTCCACCTGCTTTACGGCGTTTGGCCCGAGAAGTTTACCAATGTAACCAACGGCATCGCATCCCGCCGGTGGCTTTTGCAGGCGAACCCGCGGCTGACCAAATTTATCTCCGCCCGGATCGGAGAGGGCTATTTGAAGGACTTTTCCCAGCTTTCCCAATTGAAAACATTTGCGGAAGATCCGGATACCCTGAAAGAGCTGGCACAGGTCAAGCGGGAAAATAAGCTTTCTTTTGCCGGGTTTGTACAGAAACAGTATGGCATTACGCTGGATCCCGAATCTATTTTCGACGCACAGGTTAAGCGTCTGCATGAATACAAACGCCAGCACCTGAATGCACTGCATATCTTGCACTTGATGAAAAAACTGCGGGATAATCCCAACCTGGATTTAACTCCCCGCGCCTTTATTTTCGGGGCCAAAGCCGCGCCGGGATATTATCTGGCCAAACAGATTATCCGGTTGATCTGTGTGCTGCAAAAGGAAATTGAAAACGATCCCCTGCTCCGCCAAAAGCTTCGGATCGTCTATCTCGAGGATTACCGCGTTACCCTGTCTGAGCTTTTGACCCCGGCCTGCGACGTATCTGAGCAAATTTCTCTTGCCGGGACCGAGGCTTCCGGCACCGGCAATATGAAGCTCATGCTGGAGGAGCTATCACCTTGGGGACCCACGATGGGGCCAATGTGGAAATTCATGAGCAGGTGGGGGATGAGAACATCGTCATTTTCGGCATGCGTACGGAAGAGGTAAACGCCATGCGCCAAAGAGGCTATGCGCCGGGCGAATATTATCAGAAAGATCCTCTGATCCGGGATTTGATTGATACGCTGTATGCGGGGATTTCCGGCAATAAATCCCGGAAATCGCCGATTCCCTAAAAAAAATACGGATCCTTATATGGTGTTGGCTGATTTCGCGCTTATCTCGAGGCGCAGGAAAAAATCCAGCAGCTGTACCGGCAGCCGGATGTCCTGGCACCGGATGAGCCTGATGAATATTGCAGGATCCGGTGTGTTCTGTGCCGACCGGGCAGTGGAAGAATATGCCCAGCGCATCTGGCGGCTGACAAAATAAAGAAGAGGGCTGATTCCAATGACTGTTTTGTTCCAAAGCTGGATCCGGCAGCTCAGCTGCCACGCCGCCACCGGGGGCAGCCGGATACGATCTGTGCGCCTGCATCCGGCTGCCGTTGGTGGCTGAACCGGGCGGACTGTGTCGGTGCCCACCGGACTGGGGTCATGGCGCTGCCGAAAGGGTATGGCGGATTCATTTTTGCCCGCAGTGGCCTTGGCATCCGCCACGGCGTGGTTCCCGGCAACTGCGTGGGCGTGATTGACTCAGACTACCGCGGCGAAGTGCTGGTAGGACTGCATAACCATTCCGATACCGCTTACACCATTCAACCGGGGGAGCGGATCGCCCAGCTGGTGGTGCTGAAAACCCCAGCTGGGAAGCAAAAGAGGCAGACTTGCTGGACGATACTGACCGGGGAACCGGCGGATTTGGGTCCACTGGCAGCCGGTAGGAGGGAAATTGCGTTGCGGATGAAGAAAAATCTGATTTTGTTATTTCTGCTGCTGGCTGGGGGTGATGTTCGGCTCTCTGCTGGCAGCGGCCACCCGGAACATCCCGTGGCTTACCTGGCTTTCCTACGGGCAGACTGTGGGGATTTCAGTCGATAATCCCATGATTTTGGATTTGGCAGTAATCCAGCTGGCATTTGGTTTGAACTGGGGATCAACATTGCACAGATCATTTTGTGCTCATTGCCATATTTGCCTATAAGGGGCTGGTATCCCGGTTATAAAGGAGGGGATCGGATGGAATGGATTTTTGGCGTCTGGCTCGCCCCGCCGCAGGGAGCTGCTTGGGCGAATCATCCCGGATTTTTCCGTGCAGGTTTCCCAAGTGGAAGAACAGCGGATCCCGCCTGGACAGTACAGGAGCTGCCCAAGCGCTTGGCATTGCAGAAGGCGCTGGACGTATCGTCCCGCAACCGGTCGGCGCTGGTCATCGGTGCGGACACCATCGTATCACTGGACGGCATGGTGCTGGGTAAGCCCCGGGATGAAGAGGATGCCATGGATATGCTGCGTGCTTTGTCCGGCCGCACCCATCTGGTATATACTGGCGTGGCTTTCTGCTGCGGCGGACAAGCGCTGTCCTCTTTGTCCAGTGCACAGAAGTGGATTTTTATCCGCTGACCGAGGAACAGATCCAGCGGTACCTGGTTACCGGTGAACCCTTTGACAAAGCCGGTGCTTATGGCATCCAGGGAAAGGGAGGGCTGTTTGTAAAGGGATCGGGGAGACTATTTTAATGTGGTTGGCTTTCCCTTGGCCCGGGCGGCGCAGGAGATGGAGCGGCTTTTAGGCGCTGATGGGCTAAAGAATAAACCAAAAAACGAAAAAAACGCACGCTGAAAAAGCGTGCGTTTTTTGTGCGCAAGTTGTTGGTTCTATCGATCCCACTTGTCGATGAGCGCTTTGATTTGGTCGGCAAATTTGCCCAGGTCCTTGTTGGCCCCTCCCCGATTGCGCCGGATCACTTCCAAAAGCTGCTGGCCCATAGCCCATAGCCTCTGATAGGCCGGGGAATCCCTTTCCGGCAGCTTTTTTCTTCTCTGGCGCCGGGATGCCCGCCTGTACCATCGTGTTTGCTGCAAGGTCGTATACCTCGGTAAAATCCGGCGCATGGGCGGAAAGCCCCGCCTGCCGCAGTGTTTCGGCGAACGCCGTCGCCACTTCCGCTTCTCCATGGACCAAAAAATATATGCTGCGGCCTGGGGGAGGTGTTGATCCAGCGCAGCAGCGCAGTGCGGTCTGCGTGGGAGGACAGCCCGTGCAGCTGGACGATTTTAGCCCGGACAGCGATTTCTTCGCCAAAAGCTTGACCCGATCCGCCCCATCTGTCAGGATACGCCCAAGGCTGCCTACCGCTTGAAAGCCAACAAAGACAACCGTACATTCCTCCCGCCACAGATTGTGCTTCAGGTGATGGCGGATCCGGCCGGCGTCACACATGCCGCTGGCCGAGAGAGGATCACCTTGGGAACCGGATCCTGATTGAGAAGCTTGGATTCCTCCGTCGTCTGGGTCAGGCGCAGCCCGTCGAATGCCAGAATATTGATTCCCCTGCCGGACCAGCGCGGTGGTTTCGTCATCGGTGTAGCCGCGCAGGTCGCCGCTGAAAATCTGAGTGGCCTCCCGGGCCAGCGGGCTGTCTACATAAACGGGAAAGTCAGGCACCGATCGGACCATTTTTTTCTCTTTGATTTCCCGGATATAATACAAAAGTTCCTGGGTGCGGCCCACCGCAAAGGCGGGAATTACCACATTGCCTCCCCGGCCCAAGGTCTCATCGATAATTTTGGCCAGCTCGGTGTAGGCATGTTCAGGCTCATGATCCCGGTCGCCGTAGGTCGTTTCCATTACCACATAGTCGGCGGATTTTAAATAAGTGGATCCCGAATGATGGGGTGGCCCGTATTTCCGATATCGCCGGAAAAAAACGATGGATTTTTCCGTACCACCCTCCTGCAGGGTGAGACGGATCATAGCCGAGCCGAGCAGATGGCCTGCGTCAAAAAATTCGGCTCGAACGCCGGGACAGACTTCAAATGGCTGGCCGTAATCACAGGTTGTCAACAGCGCCAAAGCGCTTTCGGCATCTGACAGGGTATATAACGGCTCCACCAGATCCCGCCCGGCCCGGCGACCTTTTTGATTTTCCCAGGCGGCGTCGCTTTCCTGGATATGCGCGCTGTCTCGCAGCATGATGGACAAAAGTTGTGCTGTCAGACGGGTGGTGATGATGGGCCCGGAATATCCTGCTTGACCAGCAAAGCGAAGCCGCCCGAATGGTCAATATGAGCGTGGGTTACCAGCACGTAATCAATAGAGCCCGGTGCAAAACGGCGCTGTTGTCTTTGTCCCCCCGCGCCCTGTTGCAGCCCGCAGTCGATGAGGATGCGCTTGCCACCCACTTCCAGACAGTGGCAGCTTCCGGTAACTGTTTTGTCTGCGCCAAAAAAAGAAAGTTTCATCTGTTTCCTCCTGACAAAGGTATGTTTGTGATCTTTATCAACGCTCGTGTCTTTTCACGGAAAAGGCAGCGCTTTCCGCTTGTCCCTCGCCCTGGCCCGGATGAACGCCGCACTGCCTGCGGCGTTCCATAACGGCTGCGATGATTTACAGCGGCTGCCTTTCCTTTTTTAGTATAGTACAAAAAAGGGCCGGCTGCCAAATTTTACGGAACGCTTTTGGCTTTTAGAAATATTTGTCGAGATCGTTTTTTCCTTGACAAAAGGGATCTGGCGTAGTACAATGATTTTGCTCAAAAATGTATCATTTGAAACAAAAACGGGGTGCCAAATGAAAGCAGAGGCAGTATGGTTGAAATATGAAAAGTGTTGCTGCGCTGTTTTCTCTTCAGCGGCTTTGATGCGCCGCGTCTTTCTCGTGTGTTGTCCGGCCGCGGAGAGGTTCTTTCTTTCGATGCAGGGCAGGCGATTTTTCCCTCATTGCTTTAAGCGGGCGGTGGGCATCTTCCTGCAGGGAAGGCCCAGGCGGAAAAGTTCGCTGAGGGGAGGACCGTCGTCCTCAACCGGTTTGAGCCGCCCATGATGTTTGGCGCTGCAGCGGTATTCCGTCAGGCGCAGGAGTATGTTACGCAGGTCACGGCAAAAACCCGCTGCCGGGTGCTGTTTTTAACGGACGAGGAGCTGGATGCTATTTTCCAGGAGGATTTTGCAGTAGCTCGTAATTACATTTCTTTTTTGTCCGAACGCATTGCGTTTTTAAACCGCAAAATCGATAGCTTTACCAAAGGCTCGGCGGAGGAAAAGATGGCCTTATACCTGCACGACCAGTGCATGGGCAGGACAGGGAGCTTTTCCATTGCCTGCTCGCCCACCCGGCTTTCCCGGGAACTTGGCGTCAGCCGCGCCACGATCTACCGTGCGCTGGACCGTTTCTGCCAGTTGGGCTATATCCGCCGGGATGGCGCTCAGCTGCTTATTCTGGATGCGCAGGGCCTGCTGGATTGGCGGGAGCCGGAAGCGGAATAGATTGTAAAAAGGGTTGCCCCTTTTATATGGTATAACAAAAAGGAGAAGAAAATCATGAAAAAATGACAAAAGCATTGTCCTTATTCCTGGCAGTGCTGATGCTGGCCCTGCCTTTTAGCCGGATGCAATAGCACTACTTCATCCGCCCCGGATGCTGCCGGGTCATCGGAGAGCGCCAGCTTGCCGGAATCCTCTGTGCAAGAGGGGGCTTCCGAGCAGGAAACGGAAAAGGCGGACATCAACATCATCGGCCTGAAAGGGCCCACTGCGCTGGGTATGCTCCAGATCATGGAGAACAACGAAGCGGGAGAGGCCAACAATAACTACAATTTCACATTGGTCGGCGCGCCGGATGAAATTACCAGCAAGTTGATCAGCGGAGAGGTGGACATTGCCGCCGTTCCGACAAACCTGGCGTCTGTTTTTGTATAACAAAACGGAAGGCGGCGTGAAGCTGCTGGCCCTTAACACCCTGGGCGTACTGTATATGGTAACGAAAAATGAGGAGGTTGCCTCTATCGCCGACCTGAAAGGCAAAAACCATCTACGCTACCGGTGAAGGCTCCACCCCTCAGTATGCACTGGAGTATATTCTGACCCAAAACGGCCTGGATCCAGAGACAGATGTGAATATTGTGTATAAGTCCGAGCATGCGGAGATTCTGCCGTTGATGATCAGCGGTGAAGCGACGATCGCCCTGCTCCCCCAGCCTTTCGTAACCCAGGCCCTGGCCCAGGACGCGGAAATCGAGGTCGCACTGGATATGACTGAGGAATGGGATAAATGCGTGACGGACGGCAGCCAGTTGACCATGGGCTGTGTGGTGGCCCGTACCGAATTTGTGGAAGAAAACAAAGAGGCAGTGGACCGTTTCCTGGAAGAGTACGCAGCATCGGTAGAGTTTGTCAACGGCAATGTAGAAGAGGCGGCGGCCCTGTCCGGCAAATTTGATGTCATCGCCGAAGAAGTGGCAGCTAAGGCTATTCCCGAATGCAATATCGTGTTTTGGGAAGGCGAGCAGATGAAAGAAGCTGCCGAAGGCTTTTTAACTGTCTTGTATAACGCAAATCCCCAGTCGGTTGGAGGAGCTTTGCCGGATGAAGGACTCTATTACGAAAAAAATAAAATCGTAAAAAAAGGCAGCGCAAGGCGCCCGCAGTGACGGGGCTTTGGTTGCTCATATGGCAGGCGGCGGCCATGGCTGTGGGGCAGGAGCTTTTGCTGGTATCCCCGCTGACAATGCTGCGCCGCTTGGTCCAGCTGGTAAGACAGCCTGTTTTTGGCAGGCTGTCTTTTCCTCATGCGGGCGGATCATGAGCGGCGTTGTCCTGGCTCTCGCTGTCGGATGATTCTGGCGGCCCTGATGAGCCGGTTTTCCTTTTTATACGCCTTTTTCCGCCCGGCCCTGCAGGTGATCAAGGCCACACCGGTGGCGTCTTTTATCATTCTGGCCCTGGTATGGATCAAATCTATGCACTGGGCGCTTTCGCCGCTTTTTTGATGGTGCTTCCCATGGTCTGGGCCAATTTGTACGAGGGAATCGCCGCAGTGGACCGATCTTTTGAAATGGCCAGGGCCTATCGGTTTTCGTTTGGCAAAAAAATGCGGTATCTGTATCTGCCAAGCCTTCTGCCCTATTTTGCGGCGGCCTGCGGCACCGGCATCGGCATTGGATGGAAAGCGGGTATTGCGGCAGAGGTGCTTGGATTGCCAAAAACTCCATTGGAAAAGCGCTTTATAACGCCAAGATTTATTTGGAAATGCCGGACCTGTTTTGCTGGACGGCAGTGATTATCCTGTTAAGCCTGCTGTTTGAGAAGCTGGCGGCACTCCTGCTGCGGGTGCTTACTGCGCGGCTGGCGGTGGAAAAGGAGGGACAGAGATGATTCGATCCAAAACCTGCAGAAAGCTTACGGGGAAAAAAAGGTTCTGGATCACTTTTCCCGTGAACTTCCGGATCATGGAGTTGTATGCCTGACCGGCGCCTCCGGCCGCGGGAAGACTACCCTTTTACGAATCCTCGCGGGTCTGGAGCCGGCAGATGGCGGCCGCATTACCGGGATGGACGGCAGGAAAATCGCTTTCGTTTTTCAGGAGGACCGGCTGCTGCCCTGGATTACGGCAGAGCAGAATATCCGCCTGGCACAGCCCGCCGGGGCAAAACGTTCTGTACGGGAATTGCTGTCCCTCGCGGGACTGGAAGCGGCGGACGGCGCGAAGCACCGGGACGGCTGTCCGGCGGTCAGCGGCGGCGGGTGGCCGTTTACGAGGTGTCGGCTTTTTAGAGGATGCGGCGGATGGTATCCTTTTGTTGGATGAACCGTTCAACGGATTGATGAGGCAGCGGCGGGGCGGATTTGCCAGATTCTCCGCATGTTGCCCCCAGACTCTCACCCTGCTGGTCAGCCATCAACTGGCGCCCATACAGGGGCTGAATGTTTCTTTTTTTTCCATGGACGATCCGGCTTAAAGGCGGAGGAATTCCTCCGCCCTTTTTCGCACGCCGATCAAGAAAATGTTTTCCCAAATACGGATTATTTATGAAATTGCTATGAATTTAACATTCATCCCTTGAAAACCATTGAAAATATCGATATAATGATATATGTGGGAAATTTGGTTTTTATAAACAAAAATTCCAAGGTATAAATGAAAACGGATGGGAACATCGGTTTTGAAAGGAGAGCAAAAATATGGCACTGACGAAGAATCCGAATGTACTAAAATGGCTGGATGAGATGGTCGCGCTGACTACCCCGGATGAGGTTGTCTGGATTGACGGCAGCGAGGAGCAGCTCAAGGCCCTGAGAGACGAAGCGATCGCAACCGGCGAGATGGAGGAACTCAACCAGGGAAAAGCTCCCCGGCTGCCTGCTGCATAGAACTCGCCCCAGTGATGTAGCCCGCGTGGAGAACAGAACCTTCATCTGCTCTCGGAAAGAAGAGGATGCAGGCCCCACCAATAACTGGGAAGATCCCAAAGTAATGTACGAAAAGCTGGGCAAGCTTTTTAATGGCGTGATGAAGGGCCGGACGATGTATGTCATCCCCCTATTCTATGGGACCCATTGGTTCTCCTTTCTCCAAAGTTGGTGTTGAGCTAACCGATTCGATCTATGTTGTGCTGAACATGGATATCATGACCAGGATGGGCGCGCAGGCGTTTTGAGAACCTGGGCGATGAATCCAATGACTTCGTAAGGGGCCTCCATTCCAAAGCGAATATCGACGAGAATGAAAGATACATCGTTCATTTCCCAGAGGATAACACGATTTGGTCTATTAACTCTGCTTATGGTGGTAACGTTCTATTAGGTAAAAAGTGCTTTGCACTGCGCATTGCTTCTTACCAGGGCAAGAACGAGGGCTGGATGGCCGAGCACATGCTGATTTTGGGCATTGAGAACCCCCAGGGCGAGGTGAAATATGTAACCGCTGCGTTCCCGTCTGCCTGCGGAAAAACCAATCTGGCGATGCTGATCCCGCCCGAGATCTATCAGAAAAAAAGGATATAAGGTCTGGACAGTAGGCGATGACATTGCATGGATGCGGATTGGGCCTGACGGCAGGCTCTGGGCCATTAACCCGGAGAATGGATTCTTTGGCGTAGCGCCTGGAACCAACGAAAAATCAACCCCAATGCACTGGCCACCACCCGCAAAATACCATCTTCACCAATGTCTGCCACAATCTGGATGACAATACGGTTTGGTGGGAAGGATTGGACAAAAATCCGCCGAAGCATGCGGTTGACTG
>VOFH01003912.1_pt1 | contig 17832 bp, 36 predicted proteins | sample 5384091 | NCBI WGS metagenome assembly VOFH01 (sample SAMN12384727, study PRJNA508395) | human gut metagenome | isolation source: healthy gut G | host: Homo sapiens
AGAAGGAAAACAGGACGCCGGGCGAAACTGCCACCCTTGAAGAATTTTGGGAGAAGGTGGCTACTGACGGAGACGCTGATAAGTATGAGTCGGAATCAGGCAAAGTAACTCTGATGACTTTACATAGCGCAAAAGGTCTGGAATTCCCTGTAGTCTTTATACTGAATGGAGGACGGCCTCTTTTCCGGGCCACAGAGCCATGGATTAAAGCGAAGAGGGTCTCGAAGAAGAAAGACGACTGTGCTATGTAGGCATGACGAGAGCCAAGGAGAGACTTTTTCTTACGAGCGCAGCGTATAGAATACTCTACGGACAGGGGAGACTATATGAGAGAATCGAAATTTTAAGGGAACTGGACAGACAGTTCTTGACCCGGCAGGAGATATGGCGTATGTGCCTACGAGAAAGGCGGGCGGTTCTTTAGGCGTAGACACAGGAAGTCTGGACGGATTTGCCGCAAAACCGTATGGGGCTTTACGATCCGCTGGCACATGCGAAAAAAGCGGCCAGGCTCACGCCGAAGGCGGAGAAAAAGACCTGAAACCGGCGACAGAGTGCGCCACGGCAAATTCGGCGAAGGCATGGTGCTGGAATCAGACGAAAAGACAGTCACCGTCATGTTTGACAGCGTAGGACAGAAGAAACTAAAGCTAAGAGGAATAGCCCGCTGGAAAAGATATGACGAAACTGGTGGTGAGGTGAAAAGGATGAGAGAAGAGAAGACCGCCCGGCTCAAGGAGCCTGCACAGAGCTGCTTAACCGAGGCGTCGCGGGCCTATTATCAGAGAGCCGCGATAATGACCAATTACGAATATGACGCTCTTTACGATGAACTTTCAGAGCTGGAAAAAGAGACAGGCACTGTACTGGCTTCAAGCCCGACGGTGAACGTCGGATACGAAGTTCTTTCTGATCTTCCCAAAGAGGCGCATCCTCAGAGGATGCTCTCTTGATAAGACAAAAAGATCCTGATCAGTTGGTACACGGCTGGGAGAGCAGAAGGGGCTGCTCATGGAAGCTGGACGGACTGACTATAGTGCTGACTCTACTGCCATGGAAAGCTGGCTAAAGCGGTGACCAGAGGCAACGGAGAGGTAGGAGGTGATCACAAACAATGCCAGAGTATTCATCAACCTGCCGGTATCTATAGATTTTAAAGAGGAGCTGGTCCTTCGGGGAGAAGCCGTAATTTTTATAAGGATTTTGAGAGAATAAAACGATTCCATAGGTGAAGAGGGCGACAAGTATAAGAACTGAGAAACGGCGCGCAGGATCGGTTCGGCAGCTCAGCAATAAGATAACGGCGGAGAGAAATGTAAGATTTTACGCTTTTACGCTGGTAAGCGCAGAAGGAGGAATTATCATCTCGCCGTAAGCAGATGGAATGGCTGAAAGATCAGGGCTTCGGAATGCGTGGAATACCGCAGCATGACAGATTCTGGCAACCTGAAAGAGACTGTGCTGTGGTTCGAAAACAGGATAGAAAAAATCCGATACCTTCTGACGGACTGGTGCTGATATATGATGATATAGAGTATGGCAGATCGCTGGGACAGACGTCTAAATTCCCTAAAGGATTCCATCGCTTTCAAATGGAAAGATGAGATCAGAGAGACTACTCTTGAGGAGATAGAATGGAGTGCTTCCAGAACAGGTCTGATAAATCCCATAGCCGTGTTCGATCCTGTCCAGCTGAGGAACTACCGTGAGCCGAGCGTCTGTACACAATATAAGTGTGATGAGAGATCTCAAACTTGGCGTGGGAGACAGGATAAAAGTGTATAAGGCAAATATGATAATTCCTCAGATCGCCGAAAACCTTACATGCAGCGATTCTATAAAACTGCCTGAAGAATGTCCCAATGCGGCCGCCCTACCAGGATAAAAGAAGAGAACGGAGTAAAGACTCTTCACTGCGAGAATCCTGATTGCCTGGCGAAGCAGATAAAGCTCCTGTCCCTGTTCGTTTCAAGAGACGCCATGAACATAGAGGGGCTGTCGGAGATGACTATTGAAAAACTTGTATCTTCAGGTATGGTCAAGGAACTGGCGGATCTATTCGACGTGGAGAAATTTCGAGAGGAATTTACCCAGATGGATGGCTTCGGAAATAAGTCCTTTGAGAATCTCTGCAAGTCGGTGGAAAGAGCAAAGACGTGACTCGGAGAGACTGCTTTACAGCCTGGGAATACCAGGCATAGGAAAGGCCAACGCCAAACTGATAGTTAAAGATTCTGCCACAACAAGTGGCAGGATATAGAAAGAACCTGTCTTTGATCAGCTCGTATCCATAGACAGGATAGGAGAAGTGATGGCTAAAGTTTCAGAGATTTCTTTGATAAAGACGAGAACAAAGGAGACAGTAAAGATATTTTACGCGCCGTGAGACTGGATCAAAGCGAGGAGGAACAAAAAGGAGATACTCTTGGCGGGAATGATATTTGTAATAACAGGAAGCCTGAATCATTTCGATAACCGAGACGCTCTTAAAGACCGGCTGGAGAAAGGAGCCAAGGGCCGGTTCAGTCAGCGCCAAGATCTTCTTACCTCATAAATAACGATGTGACTTCCTCGTCAGGCAAGAACAAGAAGGCGAAGGAACTGGGCATACCGATCTATAAGTGAAGAACAAGTCATGGAATGGCTTTTTAGAAAGCGAGGCCGCTATCCTGCAAGAAATACTTGAAAAAGCAATAAAAAAGTTTTTATAATATACAAGCAACTTGACAAACGTCGAGGGGCTCCGTCTATATAGGCGGCAGGTTTTGTTTCAGACTATTGGCGGCGGATGCTAATCCTTCCGCACAAAAAAATCTGAGGAGATAAAGTCCACGCGTCTGTTACACCGTTCGCTTCGTCTGTGATAAGCGATTCGTTGGGAGCTACGCCTGATTCAAATTGTCCCAAAGAGCTTCGCCTTTTGGCATGGTTTGGGTCCTGCGCAATGGGATGCCGTGAACCTTGTCAGGTCCGGAAGGAAGCAGCAATAAGCGGAAGTTCTTATGTGCCGCAGATCAGCCTTCTCCAACGCCATGCGCGGCTCTTTAAGGCAATTTTCAATGATAATCTTATGAAGATAAGTCTCACAGGTAAGAATAAGGGGAGAGTCTATGTATACCGCATTATACAGGAGCCACAGGCCGGAGGTCTTCGACGAGATACTCGGTCAGGAACATGTAGTAAAAATATTGAAGAATCAAGTGGCCTCCAGGGTCTGTGAGTCACGCATATCTCTTCTGCGGTACCAGAGGAACAGGTAAGACCACTACGGCCAGAATACTGGCGAAAGCTGTGAACTGCCTGTCGGAGTCAGACAGACCGTGCGGGTGTGTGTGAGCACTGCATTGCCATCAAAGAAGGCAATTTTATAGATGTGATGGAGATAGACGCTGCGTCCAATAACGGAGTAGAGAACAAGAGAACTGAGAGAAAGCGTCATATCCTCCGGCGGCAGGCCGTAAAAAGTTTATATAATAGACGAGGTACACATGTTGTCTACGGGAGCTTTTAATGCTTTGCTCAAAACTCTGAGGAGCCCCTGAACACGTTATGTTCATATTAGCCAATTACTGAACCTCAGAAACTGCCGGCGACGATATTGTCACGGTGTATGCGCCTTTGACTTCAAGAGAATTTCTGGAAAGTGATCACCAGGATATGGCTGCTATATGCGCCGAAAGAGAGTAGACATATCTGATGATGCAGCAAGATTCTCTGCAGCCAGCGCTGATTTGGCTCCGTGAGAGACGGACCCAGCATTTTAGATCAGGTAAAAAGGCCGGAGGCGATAAGTATAGACAGAGAAAAGGTGCTGGAATATGTGGGCACTACGGGAGAAGAATTTTCATAGATCTGACAGAACTGGTGTCCCTCAGAAAGTCCGCCGCCAAGGCTCTTTTACTGCTCAACGATGTTCTGACTGAAGGCAAGGATGTGAAGCAGATAATGAAAGACTGGGTGAGCTTTATTACCGCAGTCTTCTCATCACAAAGTTTGTTGACGATGGAAGATATGCTGAATATGTCAGCAGAGAACTCAAGAGGTTTCCGAACAGAGCCGCCGAGTATCGGTGGGAGGAGATAGATTATGCGGTTACTAAACTGTCTAAGACGATAAATGACGCCAGATGGTCTACTAACCCGAGGGTGCTTCTGGAACTTGCGATAGTATCCATAGCCTCAGACGGCGGAGTCGGCGAGGCCGAGTTTAGGCCTGCGGGTTTCAAAGCCGCAGCGCATACCTGAAACTCCGGATAGAGCCGCGGCGGCCAATATGAATTTCGAAGCCCTGCTCCCCGGCATACGGCTGAAAAAAGAGATGAAGCCGCCTGAGCCTGAACATGACCGGGAGATTCTTAACCGGAGCACAGCGCCCCCAGCCGATGTAAATAAAGGCGGCATGTTACAGGAAGAATCATATGACCTGTTGTGGCACAGTATATTCGAGGAAGGCGAGGACAACGCCGGTAGCTTTAATTCATCAGGAGCGGTAGCCGTCTTCATCATGTGGGAGACGATAATTTCACTGTGGTGACAGGCAAGCGGCTTTACTTTTAAGATATGTAGAGCAGAAGCGGCCTGAGCTGGAGAAGCTCATGGAAAAGCATATGGGAAGACCCATGAAGCTGATATGCCGCCTTGAGGGAGATCTGCCTTCGAGTCTGCGTCTGACGAATCGGAACGGAAAAGAGTAGCCAAGGAAGCTGAAGAACTTCTGGGGCATAAATATAGAAATAGAATAGATCAGGAGGAAAGATATGTGGGAAAAGGAATGAGAGCAGGAAAAAAACCTTCGGGCGGCGGAGGCGGAATGCAGAAACAGCTTCAGCAGATGCAGGCGATGCAGAGAAAGATGGAAGTCCTGCAGGCTGAGATAGAGGAAAAAGAAGTGACAACCACTGCCGGCGGTGGAGCAGTCACAGTGACGGTCAGCGGTAAAAAAGAAGTAACCGGTCTCGTGCTGAAACCTGAAGTGGTAGATCCTGAGGATATCGAGATGCTGCAGGATCTCATCATGGTAGCAGTCAATGAGGGGCTCAGACAGATAGAGGAGATTCAAACAGCGAGATGGGCAAGCTGACAGGCGGCCTGGGGAATACCGGGACTGTAAGGTAGCAGAGATGAGACAATATCCAAAACCGCTGGCTAAACTTATCGGAGAGCTGGCAAAAACTTCCGGAATAGGGTATAAGACGGCTCAGAGGCTGGCATTTCACATACTCGCTGGAAGATAATGAGGCGGGAGAGTTGGCCCTTGCCATCACCGACGCCAAGAGAGAGATGAAGTACTGCAGTGTATGCGGCAACTTGACAGATCAGGACCCTTTGCGTCATGTTCGGACCCTCTTCGAAAATACCGACGTGATCTGGTGTCGTCGAGAGCCCCAAAGATGTGGCGGCCATGGGAGGATAAGAGAGTTCGACGGTCTTTACCATGTGCTTCACGGAGTCATCTCGCCCATGGACGGATAGGCCCTGACGATATAAATCTGAAGTCCTGATAACAAGACTCCAGCAAAACGATGTGAAGGAACTTATAATAGCCACCAATCCCAACATAGAGGAGAAGCGACGGCTATGTACATAGCCAGGCTGATAAAGCCGGCGGGGATAAAAGTTACCAGGCTCACGGGCTTCCTGTAGGCGGGGGATCTGGAATATGCAGACGAGGTGACCTTTGAAGGCCATGGAGGGCAGACGGAACTGTAGCGTCTCAGATCGTGATTGACATTCCTGACAATAAATTCTCTCTGAGGTGACCAGAGAGATAATTTTTTTCTTTTGCAAGTTTTAAAAGATAGGAATATTTTGCTCGCCGCCAAAAGATTATAAGAGGCGTAGTCTATGGCTTTTTCATCAGTGAGCTCGTTAAAGGTAAGGACAGCCTTTTCCAGTTCGCAGCGGGCGTCGTCGAGAAAATCGTAAAGCTGGTCATCCGATGTATAATCTCTCTTTAACGCGTTGGATCCACGGGCTTTTTCTGTGATAAAGGGGCGTCCTTGAAAAAATCTTTCTTTGATAGAAATAGACAAATTCATCACACCTTTCTGGGTTATTTAATTCTATTTTATTCCAAAGAAACATATTTTATACAAGTACGGAGGGAAAAGAAATGGGTTTGGATCTGGGAATCTTCCTGACTTATGCGGGAGCGATAATACTAAATTTTCATATTTGGAAGGCTGTTTCTGTGGCCGCTTAAAGTAGTGCTGAAGCTGGTGATAAACAGCCTGATAGGCGGCGCTGTCATATTGATAATAAACGCCGCAGCGGCAGGGCTTGGCATAATGATACCCTTTAAATATGCTCAATGCCTTATATTAGGCGTCTTGGGGCTGCCCCGGAGCAGTGCTGCTGGTGCTTCTCCACATAAAAAACTCCGCGAAAAACGATTCGCGGAGTTTTAAAGTTTACTTTATTTAATATACGACTTTTTCCCAGCATGGAGAGAGTCAGCCCATGGCCAGTTCGCCGGTCTTATTTCTGATGTCCAGCATAGGATTAACCTCAACCATATCCAGGGCGATGACTTTGCCGCTCTGGCAGAGAGTCTCTATCAGGTAGAAGGCTTCTCTCAAAGTTAGGCCGCTGTGTACCACTGTGCCGGTTCCTGGGCGCAGATTCAGGAGTTATAGAATCTACATCGAAGCTGACATGTATTCCTTCGGTACCGGCTGATGCAATTTCGATAGCTTTATCTATTACTTTGGGCATTCCCCATTCTGTCGATGTCGGCGATGGAAAAGACGGTTATTCCGTGCTCTCATACGGATTCTTTCCATCTCATCTATGTCTCTGCCGGCTATCTGCACGCAATTTTAGTATTCACGTAGACGGGATCCTGACCGAAATCTACCATTATATCCGGCCCTGCCCGCAGACTGCCGAAAAAGGCATACCGCATATTTCCCGACGGGGAAGATTCTTCGTTATTCCAGTCTCCGTGGGCGTCACCCATATTATGCCTATATTCTTATAATGTTTGGACGTGGCTGATATGTTGCCGGCAGCGATGCTGTGATCTCCTCCCCAGCACTATAGGAAAAGCACCGTTTTTCGAGAGAACTCATCACTTCGTGATAGAGCTTTTATTTATGTCGTTTTACTTGTTCATAACACCGCATGTTGTCGGCTGTCTTGCCGCTTGCCATAGGTATGAGGTCGCCCTTTGTCGAGACATTCCATGCCCAGGGCCTTTATCCCGTCTGTTAATCCGGCGTATCTTATAGCGGCAGGACCCATGTTGACTCCTCGCGTGCCTGCGCCCATGTCCATCTGTACGCCTATGATATCTACTTTTTTCATAGAATCACTCCCCTTTACTGTATCGATTTTAAGTACATCAAATATCACGATTTAAAATATTATAGCATATTCTTAACGCCGGAGCAAACTTATCAGTACGGAGGCTTGTAAAAGCGTCCGTTAAGCTGCTCAGTATTTATGACATTTATAAAAAGCTTTTGCGTCTACTTTTTTATGGCGTCGATGACCCGGTTTTACCTGTTCTCTGCCTACCACCGAATATAAGATGTGCCTCGGAGCCCCTTCAAAACATCCCGTAGCGTCTATTCTGGTGGCGTCATGCTTAGTTATCTCGCGTATTTTGCCATATACTGCGTCAGGCATTTCAGTTATTATGAGGAGAGTATCCTTTGATACCTCTTGAAAAGAAGCTGTATTATCTGAGTGCCAGCGTACTGATATATTATGGAGTACAGCGCCTTGTCAAATCCGAAAAGTATTCCTGCCGTAGTGAGGATGACCATATTGCCCAGGAAGATATAATTCCAGGCATCTATCCCTTTCTTCTCAGAAAATATATGGATATGAAATCCGTACCTCCGCCGCTTGCGCCGTTTATAAGGCATATGCTTATGGCCGCGCTTCCCAGAATACCTCCGAAGATGCTTATCAGGAGCGTATCGTAGGTTATGGTCACCGAAGGAAAGACATCGGTGAGTATGCTGGAGAGAAAAACGACGTAAAAAAGAATATATAGTGAATCTGGAACCTATATATTTGAAAACCTATATGCAGGGATAAGATTGAGAGGAAGATATATGGCGGAATAAGCTATCTTAAGTCCGAAGTATCTCTCCGCCACCTGCTGAAACAGGATAGTCAGCCCGCTGAATCCGCCGGGAAACAGACCGCCTGTCTGAACGAAACTTTTTCAGATTGAAAGCTATTACCGCTGAAGCTATCGTCAGAGCCAGAAACATCTTTATCTCATATTTGATTCTTTTTTATTTGCAGATAACATATTATCTTCCTTATTTATATATCAGTCTGAGCATAACCCGGAAGCTCGGTCTGAGGCAGTTTGCATACGTCCACCCACAGCTGCGCACCGAATAGTCAAACAGCTCGTCGCAGGAAAGCTCTATGGCGCTGTTTGAACTTCCGCAGGCAGGAAAACCGTATCAAATCTTTTGAGGAAAGATCGCAGTATATCTTGACATTGCTGTTTGTTATGCCAAAAGCGCAGACTCCTCCCACCGCATGGCCGGTAAATTCGATGACTTCTTCCGCAGAAAGCATTCTGGCTTTCTGCCCGAACTGATCTTTAAAATTTTCTGTTGTCGATCTTAGCGTCTCCTGCGGTCTGTATCAGTATACACCCTGAGTCCCCATCTCTGAACGACAGCGTCTTGCATATTCTGGCGCCTCTCTACTCCGACAGCGCTGGCGGCCAGTTCTACTGTGGCGCTGGAAACGTCAAACTCTAAAATTCTGTCTTCTATGCCGAATTGTTTAAAATATTCTCTTACTGTTTTAATAGACACCGGATATCTACCTTCCTTTTATATTGTTTATTGACATGCGGGTTAATTATACCATAAGCAGAGAAAGGCGAAACCATTTTAACAAGAATTTTGAAGGGGTTCAGGCAGAAAAGAGACCTTTTGGCGCACTAACTAATTAAAGGCATGCATCGTTTTTTGTTGACACCAACAACAATTTTTTGATAAAGTTGGTATAACGCTATCAAAAAATGTGTGATTATATTTATGAAACGGGAGGACTTTTAATGGATCAAAAGTTGCAGGAGAATCACAAGGGCCAATTTAAACCAGCTTTGGATTTCTGATGGCCGCAGTAGGTTCGGCAGTGGGATTGGGAAACTTATGGGGATTTTTATAAGATGGGCGCTAACGGAGGGTTTGCGTTCCTGATCCTCTATCTAATATTGGTCGTATTTGTAGGATACGTGATCATGGTGACAGAACTCTCTTTGGGAAGAAAGACCGGAAAGGGAGTCGTAGGAGCCTATAAATCGCTGTCCAAAAAATATGCTTTTATAGGATGGATGGGAGCCATAGCGCCCTGGCTCATACTGTCATTCTATTGTATGCTGGGAGGATATTGCATCAAATATGCCTTCGCAAATCTGGGAGATCTGTTCGGAGCCGGTTTCGGTGTAAACGGCCAGGACAGCGCCGAATATTTCGGAGAATTCACCACCGATATGGTACAGACGGTGATATACTCTCTCATCTTTTGTAATATTGACAGTGTTAGTCGTGGGGGCGGCGTTTCGGGAGGAATAGAAAATTTTCTTCTATAGCCATGCCTGCTCTGTTTATAATGCTGGTTATCGTAATAATAAGAAGTGTGACTCTACCGGGAGCCGCCGAGGGACTGAAATTCATGTTTAAGCCCGATTGGTCGGCCTTTGCCGGAACGGGATGGATAACGGTGCTTTCTGTAGCCGGCGGACAGATGTTTTCTCGCTTTCTCTGGGAATGTCCATACGATCGCCTACGGTTCTTATCTGCCTAAAGAACAGAACCTGAGAGAAATGCCTTGGTGATACCTTTTGCGGATACGCTGGTGGCTGTTATGGCAGGACTTGCGACTTTGCCGGCCGTATTTGCTTCCAGGCTTGAGCCGGGCCAGGGACCGGGAATGTTGTTCATAACTCTTCAGACGGTGTTCAGCTCCATGGGAGGACTTGGACCTCTTCGGATTCCCTGTTTTATGCTCTCGTATTCATAGCTGCGATCACATCTTCTATCTCCCTGCTGGAGGGAATAACCGCGGTAGCCATGGACAGCGCCATAGAAAAGGAAAGAAACCCGACAGAAAGAAGCTTTCCACCATACTCAGGCGTCAGCATAGCTATAACCGCCACTCTCGTCTCTCTTGACGGCCTGGGAGCCAACAGTTTCCCTCAGTTCTTTGGACAGAGTACGTGGCTGGATTCCATAGACCTTATTTCAGAAGGTATTCTGATGCCTTTGGGAGCATGTTACTGCGCTATCGTAATACCTACCCAACTGGTGGATGACGAGGTGACTTTAAACGGAAATAAATTCAGGACAAAAGGTTTCTACGATTTCTGTATAAAATTCGTCGCTCCGGTCATGATGGTTCTGGTACTTCTGGGACAGCTTGATACTTTCTTCGGCCTTGGAATGTTCGGATAAAATTTCTGTGTGTACAACTTTAATATATGATATAATAAGAGCGCCCTGCCAAAGAAGGCGGACGCTCTCTTTAATTTACCATCATTATCAGGGAGGTCAGCCTTAATGGAACTTACAGACAATATGAGCGAGATCATGAATCTGTATAATTTTTTTTCGATTCCGTCATCGTCACCGACGACAGAGGAATAATAAAATATTATACTAATATGAGGGCTGACGTTTATTGGCCTGACGCCAAGAATATAACGGGTATGCACATACTAAAGCTGCATCCGAACTTACCGAGGAGACCAGCAGTATCATGAGAGTTTTGAAGACGGAGAGCCGGTCTTCAATCAATTGGAAAGCTTTTACTCTTCATCCGGCCAGAGCGTGACAAATATATATTGTACTCTTCCGCTTTCTCTCCGACGGCAAAATGGTAGGAGCCATAGATTTTGCATGAGAGTGATAGGAGAAAACGAGAGAAAAATATAGTTCTGCCGGGAGGAGACAAAGAAAGATATTACACGGTGAACGATATAATCTCCAATTCTCCCGAGATGATAAAGATAAAGGACTCCATATCACAAGTGGCGCAGACGGATTCTTCTGTGCTCATTTACGGGGGAGACCGGCACAGGAAAAGAGATGATAGCTCAGGCTATTCATTCTGCCAGCAAGAGGACCAAGAAGAAATTCGTGGTGCAAAACTGCGCGGCTATACCCTGCAACGCTGCTGGAGGGGGATACTGTTCGGCACGGTCAGAGGGGCCTTTACCGGGGCGGAAGACCATCCCGGACTTTCGAGATAGCCAGCGGGGGAACGCTGTTCTTAGACGAGATAAACTCCATGGATATGTCGATGCAGGCTAAGCTGCTGAGAGCCATAGAAGACAAGAAAATACTGAGAGTAGGAGGTTTGTCTCCTATAACTATAGACGTAAAGATAATATCGGCGCTGAATCAGGATCCTATAGAATGTCAATAATAAGACTCTCAGGCAGGATCTTTTTTACAGGCTTAACGTAGTCCAGTTTTATCTTCCGCCGCTGAGGGACAGGCGCAGCGATATAGAGCTTCTGGACCAATCATTTTATCTTTAATTATAATCTGAAGATGAACAAACAGATACACGGTATAGATAACGAAGTGAGAGCGCTGTTTTCCGATTATTGGCCGGGAAATATCCGTGAACTTCAGAATGTAATAGAGGGAGCCTTTAACACGACAGGTTTTAAAACTGATCCGTATGGAAAATATGCCGGAATACCTGCTTAGAAGCTACGGGAAACAAAAACAAGTGATGATAACCGAAAAGCTTCCCAAAGAGGGTATATCTCTCAGGGCAGTAATGGAGGATTACGAGAAAGAAATCATTACAAAAGCCATAGAGGAGACGGGGACAATAGCGGAGGCATCCAGAAAGCTAAATATAAGCAAACAGGATCTGAATTATAAGATGAAAAATACGGACTCAGGTGACCTGCTGCTGCTTTGGGAGCGATGCCGGAAAAAAATTTTCACTGATGTAAAAAGTTTTTCCTTAAATGATCTGGAAAGTAAAAAATTTTTTCCGATTTGATTATTGAAAAATATAGGATGTTGGAATTTCAATCTTTAAATTTTGGCATAATAATTGCTGTCTATATATAAAAGATTACTTCGAATGAAGAAAACGGCTTCAGGAGGACAGAAGAAATGAAAAAGTCGATTTGATAGTTCATGCGCCTCATTTCTTCACCATGGAAGGTGAAGGCGTAGGTTATAAGACGGACGTATCGATGGTAGTGAATTCAGGAAAGATAGAAGGGTTCATAACCGCCGAAGAAGAAAAAGAATATAAGGCGGACGAAGTCTTAACTCCGCTCATCATGCAGTCGTTCCGGGATTTATCGACGGTCATATGCATACGGGGGACGCCATACTGAGAGGACTTGCTCAGATACCAACAACTGGATGATGTTCGGTCTTCAGCCTTTTGAAAATGCCGTGACCATGAAAGACAGAGTAGCGGGAAGCAGAATGGCCCTTTTTGAGGCTGTAAAGAGCGGAACCACTACGCTGGGCGATTATTGGCATGATATGGACGAAGCCTGCGCTTTTTATAGATAAAGTAGGCGCCCGCGAAACATAACTCAGCTGGTGAGAGCCGCTAAACAGAAAGTATATAAGCCGGGCGAACTTTGCGAATTCGACGACGCCATGGGGAGAAGAAAGCCTGGCAAAAAATATAGCGTTGTACGATAAGTGGCATAACAAGGCCAATGGCAGAATCAAGATTTTGTTCGGACCGCAGGAGTAGACTTCCCTGGAGCATAGACCTTCTGAAAAAGACGCAGGCCGTCGTTAAAGAGAGAAATACTCTGATGCACATTCATGTACAGCAGGGTGACAGAGAGACTTATCAGATAGTGAAGAGATACGGCAAAGAGACCTGTAGAGCTGATGAGAGACATAGAGCTTTTAGATGAGAGGATTATCGCCGTACATCTTACAGACTGTACGGAAGAAGGCGGCTATGGTAGCGCGCACAGGCGCTTCGATGATAGTCAACCCTGGTTCCATCGCTATAATAGACGGGGAATCGTATGCCCGTCGGTGGCTTTCCAGGAAGCAGGCGGAAACTGCGCTCTGGGGATCCGACCAGGCGCCGGGAAACAACTGTCACAATATCTTCAATGAGATGAAAACGTAGCGCTCTTCAATAAGATAAAATTCAGAATCCGGAAGTTATGCCGGCATGGAGAGCTCTGAGAATGGCTACTATAGAGGGAGCAAGAGCAGTAGGCCTTGGAGATGTAACAGGCTCTCTCGAAGCCGGAAAGGAAGCCGACTTCATAGCCATAGACCTCAATAAACCTACGATGCTTCCTGTATTCACCAATCCTATGAGAAATATCGTTCCTAATATAGTTTACTCTCGGCTCGCGGAGAAGAAGTGGCGCTGTCGGCGGTTCAGGAAAAAGTGATATACAGAGACGGAGAATTCACCAACGTAGATTACAGAGACTATTTCGGAGAAGTGAACAAACACACTGAAGATATAGGAAAGAGGGCGAAAAAGAATTTGACGAAGATTAACGGAACCAACTCGTTTCATGAAGGAAGGAAAACTGTAGATGTTCTATTTAGCTATTGCAATTCTATGTAGCTTAACAATGACTTTCGTAATGAAGTATTCCGAATCCCATAGCGGTAACCGCTATGGGGTTACGCTTTTAATTACCTTACAGGGTCGGTGATAGGCTATTTTCAAATGGATGATAAGACGCTTATCGTAGGCGGTTCAGACGGAATATTCACATTTATGATGTCTTCTATCCACGCTGTATTTATCGTAGCTGTTCTTCTGATACTTCAGGCCAGCATAAAAAAAAAACGGAGCTCCGCTGACTTCCACTTTTAACAGGATGGGTATTTCATACCGACCATAGCCTCGGCCATACTTTTCGGAGAGATACCGTCGTGGCTTCAGATAGTGGGGTATAGGCCTGGCGATCTTTGCCATCATATACATAAGCGGAGGCAAAGAAAGATTCTTTCTGAACCGGGAATCATAGCCGAAGGCGGCCAAGATAATGCTTCAAAGGGAAACAGACATAAGGATATTGCTGTTTGCGGCTTTTGTCGGAGGCGGATGTATGGACATGATGTCCAAGCTGTTCGATGAGTTCGGTCAGATTCATATAAAGAAAGATTCGTATTTTTATGGGTTCGTGATTTCATCGGTTATCGCCCTGGTACTGTGCCTGGTTAAGAACAGACACGTCACTCCCCTAAGGATATGCTGATGGAGTTATGCTGGAGTGCCTAATCAGCTCACTATTCTGTTCCAGCTGAAGGCGGTAGGCGAACTTCCGGCTTATCTGGTGTACCCATGTTTCAGCGCCGAGTGATTCTGGCTGTAAACGTGGTCAACGTCATAGTATTCAGAGAGGTTCTTTCTAAGAGAGAATACATAGCCACAGGCATAATAGCTCTGGGACTGATTTTCATAAACATATAGATTTCAGATAAATTTACTCCTTGAGAACGGACGAAAGTCCGTTCTTTTTACTTTTTGAGGTATAGCTCTGCCGCTATACGAGTAGCGCCTGACTTACAATTAGGCTGGCGACCCTGATTAGAACAAGAACAGATATAAAAGCTGTCTAAAACTATTGCATAAAGAAGGTCCCCATTGGCGGGGGCGTTTCGAGAGGGTAGCTGCCAATGAGACTTTATAGGGCGTATGCATACCTTCGGTTCAGTCGCTGATCATTGATTTACAAAAATATCGAAAAGTCTTGACAGACGCCGCGATTACGAAGAAAATATCTGATAGTAGAAGGGGAATAATATGGCGTCTCTCAGCGTCTTCATGGACGCTCGCAGAAAGAAGACTGTATCTGACGCCGAACTGCCCCTATATATTCAAGACTCATTCAGGAGTCGCATGAAGAATGATGAAGGCGGAGCAGCTTGTTTTAGACTCTCGCAGGGACAGGGAAGACAATGGGTGCAGAGCCCTTTATGTTTCGGGAGACCGAGGCGGCCGCCTGCCGGAGAAGAGGTGGAGATGAATTTTTTAGAAGAGAGAATAGTGAGAGAAGGCGCAGTAAAGAAGGCAATGTTTTAAAGGTGGACAGCTTTCTCAATCACCAGCTGGACATAGATCTGCTGGATGAGATAGGGAGAGAATTTAAGCGATATTTCGGAAAGAAGAAGATAAACAAAATACTTACCATAGGGCTTCCGGCATTGCTATCGCATGTATGGCCGCATATCACTTTGACGTACCCGTAGTATTTGCAAAAAGTCACAGAGCGTAAATATAGACGGCGAAGTCTTCATGGCCGAAGTGGAATCCTTCACTCACAGGATTAGAAACAAGGTAATAGTATCCAGGAAATTCCTTTGACCTAAAGACAGAGTGCTCATAGTAGATGATTTTCTGGCTAACGGATATGCTCTCAAGGGTCTTATAAAGATTGCCGAAGACGCCGGCGCTTTCTGTAAGAGGAATAGGAATAGCCATAGAAGGGGTTTCAGGCGGAGAATGTGATTCGCGCTATGGGATACGACTTTGAAGTCCATGGCCATAGTGGACGGTATGGACAGCAGGACGGAGAGATAATTTTCAGGAGCAGCAATAGGATGGGGGGAAATTATTTCTTGCCATTTACTCTGTGCCGACATAATTGGCAAATATTTGTCATTGTGTAAGATCATATAAATTGGAGGAAAGAGCATGTCCTTATTCGAAAAAAGCGTCAGATGCCCGGTCTGCAACGGATCGAAAAAGAAGAAGAGATAGTGACGACCGTTTACGGCTGGAAAGTTTGCCGAGATTGCAATCGGAGATAGAAGATTACAGAAAGAACACCGGTGATGATCAGTCGTATTCTGAGTGGGGAGCTTTCAAGCATTTTAAAAGAGGAGAAGGCAAAGCCCAAGATCTCTTTTGATCCTTCTTCCGGAGCTATATACAGCATCGGGAGACCGGGGAAAAAGTATGTTTGTATTCGATAATAAGTGCATAATAGACACCGCATTGACAGTAGGCTCGGTATTGATGGGAAATGCGACCGACGGAAGAAAGATCATATTTTATAAAGATATCGTAGGAATACAATTTAAACAGCCGGGTTTCTCTTTTAGGCTTTATTCAGCTTGAAACGGCGGCTCATATAAAGAATGAGAATTCCGCTAATTTCTATTCGGAAAATTTTTCGTATTCCAGACCATAACAGATGAGATCTGGGCTGCGTATCAGTACATAGTCGAGAGAGTGGAATCCATGAAGAATTCTGGAAAGCGGGAGCGCTGCTTTCGCCAATGGATGAATTGAAAAATTAAAAGAAGTCTTCGATCTGGGAATCATCACAGAGGACGAGTTTTCGCAAAAAAAAAACTTCTTGATTTATAGAAACATAATTCATGAGGGGAGCAGGCTATTGCCTGCTCCCTTTGCGGCCGATCTTACGACGGTTTCTTTTTAAAACTGTTACAGAAAATTAAATAATACAGCGCAGCGGTTTTAACTCTAAAAACGGCGAAAATCAGCTTTATTCATGACTTGAGCAGCCTCGCATGAGACTGCGTTTTAAAATCGAACGTGTGTTTACAATAAATATTTAAGGTGGTATAATGAACCCATCGATCATGATCGCGGCGTTGCTGAGGAAGGGTTCATTGAATCGCCTTGATAGCTTGATTGCGATATAATGAACCCAGTGATTATATTGAGGCCGCACTTCATGGAGGACATTGAGGCTACGGGCCCCATGCGGCGCTACGACAGCAGAGCCAGCAATCTGCGGCGGCCCCCTGGGGAAATGCGGCCGTCCGCTGCCGCACTTGTTGCGGCGAAAAACAGCGCATGCTGTATTCTACAGAAAAAAGCGTAAATTCTACAACAGAATTTGTTAAAATGGTTGTAGAATCACAATAATAAATCGAAATTTACAGCATATCCGCCTTTTGTACCGTCATTCAGGCTGTTTTTCTTCCTAAAATGCTGTAGAATCAGTACAAAGAGTTAAGAAAATACAGCATGGCCAGCCGCTGCCGCACCTCGCTGCAGTGAAAAAATAGCGCATGCTGTATTCTACACAAATTCTACAACAGAATTTGTTAAAATGGTGTAGAATCACAATAATAAATCGGAAATTACAGCATATCCGCCTTTGTACCGTCATTCAAGTTGTTTTTCTTCACTAAAATGCTGTAGAATCAGTACAAAGAGTTAAGAAAATACAGCATGCGGCCGTCCGCTGCCGCACTCGCTGCAGTGAAAAATAGCGCATGCTGTATTCTACAGAAAAAGCGTAAATTCTACAACAGAATTTGTTAAAATGGTTGTAGAATCGCAATAATAAATCGAAATTTACAGCATATACGCCTTTGCACCGTCATTCAGGCCGTTTTTCTTCCCTAAAATGCTGTAGAATCAGTACAAAGGGCTAAGAAAATACAGCATGCGGCCGTGAGACAGCAGAACCGGCAATCTGAGACAGCAGAACCAGCAATTTGGCGGCCACCGAGGAAACTGCCGCCTTGAGGAGGAAGGGTTCGCTTTGAATCGCTGTGACTAAGCCGGTTTGGATATAATGAACCCATCGAGTCATGATTGCGGCGTTGCCGAAAGGAAGGGTTCATTGAATCGCCTGGCGAGTTTGATTGCGGTATAATGAACCCATCGATCATGATCGCAGCGCTGCCGAAAGGAAGGGTTCATTGAATCGCCTTGAATAGCTTGATTGCGATATAATGAACCCAGTGATCATGATAACGGCGTTGCCGAAAGGAAGGTTCACTGAACCACCACTGCCCGTCTGATTCGTGGTACATAATAACTTCGCGGCGTTGCCACCGGCAACGGCGCATCAGATTGAAGGAGCTATAAGCTTCGTCGGAGTGCAAGGGCACGAGAC
>VOFH01004143.1_pt1 | contig 17829 bp, 27 predicted proteins | sample 5384091 | NCBI WGS metagenome assembly VOFH01 (sample SAMN12384727, study PRJNA508395) | human gut metagenome | isolation source: healthy gut G | host: Homo sapiens
ATATAAATATCAATATTTAAAACTCACATTTAAAGCTATTTTTCTGGCACTTTATGAAAACATCAAATTCACTTTCTTTCCAAAATTGACACTATCTAGTGAAAAATCGTATACTTATTTGGTATAAAATGAACAAATAATGTAGAAACGTTGATTTACTTATTTAGACTGTATGTGGGAGAAAAAATGAAACAAGAAAAAAATAGTGTCTCTGAAAAAGGGCACGGCTATTTCCGCAAACGCAACAAGGCATTGGTCTCTATGATTACCCTTTTGGAGCCTTGATGGTAAGCTCTGTTGCCATGGCTGACGAGGTCAACACCAGTCCGACTTCTGAAATCACAGCAACCGCTCAACCAGTAGCAACCAATACCAGTACTCCTACCACTACTAGTGAGGAAGGTGCTACGACGGAAGCGACTTCTTCGCCATCGGAAACAACACCAACTGTTACTGCCACTCAACCGGTCAGTGCAGCTCCAGCAACTACTTATAATACTCCAAAAAGCACCAACGACGTCACCTTTGATAAAGCGACTTATAAAAGTGGGGAAGACGTCCGGATCTCCATCAACAACCCTGAAGTGGTTTCTTCTGATATCACTGTCTCTCATTTAGATCAGGTCATTTATGAAAAGAAAACGTTGAAGGTGGCGAACTGACAATTCCAAGTACAGTCTTTTCACCTAATGCTGGATTTATCGTAGATGTTCTTGGTAAGAAAGCAGATGGTTCCCAAGCCTTTCATAAGGCAGCGGGTCTTGCTGTTGAAGATGACTGGACGATCTACCCACGTTATGGGGTGGTCGCCGGCTCTAAAGACAATCACAACTCCATCACCAATGATCAGGTAGAAGGCTACAAGAATAGCATTGACCATTGGCCAATATGCACATCAACAACTACTTCTTCTACGACGTTTACAATACACCTGCCAACCCATTCCCAGCAAATGTTGAACGTTTCACTCAAGACTGGGCGACTTTCTTGATTCCAAATAGCGAAACAGATCCTGACAAGCGCAAGTCCTACTTACCTGTCATCGATACAGAAGCAGTCAAAGAGCTAGTGGCTCATGTCCATTCAACTGGTGCCAAAGCCATGCTGTATAACATGATTTACGCAGTTTCCCTCGAAGAAGGGGTCCCAAATGAAGTGGAACAGTGCCATTGTTCGCAATCTACAAGACCATTTCAACTTCGGTAAAAGGGTGATGTCACAGCGACTGATATCCAACAATTTCTCGATCCGGGTGATCCAAATTGGCAAAAATTTATCATTGAAGTCATGACCAAAGCCATGAAAGAAGGGAATTTTGATGGATGGCAAGGGATACCATGGGCTCTAACTGGGTGGAAAAAGTCAGTGAACCTGGAAAAGCTTCTCTTTGAGCGAACACTATCCAGAACTAGCCACAGCTGCAACAGAGGCCCTCAAAAAAGAAGGCTATGACTTCATGATCAACGATATCTCTACTGGAGATGCTGATCGACTAGGCAAGACCAATGTCTCTGCACCTTATGCGGAAGTTTGGGGAGATAGCATTGCCTATGACTCTACCTACCAAGCCTTGACGCGCCTTACCGAACGGATGCGTGATTTATACAAGGGGAAATCTCCTATCATCGCAGCCTATACCCATCGTGGTAAAAATGCATCAGCCCTCAGCAAAGACAACGAATTGCTGACAGATGCTATTATCGCAGCGAGCGGTGGTTACCATATGACAACTGCTGCCCTCAATACTTCTCAAGATGCTAAAGGTTTTGGGGTGATCCAAGCAGAATGGTATCTCAATCAAAACCTACCAGTCAATGCTGACTTTGCCAATACAGAATTCAACTACCAAGAATTCATCGTTGCTTACCAAGAGCTTCTCCGCGGGCGCGAAACCTTGGCGCATGATACTCGTCGGATTGTAGACAATACCAATGTACTGGTGAACGGCAACTTCATCGGATCCAACCTGGATAATGCTGATGGAGTTCAACCTGGAACCGTTTATACCATTACAAAAGAAACCAAGACGGGTGATCGGATTGCTCACTTGATCAATTTGGTCGGCATCACTGAAAACAAATGGAACAGCGCTGTGAATACAACCGAAAAATTGACCAATATTCAAGCTTTTGTTCCACTCGGAAAATCACAAAAGACCAGGCTGAACACGCCAGCATTTACTGGGCAACACCCGATGCTGTTGAAGGAAAATACAACATCAACCTCCGAGAAACAAGCGCAAATGTTTATTATGACGGAGGGGCTGGCCAATGGATGGCTGCTATCGATGTTCCTAGTCTAGATGTATGGGATATGCTCTACGTCAAACTCAATGAAGCCGCTCATGTTCTTTATCAAGACGAAAACGGAGTTGAGCTAGAGCGTTCCAGTGATTTAGTTGGTCATACAGGTGAAAAAGATCAACTACTCGACAAAAAGAAACCATTGCCAACTATTTGAAGAAAGGCTATGAACTAGTAGAGAATGGCTTCGATGCAGACGGACAACCAAACTTTGACCGCGACGCTAACAACATAAATGAAGATGGCGTTCAAGAGTTTATTGTCCGCTTGGCACCAAAAATTGTAGAATTTTCTGCAACACAGCCCATCCAAGCCGGTCAAGTTGTTCCAGGAGACAGCGAAGGTCGTGTCTATCCAACTCCTCTAGCTCCAGCTGGTCAAACAACGGCTGATCTGGATCATTTATCTGAAACAGTGACCCGTACGGTGACCTATGTAACAGAGGACCAGGATGGATCTAACCGCCAGCCTGCAGGAATAGCTGACCAAACTGACAGCCTTCATTTCACTCGCAAAGGTACCATCAATTTGGTGACGGGCGAGACAAGTCTTGAAGACTGGACAGCTCAAGACGGTACAAGCTTTGCAGCTCTTGAAAATCCCGTCAAAAAAAAGGCTATGTTGTCGTAGCAGAAGAATCAACAGATGCCATCACTTCTGATCTGACAAAAGCAGGAGAACATACTGGCATTCATGCTGATGCAGCAGACATCACAGATACGGTCATCTATCGCCCAGTCGGGGCTTATAGGATCAGCTATGCTACTGGTAAAGAACCAGCTCATGCTCAAAAAAGAGATCCCTTATCTAAATGATCCCACAAATCCAACCGCCATCTTGTCTCCCACTGCTATCCTTTCGTACGTGGAGGGATTAGAGCCAAAAGATGCTCGTGGACAAGTCTTAAACCTTGTGGATCCTCTTGACGAAACAAAAAGGCTATCTTCTTCCAAGCCCTGAGTCTCCAACAGTTGATACTGCTATTTCCTACACTATCACCAAAGGATCGGTCAGAGTACGATTCCTCACTGAGGGAGGCGACACTGATCTGCAAGAGGCGCAAGACCTTGCTACAGAGGTGGATTTCGGCACCAAGTACAGCAGTGAGGCCCCAACAGAAATCACAAAAGATGGTCGTATCTACCATCTAGTTGGACACCGTGCTGATTCTGCTGATCCAAGTGGCACAGTCACTAAGGGAATGAAAACTGTCATCTATGATTACAAGTTAGCTACGGGAACAGTCATCGCGCGATTTGTCATCCAAGATACTAACACTGAATTGCAACCAGAGCTTGCTGTTGCAACAAATGTGGACAATGGAACCCATTACGTCGCTAGCGCACCAGATGAAATCTCCAACGACGGCCACATCTATGAACGGATCGGTGCAGCTGAACAAACTGGGAACGTAGGTGGGAACAACCATCTTGATCTTTGCCTACAAGGTCAAAGAAATCCCTACTCCACAACCATCCCCAGAAACAGAAAAAGAAGAAACAGTCAGCCCTCTTCCTTCCGTGACAAAAGCAAACACGACTGATGCTCATGAAGAAAAGGGATCAACACTTCTCTAACAAAGAAGAGGAGAAACCCTCTTGAAACAACAAGCCAAAAAAGAGGAACTCCCTGAAGTTGTTCCTAACACCCCTCAAGAAGGAACTCATCTACCTGGAACAGGTGAAGAAACCTCTCAGCTAGCCCTACTTGGACTTGGCCTCTTAGCAGGTTTGTCCAGTCTTATCCCTTACAAAAGAAACAAGAGTAGATCCCAAACACAAAGAAACTTCCTATGGAATTCTGTTCCAAGGAAGTTTTTTTATATTTATACAACTCATTCAGAGTCTAAATCCCTTTTATGAGGGTGACTGACGACAATAAGGGTGTGAAGTACTACCACTCCAAACCCTACTGTATTCCAATTCAAAGTGGATTCATTCCCCTTGTTGCCGGCAGTTTGAAAGATCAAATTGCTTTTACTAGTATACTGTTTTTCTACTTCAAGTCAATGGAATTTTACTGAAACTAGTAACCGAATGAAATGAATATATAGAATTTTACTGAAACTTTTTCATCACATTTATGCATGTTTTTCTAAGTTTCAATACCAAACAAAGAGGCCTTGCTCTTTCGAGCAAAGCCTCTTCCTGTTGGATCTAAAATTGTCACCCTCATCAACAAGTTTGCTGATGTCACCTCAATTTTAGTCTTCGCGTTTTTTGCGTTTTGCAAGTCCCGCAAGGCCAACCATACCAAGTGCAGCACCTAACAATGCAGCAGATGCTGATTGTTCTTCACCAGTTTCAGGAAGTGCTGGAGCTGGAGGAGTTGTAGGTGTTGGCGGTGTTGGTGGTGTTGGTGTGGTGGTGGTTGGCGGTGTTGGCGGTGTTGGCGGTGTTGGTGGTGTTGGTGGTGTTGGTGGTGTATTAGGCGGTGTTGTTGGTGGTGTTGTTGGTGGTGTTGTTGGCGGAATAACAGTGTTGTTAAACTCTGTATCTTCTGGCAACTTAGTAGTAGCTACTAATACTTTTTACCTGCTTTATTCACCACGATACCAACAGTTGCAACCATCTTATCGTATACAACGCTAGAATCTGTGCCACGGATTTCTTTCTACATGGTAGAGATGAGTTCCTTCTTCACCACGTTTGAATTCAAGATTTGAGAAGGTGATCTTACCAGCCGCATCATTGGTTACGGTTTCGATCACATTTCCTTTTTCGTCCTTAAGAACGAAGCTGAATTCACCAGCCTTCAATGCACGACCTTCCAATTTCTTAGTGAATTGGAATTGAACCTTAACTGGAATGTTGACTACACGTTTTTCAGTTGGTTTTTCTGGTTTTTCTACAGTCTTCTTAGTTGGATCGTATTGGTGTACGATTTGTGAAGCTGTATTTTCAATGTCCACACCATCTTGAGCAGATTGTTTAATTTCTGCAGGAATTTCAAACTTGTAGTAACGTCCAAAGGCCAACTTAGTTGTGTCGATGACTTGTGTATTTTCTGCGTCTCCAAGTGACTTAGTCAAGTCTGCTTTAGAAGTTGCAGTAATCACACCGTTTTCAACCTTGATATCAAACTTAGCTGTTACATCTTCTCCTGTTACAGAGTCGTATGCCTTAATATCAGCTCCGTTGACAGTCAAGTTCGCACTGTCATATTTATCTGTAACACCAACAGATTGAATATTGTGTGCTTCAGTGAATTTAGTTGTATCCAACCATACTTGGTGGTATACTTTATCACCTTTCTTGAGTGTCTTCGTATTGATGTTTTGAGCTTCGTTGTTGGCAGTACCATCCGCATATGGGTTGGCATTTGTGTCCGCAACTTTTATGTTCTAACTCGTTATCATCATCGAGAAGTTTCACACCTGTAAGATCGAATTTAGATTCGTTCAAGATGTATTTCTCTGGATTGAAATCAGGAGTTTCTGGAGGACGAACAGTATTATTGAATTCTTTATCTGCTGGATCCGTTACGTTAGTGATGAGAGCTTTCGCTGTTCCGTCATGTTTAACTTCTACAGTTACTACTGCTTTCATCGCATCGTAAGTGACAGTTCCGTCAGTACCTTTACCTTCTTCTACTGTGTAGTTGTGTACGCCTTCTTGACCTTTCTTGAACTCAAGTTTAGAGAACTTAACGTTACCAGCCGCATCGTTCTTAACTGTTTCAACAACTTTACCTTCTGAATCTTTAAGTACGAAGCTGAATTCGTTCGCTTCAATTTACGTCCTTCTAAACGTTTAGTGAAGTTGAATTCTACTTGTACTGGTACGCTGTTTACACGTTTTTCAGTTGGTTTGTTTGGTTTTCAACTTTCTTAGTAGTTGGGTTGTAGTAGTTCACTACTTGAGCAGCAGTGTTTTCGATGTCAACTCCACCTGCAACGTCAGCTTTCACTGTAGCTGGGATATCAAACTTGTAGTAACGTCCGAATTCGAATTTAGTTGTGTCGATCACTTGTGTGTTTTCCGCATCGCCAAGTGACTTAGTGAAGCCATCTTTAAGAGTTGCAGTAATCACACCGTTGTTCACAGTAATATCGAATTTAGCTGTTACATCCGCACCAGTCTTACCATCGTATGCTTTAATAGCTGAACTTCAACGTCGACTTTTTGCCTCATCGTAGTCATCTGTGATTCCTACTGATTGGATGTTGTCTTTGTTGTTTGCATCAAATTTAGTTGTGTCAAGCCATACTTGGTAAACCAATTTATCTTTTGGTTTAACAGTCTTAGTATTGATATTCGCAGCTTCGTTGTTAGATGCATCGTCCACATATGGGTTCGCATTGGTATCTGCGTACTTGTCTGCCAACTCTTTATCATCATCTAATAATGAAGTTCCAGTCAAATCAAATTCTTTTTCGTTTAGAACATATTTTTCTGGATTGAATTCTGGAGTTTCTGGAGGAGTTACACGGTTGTTAAATTCTTTGTCCGCAATGTCGCCTACAGTTGCCACAAGAACTTTAGCAGTACCATCGTGTTTCACTGTGACTGTTACATTCGCTTTCATGGTGTCGTATGTAACGGTTGCGTCAGCTTCCTTTAACTTCTTCTACTGTGTAGTTGTGTACGCCTTCTTGACCCTTCTTGAATTCAAAGCTTTGAACTTAACGTTACCAGATGCATCATTGCTTACAGTTTCAAGAGTCTTACCTTCTGAATCTTTAAGCACGAAGCTGAATTCGTTAGCTTTCAGTTCACGGCCTTCCAAGCGTTTCGTGAAGTTGAATTCTACTTCAACTGGAACGTTGTTGACACGTTTTTCAGTTGGTTTGCTTGGTTTTTCAACTTTCTTAGTTGTTGGGTTGTAGTAGTTCACTACTTGAGCCGCAGTATTTTCAATATCTACACCGCCAGGAACGTCTGCGTTCACAGTTGCTGGAATGTCAAAGTTATAGTAGCGTCCAAACTCGAACTTAGTAGTATCGATGATTTGAGTGTTTTCAGCATCACCAAGTGACTTAGTGAAGCCATCTTTGAGGTTAGCTGTGATTACACCGTTAGAGATTGAGATATCAAACTTAGATGTAACATCCGCACCTGATACTGAATCGTATGCCTTGATGTCTGAAGCATTCACAGTCAACTTAGTTTCATCGAAGTCATCTGTGATACCAACTGTTTGGATGTTATCTTTGTTAGCTGCGTCAAACTTAGTTGTATCCAACCATACTTGGTAATAAAGTTTTGGCCACGTTTCACAGTCTTGGTGTTCAAGTTTTCTTCTTCGTTGTTTGATGCATCGTCCGCATATGGGTTAGCGTTTGTATCCGCAACCTTGTTAGCCAATTCTTTGTCATCATCAACGAGTTTTGTACCTGTTACATCAAATTTCGCTTCAGAAACAACATATTTCTCTGGTTGGAACTTAGGTTCTTCTGGAGGTGTTACACGGTTGTTAAATTCTTTATCCGCAATGTCGCCTACACTCGCGATCAGAACTTTAGCTGTTCCATCGTGTTTCACTGTGACTGTCACATTCGCTTTCATTGTATCGTATGTAACGGTTGCGTCGCTTCCTTTAACTTCTTCTACTGTGTAGTTGTGAACGCCTTCTTGACCTTTTTTGAATTCAAGAGCTGAGAACTTAACGTTACCAGATGCATCATTGCTTACAGTTTCAAGAGTCTTACCTTCTGAATCTTTAAGCACGAAGCTGAATTCGTTAGCTTTAAGTTCACGACCTTCCAAACGTTTCGTGAAGTTGAATTCTACTGGTACTGGAACGTTGTTGACACGTTTTTGAGTTGGTTTCGCTGGTGTTTCAACCTTCTTAGTTGTTGTTGTAGTAGTTTACAACTTGCGCTGCAGTATTTTCAATATCATTTACCAGCAGCAACATCAGCTTTCACTGTTGTTGAATGTCGAACTTGTAGTAACGTCCAAATTCAAATTTAGTTGTGTCGATAACTTGAGTATTTTCTGCATCTCCTAGAGACTTAGTGAAGCCAGCTTTAAGAGTTGCTGTGATTATCCGTTATTAACTGTAATATCAAATTTATCTGTTACTTGGGTGCCTGTTACTGAATCGTAAGCTTTGATCTTAGTAGAATCAAGTTCCAACTTGCTTCATCGTAGTCATCTGAGATTCCTACAGATTGAATGTTTTCTTTGTTGTTGAGAATTTAGTTGTATCCAACCATACTTGGTAATTCAAGTTTCTGGTTCATTGTTTTGATGCATCATCCGCATATGGGTTCGCATTTGTGTCTACGTACTTGATGCCATTCTTTGTCATCATCAACGAGCTTGTCGCCTGTGATATCGAATTTCTCTTTATCAACGACGTATTTCTGGGTTGAACTTAGTTCTTCCGGTGGTTTCACTGTGTTGTTAAACTCTTTGTCCGGTGTCTGTCACGTTTTGCGACAATCGCTTTCGCTGTACCATCATGTGAAAACAATGACTGTTACAGTCGCAACCATGGTATCGTATGTGACAGTTGCGTCTGTTCCTGCAACTTCACGTACTGTATAGTTATAAGTCTTACCTAGATCATCTTTACCAAACTCAAGTTTTGAAGTTGATCTTACCAGCTGCGTCGTTCTTCACGCGTTCCTTCAACGCCATCTTTTTCAAGAATGAACTCGAATTCGCCTGCTTGAAGAGCACGGCCATCAAGGGCTTTCGTGAATTTCAACTCAAAGTGGAACTGGAATCGCTGTTTACATCGTTTTTCAGTTGGTTTTTCTGGTTTCTCAACCTTGTTCGTTCTTGGTTGTAGGTAGTGTACGATTTGTCCAGTTGCATTTTCGATATCTTCTTTACCTGGCTCAACAGTTGCTTTCACTGCTGTCACGATATCAACTTTATAGTAACGGCCAAATGCGAACTTAGTTGTATCAATGATTTGAGTGCTGTTGGCATCGCCTAGTGATTTCGTGAAGCCAGCTTTAAGGGTCACTGTGATCACGCCACCAGTGTTTTGCGATAATAAACTTAGAAGCACATTCGCACCAGTTACGCTTATCGTAAACCTTGATTGAGTTCACATCCAATTTATCTTCTTCATCATAGTTATCTGTGATGCCGAGTGTTTGAATGTTTTCAGTGTTGGTTGCGCTAAATTGTGTTGTATCCAACCATACTTGGTGTAAACCAATTTAGAGCCTGGTTTCACTGTCTTCGTATTCAAAGTTTTCTGGTTCATTGTTGGCTGTACCATCCGCATATGGGCTGGCATTTTGTATCACCATACTTGTCTGCCAATTCAGAATCATCGTCAACCAACTTGTCGCCTGTGATATCGAATTTCTCTTTATCAACGACATATTTCTCTGGGTTGAACTTAGGTTCTTCCGGAGGTTTCACTGTGTTGTTAAACTCTTTGTCCGGTGCGTCTTGAAGCTTGTTCACAACAGTTGTCTTAGTCGTTCCGTCATGTTTTGACTTCTACTTTAATCGTTGCGACCATGTTGTCATAAGACAGTGGCATCCGTTCCAGCAACTTCTTCCACAGTGTAAGTGAAGGTATTGCAGCGTCCGCTTTTGTAAATTCAAGTGGCTTGAAGGCAATCTTCGCGATTCAGTTGTTGCGTCTGGCGCACTGTTCTTCACAGTTTGAATTGCGACGCCATCTTTCTTCAATACGAATGTAAATTCGTTTTTCATAAGATTTCGCCATCTAATTTCTTCGTGAAATTAAATTGAGTGGAATTGGAACGTTGTTTACACGTTTTTCAGTTGGTTTTCTGGTTTCTCAACCTTGTTCGTTCTTGGTTGTAATAGTGTACAATTTGTCCAGCTGTATTTTCGATATCTTTACCTGGCTCAACAGTTCTTTTCACTGTTGTCACGATATCAACTTTATAGTAACGGCCAAATGCGAACTTAGTTGTATCAATGATTTGAGTGTTGTTGGCATCGCCTAGTGATTTCGTGAAGCCAGCTTTAAGGGTCGCTGTGATCACGCCACCAGTGTTTGCGATATCAAACTTAGAAGTAACGTCTGCACCAGTTACGCTATCGTAAATTTTGGATTGAGTTCACATCCAATTTATCTTCATCATAGTTATCTGTGATGCCGAGGTTTGAATGTTTTTCAGTGTTGGTTGCGCTAAATTGTGTTGTGTCTAACCATACTTGGTAAACAATGTAGAGCCTGGTTTCACTGTCTTCGTATTCAAGTTTCTGGTTCATTGTTAGCTGTACCATCCGCATATGGGTTGGCGTTTGTATCACCATACTTGTCTGCCAATTCAGAATCATCGTCAACCAACTTGTCGCCTGTGATATCGAATTTCTCTTTATCAACGACATATTTCTCTGGGTTGAACTTAGGTTCTTCGGAGGTTTCACTGTGTTGTTAAACTCTTTGTCCGGTGCGTCTTAGTTTGTTCACAACAGTTGTCTTAGTCGTTCCGTCGTGTTTGACTTCTACTTTAATCGTTGCGACCATGTTGTCATAAGACACGGTGGCATCCGTTCCAGCAACTTCTTCCACAGTGTAAGTGAAGGTATTACCAGCGTTCGCTTTTGTAAATTCGCGGCTTGAAGGCAATCTTCGCGATTCCAGTTGTTGCGTTGGCGCACTGTTCTTCGCAGTTTGAATTGCGACGCCATCTTTCTTCAATACGAATGTAAATTCGTTTTCTACAAGATTTCGGCCATCTAATTTCTTAGTGAAATCAAATTCGAGTGGAACTGGAAGATTCACTACACGTTTTTGCGTTGGTTTTTCTGGCTTAGTGATATTTCTATGCGTTGGATCGTAATGGTGAACAATTTGATTTGCCGTATTTTCGATATCGACACCATTTAGGTCGTCATCTTGACTGTAGCAGGAATATCAAATTTGTAGTAACGGCCAAACTCCGAAGAGAGTTGTATCAATCACTGGATCATTGTTGATATCTTTAATAAATGATGTTTGGATGTTGCTGTGATAACTCCATTATTAACGGTGATGTCAAATTTATCCGTTACATCTACACCCGTTACTGAATCGTAAGCTTTTGATATCTGCAACATTGATCTCTAGTTTGTCAGCTTCATATTTTATCTTGAAATACCAACAACTTGAATATTGTCAATGCTTTCCAAGTTTGTTGTATCCAACCATACTTGGTAACAATCTTATCGCCCTTCTTAACTGTCTTCGTATTCAAGTTTTCAGGCTCATTGTTGGCTGTACCATCTGCATATGGGTTAGCATTTGTATCTGTATACTCATCTGCCAACTCCTTCGTCATCATCCATCAGTTTCGTACCAGTGATGTCGTATTTCTCTTTGTTAACAATGAATTTTTTCTGGTTGGAAATCAGGCGTTGTTGGAGGTCACCGTATTGTTAAACTCTGTATCTCCACTGGATATGTTACAACTGCTTGAGCATGACTTGTTGCATTTTTACAACGGATACAGAAACTACTGCAACCATGTTATCGTAAGTGACACCGAATTCTTTGTTAGCTGAACACTCTCCAGACACCGTGTACTTGATGACTTTACCAACTTGAGCATTCGTCACTTCTGGGAGTTGATTAAAGGTAACAACAACACCATGTTCATCGTATTGGTTCCAGTAGCAACAACAACTCCGTTTTCATCCTTCATTTCAAATGTAAATTCACCTGCTACAAGTGCACGACCTGCTAAAGCTTTTGTGAAATTAACATTTACCGGTACTGGAGGAACCACATAGTTGTTAAACTCAGTATCTGTTGGAAGAGTTACAGCAGCGTTCAACAATCCTGTAGTAGCATCTTTTTGTAACCGTAACTGCAACTGTCGTATCCATGCATCGTAACGATGCTTGTATCGTTACCTGCTTTTTTCACGAACTGTATAAGTGTGAACACCTTCAGTTGCATATGAAATGGCATCAAATGTGATGGATCCGTTCGCTACATTTTTCTTCGCTTGGATTATACTGCCATTTCTGCCAATTCAAACTCAAAGTCATCACCTTGAAGGGTTTTTCCTTCAATTTCTTAGTGAATCTAAATTGAGCACTTGCTGGGCTTATGTATAGGTATTGTTAAATACTGTATCTGTTGGAAGAGTTGTCACTGCAGTCAGAGCATGACCTGACTTAGTAACAGTAACTGTTACTTCTGCCTTCATGGTGTCATAAGTTACCCCAGTAAGTGAACCTTGAACCTCACGTACGATGTACTTATGTGTCTCTTCTTGACCATTCTTGAGGTCAGAGCATCAAATTCACAAGTTCCATTGGCATCATTTGTCTTCGTTTGAAGAACTTTTCCGTTTGGATTTTGAAGTATCGCTAGGTCATCAACCTCAAGCCAAATTCACCAGCAGTCAACTGACGACCTGCAAGAACCTTGCTGAAGTCAAATTAAAAGCGGTGACAGGAGCAACGACATGGTTGTTAAAGATTCTGTCATTTGCATCTGTTATTCACCACCTGATGAAGTCATCGCTGTAGTTGCTGACAAGAGGCCTGTATCAGCGTCTTTGGTTACTGTAACCGTAACGTCAATTGTCATAGCATCATAGTCAACATCTGCAACGTTTCCTTTCACTTCTTTGACAGTGTAGTTGTAGACCCAACTTTATCGAAGGATAATACACTAAAGATTTTACCGTTAGCTTTGTTGGTTACTCTTTGGTCGGTATGTATCACCCGCAGTGTCACCAGTCAATTTAAAGCTAAAGTCACCAACATTAAAGTACCATTTGAAAGAGACTTATCAAAGTCAGGGTTTACTTTCACTGGAGATGGTGTATATTTGTTATTGAATTCAGTATCTAAAAATCCTGTAGTTGAGTTACCATGCCAGCATCAACACCACCAGTTGATGAAAGTTGAAACAGTTGTCGAAGATGGTCCAGTTTCTGGTTTTGTAACAGTAACTGTTACTTTGCTTCCATTTGGTCATAGGTCGTTACTTACAATGATCCTTGGACTTTAACTGTATAATTAAAGGTCTTGCTGTCATTTCGCTTTCCTGCGGAATTTTTCCAAGATCGTTCACTGTGTATTTGATGCCTGTGAACTTTAATATTACCGTTCGCATCATTTTTTGCAGTCCCAACTCACAGTACCTGCTTCATTCAAAAGATTAAAAGGTAAACTCATTTGTTTGAAGATTACGACCAGATAATTTCTTTGTGTAAAGTCAAAGTTACGTTCACCGGAGCTACGACAAAGTTGTTGAATTCAGTATCATTACTGCTACAGATGAATTATTTAATGACCATTGCTATCTTGGCCATCTGTTGAAGTATATGTAACTGTATATTCGTATCACCCAAATAGCCAGAAGCATCTTTCTTCTCTTTAACTGTAACGGTTGCCGTAACACGCATTCCATCATAGTCTACTTGAATCTGTTCCTGCTTTTTCAGTGATGATGTACTTGTAAACACCTTCTTTATCCAAAGTGATCGGTGCTTGTGCTATGTACCATCTTCTTTAACCACTTTTGAGTTTTTAAAGATTACAGAACCATCAGCTTTATTCGTCACATCCCTCATCAATAGCTGGGGTAGTGGAATCCTGCATTCTTAATATTAAAAGTGAAGTCACCAGCCTTCAAAGTCCGTTTGTTTGTAGGGTCTGTCAAGGCTTTGTAACCTCTCAACCTAACATCAATTGGAGGAATCTTGTCATAGTAGTAGATCTGGAGTAAACGGCGTCAAGGTATTCATCAAGTCGACGTTCGTACCGATCCCTTTTACACCATTGACCAACTGACTGTTGGCTGACCAGTGACCAATTCCGTCTCCCTTAAGAAAGGTACAAAGACAGTCTTGTACGGTGTATAGCCTGCCGCATCCTGGAACTTGAAATCAACTGGGATTCCATTTGATAGCTCACTCCATCGCTTCCAGTAAAAGCAATAGTATTCAATGGGGTCATATGCGTCACAAGCGGTTTTGGTGTTATTTGACCCGGTGCAACTGGCTCCTTGTTTCCGCAATCAGCATATACCCATCAGTATCAAGAGTCCAGTTTGAACGTTTGCTTTGTTGCTTTGGATCCAAAAAGATAAAACGCGGATAACGACTGAGCCGTCTCTTTAACAACTCTTTAATCCGCTTAACAGCCGTGGCTGACCGGCATCCATGAACTTATCCCCCAACTGAGTGCTCCAGAGGTCCTGCTTTGGTTCCGCTATTGATGTAAAGGCGATAACTTCTTGATGGCGGACACCCGAAAGTAAAGTCTTGCCCTCCATCCCCCGTCACTGTATAAGTTGCTAGGCTTTCTTCGTTCCCCAGTTTCTTTGTAATTTTGGATAGCTGATTTTCTCTATCGCTTTTGACTTATTAGGATTCGCTTTTGGTACTCCGCACTATTATTCTTATCTACTACTTTAAAAAAGTTGAGTTATCAACCATTGCAGGGGATATTCGGTTGGTATTTGTAATAATTTTTGACCGTTTGATGCTGGTTCTACTGCATTAAAGATATCTGTAATGGTACGAGTCCGTCACATCTGTAAATAATTTCTTTTTAGCTCGATCGGCTGGAGTGTTACCTGTAGCGTGTTGATAAGATTCAATCGTTGGATCTACAATCCAGTCCCACTGTAAGAATGGCTGGTCTGTTTCTACCAAGGGCCTTTTCTTTACCAGCATCATAGGTTACATAAAGTGTCAACTCTCCACCAGAGGCGTTGGCCGTTTTAGACCCTTCAGCTGTCTTTAGTGAAGACTTGTTCAATAGATCCCGCTGTCAACAGTGTGTGTTTCAAGAACAGTATTAGTTGTTTTATCGACCAACTCAACCACTGAGCTAACATTTTGGTCAAAGTCTTTTTGATACACGGATGTAGTAGTTTTTGTTGTAACGCGTATTATAACGGCTCTCAAATCAATGATACCGTATGTATACTTGTCACCCGAACAGCTTCATATCCAGTCGGGATCGTTTGCGAATGAAATAGCTGCTCCATTAGGATTCGTCATGTCTGGAGTGGCGGCTTCGTATTCGGATTCAAGGTTAGCTTGCAGTCACCGGCTCTTATTTATGATCCGTTGCTGCAACGACGGCCACGACGTCGGCTACGGCTTGTTTCCAAAGACTCAAGGTCGCTGTTTCTGCTAAAGCAGCTGAAAGGGTTGTCGCAGAGGTAGTCGCTGCAGAATCCGCAACTGGTTTGTTCGCTGATGCATTTGGCGGGTTGCACGGCTGATTGGCTGCAAGAGAAGTTGTTGTTTCTGCCTCAGTAGCTTCAGGAAGAGGTCGCTTCAGTATTTGCTTCCGGGGTGCAGAGGTGGTCGCTTTTCGCCTTCGCCTCTGTTGAAGACTTCTTACTTCTTATCCTCGTTTATCTTCAGATTTTATCCTCAGTTTTCTTTTCTTCTTTTGACGCTTCTTCTGTCTTCTTTTCTTCTTCAGAAGCTTTCGATGTTTCGGAAGGCCTCAGCCTTTTCACTGGAAGCCCGTCGTAACTGGCCTTGTGAAGTTGCTACTAGCGCTGCAGGAGCTTCATAGTTTGAGCTCTCAGTAGTCGTTGTTTCAGTCGCTACTTCTGTCGATGATGCTGTTTCTGTTGTTTCTGCTGCTGTTTCTGTAGAAGATTCAGGCGTCGCTGTTACTTCCTCAGCAGATGCAGATGGAGCACGCAACAAAAGAGGGCAGTCCCTAGCAAAACTGAACGAACACCACACTATACTTGCGCAAAGAAAAGCGCTGTCGTCTATTAAATATATCTTTCACTTATAATCATTCTCCTTATTCATTTCATGGGCAAAAACCATAAGCATAAATCATAGTATCAAAAAGGTAAAAAAGCTGTCAAACTAATGAACCAAAAGATTCCAAAGCCTTGTCTTTTGCACAAATTAGCTAGTATTTCTGAAAACTTAAAGCATAAATATCATATTTTTCCCCAATCGTGCAATTTCTCAATCTAGAAAGCAACACTGGCCTGACGGGAATGGAATAGCTTAATAAACTTTTTACAAATGTGCCTGTTGAATCCATCCAGTATACATCATAAACTGCCCCTGAAATCACTACGTCATTTGGAATCAGTGGAGACCTTTTGAGAGCAACACATCTTCACGAACACTCTTCAACATCTTGAAAAGGTAAAATGATCCACAACCTCAACACTGAGGATTCCTTCTTTGGATGCTGGCGAAAGGCTTCGTTTTCAGTTTGAAAAGAGCGCCTGGTAGTAATTTGTAAGACTGATTTCTCATGAGTTCCCATCTGTTGCTGAGAGATGACCGGACGGATCATATCTTCATGCGCGCCCTGGCATTCACGTAAAATAACGATCTCCGAGCAAGACCAAGTGCTGGCATACGTGAGGCGAGAATCCATTGCAAAGTCACGATGCCACTTGCGTTTTCGGCTTGATAGGAGATGAAGATCTCCGTGTGGTTTCAACATAAGCTTGATTGGCAAAAAAATTCTCAAGTAGGACATACCTTTCTGGAAAGCTCATTTTGATTTCCAAATTATTTATACCTATCTTACCATCTTTCCCGTTAGCTTGTCCCAGCTGATTCTAATCTACTGGCCAAAACCTTCTTCAAGACTTCACCAATGGTCGTCACACCAATTACCTGAATCCCCAACTGGCGAGCTAATCCCCCGTCCAGAAATTTTCGGAACATAAATCTTGGTAAAACCGAGTTTAACTTCTTCAGAGCAGTCAAATTTATTCGATCAGTTCAATATTGGACTTCTCAGTCAAGCCCAACTCTCCAACGAAACACTCTTGCGGGTTTGTTGGCTTGTCCTTTATGGCTGAAAGGCCAGTAGGCTGCACGACTGGAGTCGATGGCTGGCTCAATCAACGAAAGCTGCAGACTTAGGGTGGGCATCCCGATTTTGGGCAAAGGCCTGCGCGTTTTCAGAACCGCCATGATGAGACTGGCCCGATTGAAATCAAGCCCCGTTGTCGTCAGCATTTAAACATGGTCGGTGTCACCGGGCCTGCACTTAGAATCGGACGTGTTCCCTCCGCATAGACACGATAGAGGATCCAGTCGCGCCATCTAAACGCTCTTCTAGAAAGACCTGACTGGGATTGGGACCTCTGACCAGGCCACCTGATTGCGTCATCGAAGATCCCAATCTCATTGGTCGAGCGGCAGTTTTTGCAGCGCTCTCTCAGGATTCGGAAGGTATGGTGGCGTTCGCCTTCAAGTAAGAACGCCGTATCCACCATATGCTCCAGCATCCTAGGCCCTGCCAGAGGTCCCTTCTTTGGTCACTGACGATAGAGCAATGAGGGTAGCAGTAGTTATTGAGTCTGGCCAGTTGCATAGGCTCGGCTGTTGCCTCTCGCACCTGAGGGGACTGCCCTGCGCACAAATTTCAAGGAGACATGAGTGGTCTGGATTGGCAGTCAATAGTGGGGAAATCTGGCTGGATGCGCTCTATGCTTCTGCTCACGCGCTCTGCATATTGGTCTCAGCGCCAAAGGATGGGCTCAACTCGACTGTCAGTCACCCCAAGCGCTCTGCTCAGGAGTTTAATCTGCTGGGCCAGGCTCTCTCCACCAGCACCAGGACGTTCCACCAGAGACAGTTGTGGGAGACTTGAAGGAGCAGGGTCGATTTCCCAATCCTGGATCCCCC
>VOFH01001673.1_pt1 | contig 17828 bp, 30 predicted proteins | sample 5384091 | NCBI WGS metagenome assembly VOFH01 (sample SAMN12384727, study PRJNA508395) | human gut metagenome | isolation source: healthy gut G | host: Homo sapiens
GGGACGTTTTAACAACTATGTCAGCACTCTATCCTGAGCTTGTTGAAACTCGTCGAGTAAAAAGCTAATGTAAATGTCTTGCCCATCAAGAACTTGCTGAAGTGGACGAATGTTCATTGATCTAATGGAAAAAGAAGTACTGAAGTTACAAAAGCAGATAAGGTTCATTCTTTGAAAAAAATGAACAAAATTTTAGAAAGACAATAAGCTTATAAATGCCTAACAATTTAACACAATTTATCGAAAGCTTTGGCTATATTGCCATTATTCTTTTTAATTGCGTTGAAAATTTTCCTCCAATTCCCTCTGAGGTAATTTTGACACTAGAGGTTTCTTAGTTAGTGGAACAAAGTTAACTCTAATTGGAGTTATCCTTGCGTCTACTCTAGGTTCAGTTATTGATTTCATTATTTTATTCTCAATTAGTAGAAATCTAACCTTTACCGCGCTTAGAGAAACTACTTGAAACTAAACTATTTAAACTCTAGGTTTCCAAAAAGACGATGCACAAAAGCGATTAACTGGTTTGACGGACTCTGAATTGGCGCAATTTTTATGGTCAGCTGTATTCCAGATTTGTTAGAAGTTTAATCTCCATTCCTGCAGGTGGTATTGCCCATGTTGGCTGGACTAAGTTTTAATTTTAACTACTTTGGGAAGTTTAGTTTGGAACAGTGTTTTAGTTAGGACACTATATGGGGAAAAAACTGGCAAGTTGTAGTCAGGAATCTTCGATGACTACGCTCGTATTATTGCCCGCTTTATTAATTTTATTTAGCTTTCCAACAGTCTTCTCATAATTAATTTCATTTTTTATTAGTTAGCCAAGCTGGTCTAATAATGGTGTAATCTAGATTACTTGCCGTAATCTGATCAGCAGCTGCCCGATAAATTGTTAAATATGAGCCTAAGATATTTTTATTCCATTCCCCAAATTTACCAGGCACTTCATCATAGATTCCTAAGGAAGAGACCCAGATCAAACGTTTAATACCGTTTGCATTCATTGCTTTAACTACAGTTTTTGCCTGATCTTCAATATTTGAACCAGCTAAATTCGCATAAACGAGATCTACATCTGCCAAAGCTTCTTTTAACTCATTAAAATTGCTTGCGTCTCCTTAATTACCTTTTTCTCTAGCGTCATTAATTTGCTTTAACTTATTAGGATGACGTAGATATAAAACCATATTAATATCGTTCTTCTTTAATAGCATTGGTTCAACTAATTGAGCAATTTGACCAGCAGCACCTAAAATAGCAATTTTTGTCATTTTTATTTTCCTCACATTATAAAAATCATAATTTCGATTCTAATAAAAGCATCTCAAATTCTTATTTAGCTAAAGTGCAAACTTGAATAATTTCAGTCATAATTTTCTCCTTACCTAGCTATCCTTACTTACAATTTAATAGTAATACTTATTATTAATAAGTCAACCACTTGTTATTGATTTTATTAGCTTTTCTTTAAATTTCGTATAGATTTACTTTTTCAAAGCATTACAATAGATAAAGGAGAACGTTACTAGATAGAGAGGTAAAAACATGACTAATAATAATTCTGTACCTAAGAAACTCTCCTTTATATCAATATATTTCTTAGGTATTAATGCGGTCATTGGATCAGGAACTTTTTCTGCTACCTTCTGTAATTTATCGTTACATGAACCTAACAGCAATTCTTGTTCTTCTATGTACTGCTGTCACTGTCAGCATGATTGCTTTGTGCTATGCTGACTTATCAAGCCGTTTTACACAATCAGGAGCAGCATGGCTTTATTCCTATAATGCCTTTGGTCGCTTTGCTGGTTATGAACTCGGCATTTTCACTTGGTTTTTTTAGGTTGTACAACTCTTTCAGCTGAAGTAGTAGCTTTACTTACTGTCCTCAAGAGTTTTCTGCCGATTTTCAAAAATAATGCTATCTATATTGGTAGTATTATTTTCTTAATTTTATTATTTTCAGTTATTAATTTCTTTGGTAGATCTTGGGTAAAAATTGTTAATAATATTTCAGCAGCTGCAAAGATAATTACTTTAATTGTCTTTATTATCCTCGGAGCTTTCTTCATTAAAAATCAAACTTCACTCCCGTAATTCCGCATGCGGCTTTAACCGGTGTTACACCATTCTTCAAACATTTTGGCGATGCATTTACACCAATCTTTTTATTTGTTTACTGGCTTTTCATTTATTCCGATTGCTGCAAAACAAATGAATAATCCAGAAAAGAATATCCCTCGAGTTTTGGTTGCCGTAATGACTAGTGTCACAATTCTTGATTGCTTAATGCTTTTTAGTAGCAATTGGTTTAAGTGGTCAAAAATTAGGATCTTATTCTAATCCTCTAGCTAGTGCCTTAAAACTGGCGTTGGTCAATGGGGTTTTGCTTTCATGATTATTGGAATGCTGATTTCAATTTTGGTGTTGCTTTCAGCGCATCTTTTAATACTCCATCATTAATTGCTTCTCTTGCTAATGAACATGGAATGTTACCAAAATGGATTGGAAAGAAAAATAAGCATGATGCACCTTGGGTAGGAATTATTTTCACAGCAATTCTATCTGCAGCCTTGGCTACTCAAAGCTACCTATTCCTTGTTTCATGTACTGTCTTAGCATCATTTGTTCAGTATGTGCCATCAATTTTAGCCGTTATTAAGTTTAAGCACAGTAATGAATATCCAACTCATGGTTTTTTCTCTTCCTGGGAAATACACCATTCCAATTATTGCTTTAATTATTTCGTGCTATATGGTAACCAATTTTACGCCAAAGACATTACTTTTAGGCGCAGTAGTTGCTGTACTTGCTGCTGCATGTTATTTCTTTATTGATAAAGATGAAAAATTAGAAAAAGAGCATGAAAACTTCTTAGCTAAACTAAGACATATAAAATAAAAATTTGGATAAATTAAAGAGCTTACGATTTTAAATCGCAAGCTCTTTTTTAGTTTCTATAATATTTTTAAAGTCTATTTTTATCTTTTTGCCGAAGATAGCAACTGCACCAATTGCTGCTACTAGTAACCCACCAATTACTACTAACGGGTTAACAGCCTTTCCTTCAGTTTCTGGTAATTGCGTAGCTACTGAAACAGGATTGGAAGATTTTTACTATTTTTCTTATTATCTTTAGTATTGTTTACTACGCTGACATTCTTTTCAGTTACCGTAGTAGAACCAAGATCTTTCACTACTACATCTTTATTAGTTTTTTCGCTACTATTCTTACTTGTATTTTCTTTAGCTACATCTTTCTTTACACTAGTAGTTTGCTTAGAAGCATTATCTTGCTGATCAGTAGCTGAAGTGGCAGAACCACTATTTAAGTCTTTCTTGCTTGCCTTGCTATCTTGACTTACAGCAGTATCTTTAACAGTTACATAAACTGCAAGCCTTGACCTTGATCCGTCAGGAAAAGTCACATAAACAGTGCCGTAACTAGTACCTACCTTGTTAATTTCAGGAGTTTTATCCCAGTTGGCAACTGTACCAGCTGGAACTGTACTCCAATTAGAAATGCCACTTGTTGCGTCTGGTAAAACGCCTTTGGTAGTGGTTAAAGTTTTAACTGATAAAGGATTAGTATAAGCTTGTAAGTTTTTATGTTGCTCAAGCTGAGTTTGATAAGTCTTTGCTTGCTCAGCACCTGCATTTGCACTATCAGTACTTGCTGCAAAAGCAGTACCATTTAAACTTAAAGAAGCCAGCAACGCTGCTGCTCCTAAACCAGTCATTATGTTTCTTTTCTTAATTTGTCTCATCATAATTCACGCTCCTCAGCAAGGTAAGCTATACTTTAACTTGCTGTTCTATTTACTTTTATTATACAGTAGTTTTACAAAAAAATATTACAAATTAATAGATTTTTTACATTCTTTGTAATATTTTAAGAAATCGCTACTTTTAGCGCTTTCATTATCTTTATATCATATCTATTTTAAAAGCCAAAAGTTTATACTTGAGATCACGATGAGATATTTTTCTAACTAGCTAGATAAGTTAAAGCAACTTGCAACTGAGTTAGATCGCTCAAAGTCTGTGCCATATTCTCTAGATCAACAATCTGATAAATTTCTGAATTATCTTCATCAAATTCAAAACCAGCACCAATTACAATATCAGCTGCTTCTTCAAGTAAATCAAAATTTTCTTGAGCTGGATCTAATTTGAACAATGTTCCACCATCATCTGTAATTCGGTACGCTCCGTCCTTTTCCTTCTCGATCCAGCAATACACTAAATCACCATAAGCACCAATTAGCGGTGTTGCAACTTCAATGTCTTCTCCAGCTTGAATAAATTGAATATTTTGTTTTAACCAGTCGAATGAAGCATGTTTAATTAATTTTAATTCAGATTCTTCCATTTTTATCACTCCCCTATTTTCAACAAATTATAACCTAAAATGGCAAAAAAAAAGAAGCCTGATTATAGTGACTTCTTTAATATCTATTAAGTTGAGCAAACTCAACTACTCGATTCAATAATTGAGTAAAGTTATTAACTTCACTCCTCAAATCGCGACTATTGATATAATCACGAGTTAATTCACCACGATCATCAAGCAAAACGCCAAATTCACTAGCTAAACGTGCAACATCAGCCGCAATACTTGAAAAACTTCCAATATTATCATCAATCATTTTAGCGGTGAAAACACGATCATTTAAAGCATAAGTTCCATTAGGATATACAATCAAATTAAAAGTGGATCATATCATTTAACCCATCGACAACATTAGTAGAAACCCGGTACTCATTATCATCGACTGGCTCAATAGAAAATGCAGAACTGATTCCATTATCATCTCTAAAAGATTTCATCATAACGTCTTCAAGATCATACATAAGATTGACCTCCAACCTCTTTATTTAACAAATTAATTAACTACACTTTCTATTATATCTTTCTCTCACCGAATTTGTTCTTTAAGCTTCTAAATTTGAAAAATATATATTATTTTCATATAAAGTTAAAATAGCCTAATTTTGCTATCTTATATCGAGAATTTTGGTTATAATAAAGGAAGTTTTAAGTGGAGGAATTTAATTTGAAAAAAGTTAATTGTTGGTGCTTTAAGTTGTGGTCTTTGTTACTTGCAGGTTGCCGTAATAACTTAGTGGAACCTAAACATAAGTCTTCCGCGGATGATTATGCAATCATTCAATCTTCTTCTCATAAGAAGTCACATAAGAAAGTGGAACAGCCTAAAAAGAAGAGCGAAGATAAAAAAAGAAAAAGATAAAGATAAGTCTAAAGATGAAAATAAAAAGATGGATGATCAAATTGACACCCTTAATAAGAATGAAAATAACTCAAGCTCAGAAGCTCAAAGTTCCAGTTCAGCTCTTCCATCTTTAAATAATTCTAAGCGCGAAAACAGTACTGAAACCAATAGAAGCTTAAAATCAAACTTTGGTACTTCTTTATATACTCTTCCTCGTCAAAATTATAGTTATTACACTCCAAAAAGCAATTACTATTACAGTAATAATTGGTCAACTAATAATAACACCGATTCAAGCCATCAAAATTCAGCTGTAAGTAATTCTAAATCAGAACCAAGTACATCAACTTCAAGTTCTTCATCCAATGATGCTTCAACTTCAACTGAAGAAAAGCAATCACCAACTACTCAGAATAATGATTCTAATTCAAAGCGAATCAAGTGAAGATGTTCAAAATGACTAATATGAAAGGCACTCTGTTGAGTGCCTTTTTAGTAGGTTTGATCTATTTTTCCATCTAGTAAATGTTCGCTTAAATTTTTATCAAAGAAAACTGGTAAATCGTGATCAAAATTATAGGCTAATTTTTACTTGTCAATTCTTCCTTTGTCATCCAGGTCAATTTTCCTTCATCAGAAGCTTTTACTGTTCCAGTAAACTCAGTAGCTACATAAAAAAATACTAAATATCGTTCATCATTTTGTCAAAGAATTGTTTTACTCCAACTAAATGCGGATTCTTAATTAAGAGACCTGTTTCTTCCTTTTATTTCTCTAACTACAGAATCATGAAAAGACTCATGCGATTCAACGTGGCCACCGGGAAACGTTAAACCAGGCCAAACAGGATCATTTCGATCAAGAACTAAAATTTTATCTTTTTCTTAATCATACACATATTAGTTAAAGTTACAGGCTCAGAACGTTTCATCATTTAAGGTTTCACTTTCTATAATAATTAAGTTTTATTTTACTACTATCGATTCATTTTTCTAAATACTTATTTATTAGTATAATTAATATACATAGATTAGAGTTTTAGAAGGAATTAAAAATGACTTTGCAAATTAATACCCGTGTTGATTCTATCACATGGCCACTAAACCAAAACTTAACTAACCAAGAGATAATTTCTCAATTAGAGTTGACTGTAACTGAAAATGGACAGCTTATTTCAAATGACAATTTAAGTATTAATAAAAAGCTGTTAACCGTTCAGAAGCAGGCGTTTATCCGGTAATCATCACTGCAATTGGTTCTAATAACGAATATGCAACTAAGAAAATTCAAGCCTGGGTCACTGATAAGAATAATGTAAATAGTACTACTCGCCCTCCAGTGCAACCTACTCCTGCTCCACAATATAAGACACCATCTCAAACACCTAGTCCAAAAAGAAAAGCAAGAAAAAAGTTGTCTATATTGTGCTTGGCGTTCTTGTATTATTAATTGCAATTATTTTTGGAATTTCAGCCTGCCAAGCACATAATGATACTGTTCAAAATGAACAAGCTCAAAGTAATGCGCTCAATAATACTAATAGCAAGTTAGATAATTTGTCAGAGCAAAACAAGCAACTAATGCAACAAAACAAAGAATTGCAGAATGCAATCAATAATTATAAGCAAGATCAAAATAAGGAAGAATTGCAGAATCAATTAGATCAAATTAAGAATGAAAATCAACAATTGAAAAATAATGCAGCTAATAATCAAGCCTTGCAAAATCAAATTGATCAATTGGGCTCTACGATTGATCAAATTAAGCAAAATCCTAATCAAGCTGATTCTTTGCTGAATCAAATGAAAAATAATCAAAATGAATTTATGCAAAATTTGAATGCAACTTTTCAAAAATTAGTTAGCGATTTTCAACAATTGATTGGTAAATAAATTGTATTTTTAAAAAGGATGTTTCTGGGTATAGAAACATCCTTTTTGATAACTCCCTGGCGTAGAGAAAACTAAAAGTTCCTTGATTTATCAGTCCATTACTTTGATTAATAAAACAAAAAGACCCAACATCAAAAATGATGCTGGTCCTCTCTTCTACTCAATCTTATCGCTATTCTTCAACCGCTCTATTCTTTTTATCTAGCGGTGGATGATCAGAAAATAGTCGATCAATCCAATTACCTGGATGTGGTAAGTTGAAGTATAAATGCTCCAAAGCTAAATCTTGAGAATTAATTTCTGGTGTTGATTCGCTTTCTTCCATTTTTTCAAGTTTAGACAAAGCTGAAATCAATCCGCTTGGTTCACGTGTTAAGTCAACTGAACCTATATCGGCCAAATATTCTCTTTGACGCGAAACTAATAAAAACAATAACTTAGCTAGTGGAATACCAATAATCGAAATAATCCCACCAACTATAATTAAAAACATAGCAAAAAATTTAATAATCAGTCCTAGCCAGCCCCTTGCTTTCGCTAGTCAATACTCCCCCAACCAAATAATACGATTCCAATCCCAGTTATGGTAATCAAACTGGTCAAAGCACTAGCTAAAACTGTAATGCGTGTATCATAATTTCTAATATGAGAAAGTTCATGTCCGATAACGCCTTGCACTTCTTTCTTGTTCATCATACTCAACAGCCCTTGCGTAAGAGCCAAACTTGCATGTTCAGGATCGCGTCCTGTTGCAAAAAAGCATTCGGATCTGGATCAGGAGTAATGTAAATTTTAGGAACCGGTAAGCCTCCTGCTAGACAGAGTTCCTCAACAAGCTCGTATATTTCAGGATCACTTTCTTTAGTAATCTCAACCGCATTCGTAACTTTCATTAAATGCTGCGTGGCATCAAAATATACGTGTGCAATATAGATCAAACCAATGATAAAAATCCAATCCCAACATATTTTGTAAAAATCATTCCAAGAAAAATACTTAATATAAGTAATAAAGCAGTATACAATCCCAAAATGATCCATGTATTCCGCTTATTTTGTTCTATTTGTTTATATAGCATTTCCCACTCCAACTATTTATGCTAAAAGTCTATGAGTTTAATTACCTAAAACCTTTAATAAAAATATTTATTTACCTTATTTAAAATATTCTAATTTGCCAAGTAAACTTTGATTACCAACTCCAAATTTTTACCATCCCAATGGAAGTTTTTTACTCGACCAAATAAAAGATTACCAGAGTCAATCAAACGACTAAAATTAAATTATGTTCACGTGGAATATAACCTAATTTTAGCCCAGCCGGAGTAGCTACAGAAATAGCATTTTTATCGTACTTATTATCAGCCTCACGTATTAATAGAACGGGATCATTCTCTTTTAGACGAGGAATTACCTTATCTTCAAGATGTAAATAGTCAGAACCACGTACTTCACAACCATATAGAAATGTGCTGTGACTCTCTCCTGATTGTTTATAAAAAACTTTTTTCAAATCAGTAACCTGATTTTCTAACTTATCAATTCTATCCATTAAGTCTGTAATTAAAATATCGTCATTTCTATAAATACTCATTGTCCGGTCGACCTCCTTTGTTACATTTATTGAATCAATTCTAACTCTATGCTTACTATAAATTTTTAAAATCAATTATTCAACAGAATCATGAATTTTATCCTTGGGCGAAATATCCTTAAATCCTTCTAATTAAGATAGTTGCATTATTATAATATTAGAAAATAAACATACCGCGCCCTGAGGAAAAGATCCGCAATGATTCTTTGCTTGTCTAATTTCATGTAATCCATAAAATCAAATGGAAATTGAATAGTAATCTAGTTTCATTAAAATTACTTTACCTTGTCAAGTACTTGTAATTTAATCGCACCAAACTCCGTCTTTAAGTAAGAAACCCAACATTAAGGCAGCAATTTGATCTGCATAGTCACCAAATTCTGCTTCTCTGCAAACTTGAATTTTATAATCTAAAACCAACTTTCTTTTGATGCTTTTTCTCATGTTAACAGCTATAAAACCTGATGATGCACTTAAACCACATACTAATAAAACAATCTTAGTCGTTTTTAAATTATTTATTAATATTATTTTTCTTGACACTTATAAACAGGCACTTATATTTAAAATAGACTTTTTGCACTGTAGGGGGTTAAAATGATTTGGTGGATATCAAAAATTTCAATAAAAAAGAGAACATTTTGTAGTAACTTGTAGTGACCCACAAAAATCGCTCTTTTTTTCAAACTGGTAATTATTTCATAAACATTAAATAATTTTTTCACATTAGAAACTTCTTAATTTAATTATTTCTCCTTTAAATTTGCTTATATCAACACCAATTATTTGTGACAAAACTTCATTAGGTATAGAAACTTGATATTGAGAAGCAATATTATTACTAAGCAAACTTGATTAAGTAGGTGGTTGTCTACTAACAAATTGAATGCTTCTTTAAAAGCTTCAGGTTTCATTAATTCAATTTTTTCATCGCCAGGTTCTTTTTTTCGCCATTTTTTATAGCTTATTCTTTTTGTAATTTTAAATAATTATCTGCATCAATTAGTCGTAAGCCTCTAGCTCTTACGATCATTGCATTCATTGAAGTATACCATTTAAATTTTAAGGCTATATAATGCTCCAAATCATTTTCAAATCCCAAAACAGACTTGGTAAACGTATCTGAAGGTAACAAAAAGCAGGATGCAAATTCTTCTGCTTCTTGTTCCATTTTACGATACTCCTCTTTTTCTATTATTTGCGGATTTACTCCCCGAATGTAATACATAATGTCCTAATTCATGTGCAAGACTAAACTGCTGACTGAAGAAATTATCACTATTCGAATCTAAAGCTACTATAAAATACGATCGGTCACCAATACTCATCCATCCACTATGTGCGTTTACTTTTTTAGAGTTGGTTTGCACTATATATACTATTATCCCGTGTTCTTCTAGTAACCGCATCATATTAGGAATCGGATCAGTTCCCAATCTCCAAGTTTTTCTAATATAATTTGCAGCATCTTCAGGATTATCAAAAGTTACATTAAATTTCGATAATTTTGGAAATTCAAGAGTTTCCTCAAAATAATCACGAACATAACATGCAACTTTTTGATAAAACTCACTTGGTCTTTTTCTGTCTGAGTAGCTGTCAATCTACTTCTATAAAAGGTCCCTAAACTATGAAAAATTATTGATATCCGGTTCAGTAAAAAATTAATGGGAAATTTCAAAACACTGACTATTTTCTGAAAAGTTTCTAAACTTGGTTCACCAGTTTCCCTTTCATATCTAGAAATCATTTGTTTAGTAATTCCAACCCGCTTTTGCAAGTTCAGTAATTGTCATTTTTCTAAAATAACGTGCTTCCTTTAAACGTGTCCCATTTAACTTCATTACTTATCTTCCTTTTGTATTTTCTTATTTTGCCTAAATTTTTTCTAAAGGCACAGTAGTACTCTCTTGGGATGATTCTCCTGTAATTGTATGAGTAATTGTATGAGTAGCTGGTAAAAGGTAATCACTTACATCTATATCATCGGCTACATTATAATTGCTATCGTATACAATTGCATGAGCGGTTATAGCTATTTCAGCTTCATAGTCTACCGCGACAACTATAATTCTTTTTATCTTTTCCTGATAATTTCAAGAATTCTTTCACAGTCTTCCATCCGATAAGCAAAATGTTCTTTCTCGGTTTCTTCAGAGTAAAGCGGAAAAAGTGAAACTTCTTTTGGCTGTTTAACTTTTATATAACTATTTTTAATAAGTAACGAATATAAATAATGTGGTGAAAATTGTTTTTGCTTTTGCTTCCTTTATTCTCTCTTTCAAATTCTTTCGAGACATTAAAACATATAAATCTCCACTATCTAAATCCGCTACAGGATCAATTTGCCATAAATTGCCTCGCTTTATATGCAATACTTTTATTGACTCATCTGATTCAAAATCTTGAGTCAAAATATCCGCCCTTTTGCCCATAAGGCAGATCTAATCCCATTATCATTAACTTCAGAAATAGCCTGTTGATAAACTGGTCTAAATTGAATCAAAGTATAATCCATCGCCCTACAGATTCGTTTTATAATTTTGAAATCTATTTTCATAATTTCTCCCTCATTATTAATTTTATAGTTTATATAATATCACTTTAATCATGAAAGTATAAGTATTTTTTGTTCTTTTCTAAGTTTGGTTGACTTTTAAGGCATAAATTCCAAATGCTAATTTATCATTTTTTATTCAACTATTATTTACGTTCAATAGTTCCTAGGCATGAGAAAATTTATCCAATATAAAAAAAAAAACTAAGCCTCAAAACGCTTAGTTCCATTTTCAATTCGGTATTATTCAATTAAAAAGTCTACTTCTTCAGATTGTCGAAGAAACCGTCATCTTTTAAGATATCTAAGTAACGACTAATAGCATCAGTCCAAGTTGGAAGTGGTTTAAAGCCATTTTCTTCTAACTTGCTCTTATCTAGACGAGAGTTAAACGGACGAACTGCCTTAGATAAGCCATATTCTTCAGTAGTTACAGGAGTAACCTTTGTCTTATAGCCAGCTTGACGATAAATTTCTTTAGTGAAATCGTACCAAGAAATATAACCAGTCTTAGTACCATTTTCGTCATAGCCACTTTCAGTTGCTGGTAGTTCTGAATTAGTTGCGTGGTAGTAGCCATATTTATCAGTTTCAATCATATCTACCAAAAGACGAGCTAAGTCAAAAGTATAAGTTGGGGTACCAATCTGATCACTAACAACCTTAACTTCGTCGTGATTTGAACCAACCTTAAGCATAGTCTTGATAAAGTTTGAGCCATTTACACCAAATACCAAGCAATTCTAACAATGAAATACTTGTCTAAAGTATTAGCAACAGCTTCTTCCCCGCCAAGCTTGGTTTCACCATAAACATTCAAAGGCTTATAGCCCTTAAAGTCTGGTTCCCAAGGGGTAGTTCCCTGGCCATCGAAGACATAGTCAGTTGACAAGTAAAACCATTGGGGAATCTAATTTCTTTGCAACGTTAGCGATGTTTTGAGTTCCGTCAACGTTAACTTTGCGAACAGCTGCAACCTTATCGTCATCTTCAGCCATATCAACTGCAGTCCAGGCAGCACAGTGAACAATAACATCAGGATTTACTTCAGAAATAACCTTGTCTACGGCTTTTTGCATCAGTAATATCTAAAGAAACATAAGGTGCCTTAGTAACGCTGCCTGTCAGCAACACCAGCATATTCAGGTGCCAAGTCAGAACCTACACCTTCATAGCCGCGCTTAGCAAGTTCATTCATTACGTCATGGCCAAGTTGACCATTAACGCCAGTTACAAAAACTTTCATTCATTTACCTCACTAATTAAAACTTAAAAGTATCCTTTAAGCCCTTCCATTCTTGATCACGTTCAGCCATGTTGAGCTTAGTACCATCATCAAGAGTGTAACCAGAAGCATCTGGACTACCTGGGTAATCGCCTTTTAAGGTGTGGCCATTCAATGCCAATTTCAGGATCATTCCAAGCCATACCACCTTCATCGTTTGGGTGCCAGAAGTCATTAACTTTGTAACAAAATTCTGCTACATCACTTAAAACAAAGGAAACCATGAGCAAAGCCTTGTGGAATTAAGAATTGTTTCTTGTTTTCTGCAGTTAATTCAACACCGTACCATTTACCATAAGTCTTAGATTCACTACGAAGGTCAACAGCAACATCAAATACGCTACCACGAACTGCGCGAACTAATTTAATTTGTGGGTACTTCTTTTGGAAGTGTAAACCGCGAAGCACACCCTTAGTTGAACTTGATTGGTTATCTTGAACTAAGTTAATGCTAAAGCCAGCCTCCATCATGTCTCTTTGGTTAAAAGTTTCCATGAAGTAGCCACGATCGTCTCCATGAACAGTTGGTGTAATAACTGCTAAACCTTCAATACCACCAACATTTTTTCAACTTTAATTTGTCCCATTTTTAAAAAGCTTCTTTCTTTAATTAAAAATATTAATAACGAACTTTACCTTCAGCAACTGACTTTAAGTGCTTGCCATATGGACTCTTGCCATAGTGCTTTTGCTGCTTCAAGGAGTTGATCTTTATCAATCCAGCCATGTACATAGGCAATTTCTTCAGGTGCAGATACTGAAACGCCTTGACGTTCTTCAATCATTTTTACGTAGTTTGAAGCGTCAACTAGACTTTGCATTGTACCAGTGTCAAGCCATGCATAACCACGACCTAAAAGCTGTACTCCTAAGTTATCATCTTGTAAATACATATCGTTTAAGCTAGTAATTTCTACTTCACCACGTGCACTTGGCTTAACTTGAGCAGCTTTTTTCACTTACTCCAGCTGGGTAGAAGTAAAGCCCAGTTACAGCGTAATTGCTCTTTGGTTGTTCTGGCTTTTCTTCAATAGAAACTGCTTTTACCGTTTTCATCAAAGTCAACTACACCAAAACGTTCAGGATCATTTACGTAGTAACCAAATACTGTAGCCTTACCCTTTTGTGCATCTTCAGCAGCATTCTTAAGTAAATCAGTAAAAACCGTTTCCGTAAAAAAATATTGTCACCTAAGACCATGGCACAAGGTTCACCATTAATGAAATCTTTGCCCAAAGTAAATGCTTGTGCCAAACCATCTGGAGTTGGTTGTACCTTGTAAGAAAGGTTAATTCCAAATTGTGAACCATCACCTAATAACTCCTTAAAACGTGGAGTATCAGCTGGAGTAGAAATAACTAAAATATCTTTAATACCAGCTAGCATTAAAGTAGATAATGGGTAATAAATCATTGGCTTGTCGTAAACTGGTAATAATTGCTTACTAGTTACTAGAGTCAATGGATATAAACGAGTACCTGAACCGCCTGCTAAAATAATTCCCTTCATGCTGAATTAATCCTTATCTAAAACTTGCTTCTTGCCGTACATTTCATCGTAGTAGTTTTGGTAATCACCAGAAATGATGTTTTCCCACCATTCTTTGTTATCGAGATACCATTGAATAGTCTTCTTTGATACCATCTTTAAACATAGTTTCTGGAAGCCAACCTAATTCATTGTGGATCTTTTCAGGATCAATTGCGTAGCGACGGTCATGTCCCTTACGGTCAGTAACGTGTTCAATTAATGAGTAAGGCTTGTCTAAGTAGTCACAAATAAAGCTTAACAATATCAATGTTGTGCATTTCGTTGTGTCCACCAATGTTGTAAACTTCACCTGAGTACCTTTTTCTAAGATAAGGTCAATTGCCTTGCAGTGATCTTCAACGTATAACCAGTCACGAACGTTCTTACCATCACCGTAAACTGGCAATTTTTCATTGTTTAAGGCTCTTTGAATCATCAAAGGAATCAATTTTTCAGGGAATTGATATGGACCATAGTTGTTAGAACAACGTGAAATAGTTACTGGCAAGTGGAAAGTTCTACCATATGCACCAACCAATAAGTCTGCACTAGCCTTACTTGATGAGTATGGGCTTGAAGTGTGAAGAGGAGTATCCTCATGGAAGAAAAAGATCTGGACGATCTAATGGTAAGTCACCATATACTTCATCAGTTGATACTTGGTGGAAGCGCTTGATGCCGTACTTACGGCAAGCATCCATCAAAACAGAAGTACCAATAATGTTAGTTTCTAAGAAAATTTCTGGATTTTCAATAGAACGGTCAACGTGACTTTCAGCAGCGAAGTTAACTACTACGTCAGGCTTTTCTTCTTCAAATAACTTGTAAACACCCTCACGATCACGAATATCTAACTTAACAAACTTGAAGTTAGGATTATCCATAACATCCTTCAAAGTAGATAAGTTACCTGCATAAGTCAAACTATCTAAACAGATAATTTCATAGTCAGGATGTTTCTTTAACATGTAAAAATAAAGTTTGAACCGATAATACCGGCACCACCAGTAACAATAACTTTTCATATTATTCCTCCAAATATTTTTAGTTCATATGAAGTATATAACATTACGTTACATCACCTTCAAGCTTAATAAAAAAACTATGTTTTTTACAAATAAAAGTATCCACGTCTTTAGTAATGTGAAATCCTCCACTTACTTTTTCGTCAACATAGTTTTTAAATTCATTGTAATGATCTAACAAAATCGCATTCTGATTACCATGACAGGATAAAATGTAAGAAATCACTGGTGTAGATTCAGACAGCTCAATTGCATCTTGATATTTATGGCAAGAAATATCAGCAAAGTCTTTACTTAGAATTTCTGCGCCATTATCGAGACCAAAACGATCATATAGATTAGTAGAAGATAAAACTATTTCAGGATTAAATTCTTGAACTAAATCAGTGATTTCATGCATATGGCGCTTTGAATAAGTTGCACAGGCAAAAGATGCACCCTTTTTCATTACCCGCGAACTTCTTTTAAAGTCTTTGGAATATCGTCACAATAAAAGAGCATGTAGTTAGCAATCACCAGATCAAAAGTATTATCGGCAAAGGGAATCTTTTGAGCATCAAAAACTGCATATTGAAATTCAGAATTATCGCCAATTTCATTCTTAGCATCTCTAAGATTCCCTCTGAAATATCGGATAAAACTATTGTTAAACCTTTTGGCAGTTTATCTAAATTCTGAGACCATAAGGCACCATTGCCAGCGCCCAATTCAAGAATCTTCATCCCCGGCTTTTAAGTCAAGCTGCTTGAACAGCCAATGGAACCATCCCTCTTTATTGAGAGAATAATCTCGATGCAGCCTAATTCGAGCAGAAATATTTGAAGCATTCTGATATTGCGTACTTAAAGATTGATTCATTGAAGTTAAGTGGATTAGGTCTAGCATCTTGCTCCAGTCAACTTCTTGACCAGCCTTCAATGTGCTACTCGTAGAATCAATAGCAGTTGCCACATTTTGCATTTCTTTAAGTCGCTCTTCTACTAATCTTTTTTTGAATTTGCAGTGAGTCAAGCAGCAATTGTCTGTCCCCTGAACCTAAGGTCATTTCTCGAATGTCGCTTAGAGAAAATCCTAAGTATTTCAATAGAAGAATTTGTTGCAACTTTGCAAAATCAGCATCAGTATAACGCCTAGCACCACTGGTAGTATGCGTTGATGGTTTTAATAAATTTTTTGATCATAATAGCGAATTGTACGAATCGACACATGAGCCTTTTTCTATAAATTCACCGCTTGTATAGTATTTTGGCATTTTATCCTAATAATTCTATTCTCCGACGATTTAATTTATTAAAGATTATATTTTTAAGTTGAACCTTATCTAATTAAAAATGTTTTTTATACATTAATTTTTTCCTAAAAATAATTTTCTACAAATATATTCTTCCACAAAAAAGCAAAAAAGTATGGCAAATACAAATGTTATCAAAATAATTATTATACTAAGAGTTATTATTTTGATATGATTGTCAATTTCATCAGTTGAATACAAAAGTTTTGGTGCAATGTTTTCCAAAAAAGGAGATAGAATTTTAATTATTTTTTTAGTAATAGCGTCATTGTAAAAATTACATTTACAAAAAGTAAACAAAATAGTAATATTTCCTAAAAGTAGCTTAATTCGTTTAACTACTAATTCCCCATTAGGATTTTTTATCAAGGAAGGGTCTTTTTCTAAATTATCTATAAAAATGTCTTTTTTGCTTTAAAGCAAGCAAAAAAATCGCGTCAATTCTAAGATAGCGCCCAATATAACTTTTAAGCCTGTATACGTACCCCCAAATATTTTTTGAACTGTCATAATAAAAATAGAGATAAAAAGAACTATACAGAATATCCATGAAAAAATAATTATTCCTTTATCAGACTCTTTTTTTATATTTTCCTTATACGATTTCATAACGATTAATAACGTAACAGAAACAGCAATTAAAGGAGCCCATATATTTATCCATTTAGCAAAACTAGAAAAATAAAATATAAAAATTGCTGAACCAAAAATCATTATAATCAAATAAAAACTATACTTACTATAGCATCAAATATTTGCGAATCTATCAAATAGTATAGAGCCTCTTTTAAGGTTCTACTTTTCATTTGTATAAATTTAATAATACCTATTAAAAAGAAAAGGGAAGAAAAATATAAAATGTTTATAGGTAACAGTTGATGTAAGCTTATCGATATAGATAAGTTTTACTAACAGAAAAACAATAATATCGCCCAGCTTATTCCTGATCCTTCAATAATAAACGGTTTAGACTTTAGTTTTAGCCAACCAACTATTAAAGTTAAAAGCATTAATATAATAGATAATATAAAAATGATTTTTCCGTAAAAGGAGGCTTTTATTCCAAAGCTGACATAATTATATTCACAGTAAATAAGGTGAAATAATATATTGATATTACAGCAAGTTCACCATACATTACCATTTTTGAATAATACCTCGATTTGGTCCCAAAAGTTAAAAGTAAGGTCATACCCACAAAAGTAGATACTGCAACAATTAAAAAGATGTTTACATCTATACCTGAACCCCAATTTAGATATCTTCCAGAAAATAAGAATATTATTAATAATAATTCACTTATACTATCCCACTAAATGGGATACTTTTTAAAATCCATCTTTTTCATCTTAGCTATTAATCCACTCTAATTTTAGATCTTTTAATACTCATTTTTAAATAATTATAAATTTATAACA
>VOFH01003428.1_pt1 | contig 17828 bp, 26 predicted proteins | sample 5384091 | NCBI WGS metagenome assembly VOFH01 (sample SAMN12384727, study PRJNA508395) | human gut metagenome | isolation source: healthy gut G | host: Homo sapiens
TATGAAATGGGAAAGCGCTGTTCCTGTGTCAAAGCATTTGACAAGATAAAGTGGAATCATTTTTGTACATACAAGTAATATATAGAAAAACGGACTAAGGACAAAAGAGGCCATGGGGGAGAAATTAAAAAGAAATATTTTCCTGAGTCTTTTTGATTTTACTGCGTTTGGGATTGCAGTAGGAGTCAGTGGCTGCCAGGAACAGGCGAGAACGCTTTGAAGTATCGGATTCACTCAGGGGAAAGAAGAAAATAATAGCCGGGTTTCGAAAACGCCGGAGGAAGAGGAAACAGAGTTTTCTGCCAATCGCTGATACGAGTCGTGCTTATGACGAATGGATCAGGGAATCATACATAAGGAAGTAAGACTGCGGGCAGACAGTGAACTGACATTGACTTTATAGGAATCGTGCGTATCGCTGCGATGTGATCGCCGCGGATGATGCAGAAAGTTATAGAAGGAAACATCGCCGGAGTGTTACGAAAGTATGACGGTGTTCCGGCGTATAATGGATTATCGAGAAGGGCAGAAACATACGAATTGAGGGCAATATCTGTGCCGCGTTATTGCCACAGCAGGATGCATCCACAGAAGCGGTAAGGGGAAACTGCCGGCGAGGTGTTAAAATATAAAGGTAATATTGTAACAACGTATTATTATTCAACATCTTGCGGAAAGACAACAACCATGAAAGCCTGGGGAACGAGTGAAAATGAAAGTAATGGATATCTTCAGTCGGTAGAAGTAAAAAGATAAGAAAGGAGATTATGAAAAATCACTTCCATGGTACCGGTGGGAAGCTGATATAGATCAGGATATATTGAGTACATTTTTGGCGGAGAATGTAAAAAGAATATCGGGACGGTACAGTCATTAGAAGTAACGAAAACAGGACCGGGAGGTGTCGCGCTGCAGATAAAGCTGTCGGTGATAAGGGAAGTATTACAGTTGATACAGAGAATAAGATACGAAAGGCGCTGGGGGAAATGGATATGAAATAAAGAAACAGGATGGTACGGTTGCCCAAAGTGGTACGCTGCTTCCAAGCGCATTTTTTAAAGTGAAAAAAGGCTGGTAATATATTCAAAATCACAGGCGGCGGATACGGTCATGGCATTGGTATGAGCCAGAATGGAGCAAATGAAATGGCGAAAACAGGGAAGAATTATCAGGAAATATTACAAATGTTCTATCCAGGAACAACAATTGAAAAATAAGTATAATCAATGAAAGAATAGTTGAGAAAAACACACCTGGAAACGGAATGATTTCTAATAGACAAACGAAAGAAAATCGGGTAGAATATAGAGACGAATATTTTGGGAGAAAAAGATGAAAAAGTTAAGTTTCTATATGATAAAGTAATGGAAATAACCGGACAAGTCGGGAAAGATCATGTAGGTGCCTATGCTGCACAGGCAGCGTACTTCTTCATGCTCAGTCTGATTCCGATCATATTACTGTTGATCACACTGGTACAGTATACGCCGGTTACGAAGGCAGACGTTATGACGGCTGTCCTTCAGGTGTTTCAAAATCAGTAGACAGCCTGATCACATCCATTGTGAATCAGGTATATAATCAGTCCGGCGGTATCATTTCACTGACCATTATCGTTGCACTCTGGTCAGCCGGGAAAGGTGTACTGGCACTGACGACAGGTCTGAATTGCGTTTACGACTGTAAGGAGACACGTAATTATATTATTTTAAGAATACGCGCAACGTTTTATACAGTTGCGTTTATTATTGTAATTATCTTTCTGCTGGTGTTATCAGTATTTGGTAATACATTGAATCTGTTTGTAACGGAACATTATCCGCTTATGGAACGCTTGGTGGATCAGATTATGCAGATACGTGGAATCATTACACCGGTATTGCTGTTTGTGTTTACAATGATGATCTATAAATTTTGCCGAACCACATTGTACAGTTGAAAGTTCAGTTGATGGGTGCGGCATTTTCAGCAGTCGGATGGATGATCGTATCATGGATCTTCTCGGTCTATCTGAATATTTTTAAGGGATTTTCATCTATGTATGGAAGTTTGACGACAATTGTACTGATCATGCTGTGGCTGTATTTCTGTATGTATATTTTGCTGCTTGGCGGGGAAGTGAATGTGATCCTGCGGGATATGGAGCAGGAGTAGAATTTCTGACTTGACAACTTCTGTTCATGTGATACAATAATTAAGTATTATGAGATAAAGGCAATGACCGTGTAAGTAGTGAGCCATTTTCCGCTAGAGAGAGGGAATCGACAGGCTGAAAGTTCCCTTGGGTTCAGATGGTGAATGAATTTCCCGCGCGAGCTGTGTTCTTGAAATAAAAGTAGAGAATGCCGTATGATGCACGTTACGCAGTAATGAGTGTCCGCAAAAATATTTTGCGGGAATCAGGGTGGTACCACGGGTTATATGTCTCGTCCCTTTTGGGGCGGGGCTTTTTTATGCCAAAGCATGCAAGAGAAGCTGCCAGTGGCAGGTTCTCTTGCATACCCAAAAGCATACGCTGACATAAAGATATGCGAAGAAAGGAAGAAAATGATGAAAGAAAAACTGCAGAACATCAAAGAGGAAGCATTGAAAGCAATTGAAGCTGCCGATATGCCTGAAAAACTGAATGATGTGCGTGTAAAGTTCCTTGGTAAAAAAGGTGAACTTACCGCTGTATTAAAAGGTATGAAAGACGTTGCACCGGAGGACAGACCGAAGGTTGGACAGATGGTAAATGAGACAAGAGCAGCGATCGAAGCTGTTCTGGAAGAAAATAAAGAAAAGATGGAAAAAGCAATCCGTGCAGAAAAGCTGAAAAAAGAAGTGATCGATGTAACACTTCCGGCTAAGAAAAACTGCGTCGGACACCGTCATCCGAATACAATCGCACTGGAAGAAGTAGAGCGTGTATTTACAGGTATGGGATACGAAGTCGTAGAAGGACCTGAGATCGAGTATGATGAGTACAACTTCCGTAAACTGAACATCCCGGACGGACATCCGGCAAAGGATGAGCAGGACACATTCTATATTAATAAAGACATCGTGCTCAGGACACAGACATCTCCTGTACAGGCACGTATTATGGAGCAGGGCAAAACTTCCAATCTGTATCCTGTCACCGGGACGTGTATTCCGTTCTGACGAAGTAGATGCAACACATTCACCTTCTTTCCATCAGATCGAAGGACTGATCATCGACAAGAATATTTCATTTGCTGACTTAAAGGGAACACTGGAAGTATTTGCAAAAGAATTATTCGGAGAAGACACAAAGACAAAATTCAGACCACATCATTTCCCATTCACAGAGCCAAGTGCCGAGATGGATGTAACCTGCTTCAAATGCGGTGGCAAAGGATGTCGTTTTTGTAAAGGATCCGGTTGGATCGAGATCCTTGGCTGTGGTATGGTTCATCCAACGTACTGGAAATGTGCGGAATTGATCCGAAGAATATACAGGATTTGCATTCGGTGTAGGACTGGAACGTATCGCACTGTTAAAATATGAAATCGACGAGATCGATGAAAATATCAGAGACTGTTTTATACGAAAATGATATCAGATTCTTAAAACAGTTCTAGCGCAGCACAATTGTAATAATACGAAAAGAGAAAGAATTTATAAATGAATACATCTTTATCATGGATTAAAATGTTTGTCCCGGATCTGGACGTCACAGCTCAGGAATATACAGATGCGATGACACTGTCCGGAACAAAAGTTGAAGGTTATGAAAATTAGATGCAGATCTTGAAAAGATCGTGATCGGACAGATCGACAAGATTGAAAAACACCCGGATGCAGATAAACTGGTAATCTGCCAGGTAAATGTCGGAACAGAGACGATTCAGATCGTAACAGGCGCTCCGAATGTAAAAGAGGGAGACAAGGTACCGGTTGTATTAGCAGGCGGACGTGTAGCAGGCGGACATGAGCCTGGACAGCGTGTAGAAGGCGGAATCAAGATCAAAAAAAGGAAAACTCCGTGGTGTTGAAAGTGATGGTATGATGTGTTCCATCGAAGAACTTGGCTCTAACAGAGAGATGTATCCGGAGGCTCCGGAATACGGAATCTATATTTTTTGATGATGATGCCGTTGTAGGCGAGATGCGATCAAATCACTTGGCCTCGATGATGTCGTTGTAGAATATGAGATCACATCTAACCGTGTAGATTGCTTCAGTGTTGTAGGTATTGCAAGAGAGGCAGCAGCAGCTACATTTAATAAAGCGTTTTATCCACCTGTTGTCACACAAACAGGAAATGATGAGAATGCAGAGATTATATCAAAGTAAACGTTGAAGAATCCGGAACTTTGCCCAAGATATTGTGCAAGAATCGTAAAAACATTAAGATCGGACCATCTCCAAAATGGATGCAGAGACGTCTGGCTTCTGTAGGAATCCGCCCGATCAACAACCTGGTTGATATTACAAACTATGTAATGGAAGAATACGGACAGCCAATGCATGCATATGACCTTGATACGATCGAAGGAAAAGAAATTGTAGTGCGTACTGCAGAAAAAGGTGAGAAATTCACAACTTTGACGGACAGGAAAGAGAGATGGATGAATCTGTACTGATGATCTGTGACGGTAAGAAATCCATCGGTATCGCAGGTATCATGGGTGGAGAAAACTCCATGATCACGGACGATGTTCAAACAATGTTATTTGAGGCTGCTTGCTTTGATGGAACCAACATCCGTCTGTCAGCAAGAAGATCGGACTTCGTACCGATGCATCCGGTAAATTCGAGAAGGGTCTGGATCCAAATAATGCAGAGGCAGCCATTGAACCGTGCATGCCAGCTGATCGAAGAGATGGGAGCCGGTGAAGTTGTCGGAGGAATGGTTGATGTATACCAGCAAGAAGAAAGAGCCTGTAAAGAGTACCATTTGATGCGGATTGGATCAATGGTCTGCTTGGAACAGACATTTCAAAAGAGACAATGATCGGATATTTCAAAAGATCGACCTGGAATATGATCCGGAGACAACGAAGTCATCGTTCCATCCTTTGGAGACAGGACTATTCCGCATGACGCTGACCTTGCAGGGAAGAGGTTGCCCGTTTCTACGGATATGACAATATTCCGACCACACTTCCAATCCGGAGAGGCTACAACAGGAAAATTATCCTTTCAAGTTAAGAGTAGAGGCAGTTGCAAGAGATATCGCTGAGTTCTGCGGATTTTCAGCCAGGGAATGACATATTCCTTCGAAAGCCCGAAGGTATTTGATAAATTTCTGCTTCCACAAGATTCTGATCTTCGTAAGGCTATTCCGATCATGAACCCACTGGGAGAAGATTATAGTATCATGCGTACATCTTCTAAATGGTATGCTGACATCACTTGCAACAAACTATAACAGAAGAAATAAAGACGTAAAATTATACGAACTGGCTAATATTTATCTTCCAAAGGCACTTCCACTTACAGAACTGCCGGATGAAGCGTGCAGTTCACACTTGGTATGTATGGCGAAGGCGACTTCTTCACTATGAAGGGTGTCGTAGAAGAGTTCTTCGATAAAGTAGGACTTCATAAGAAAGAAAAATACGATCCGAATGCAGGAAAATCATTCCTTCACCGGGACGTCAGGCAAACATCATTTATGATGGTGTTGTGGTCGGATATTATGAATTGCCGGAAGAACTGATTGCACAGGATCCGCTTGAGGATCGTTCGAGCTCCAGACTTCTTTGTCCTTGACAAGGAGACCGGGGCTTTTTCCCATCATGTATTTAAAGAAATCACAGAGTATCTGCATGAGGGAGACTGTCTGGTAATCAATGATACAAAGGTTATTCCGGCAAGACTGATTGGTTCCAAAGTAGAGACCAATGCCAAAATCGAAGTATTATTATTGAAGAGAAAAGAAAATAACGTATGGGAGACGCTGGTAAAACCAGGTAAGAAAGCAAAAGTCGGAGCAAAGATCAGTTTCGGTGATGGTCTTCTGATGGGAGAAGTCATTGATGTGGTAGAAGAAGGAAACCGTCTGATCAAATTCGATTTCGACGGAATTTTTGAAGAAATCTTAGACCAGCTTGGCCAGATGCCGCTGCCTCCATATATCACACACCATTTGGAGGATAAGAACCGTTACCAGACGGTATATGCAACTCACACAGGTTCGGCAGCAGCACCGACGGCAGGACTGCATTTTACACCGGAACTTGGAAGAGATTAAGGCAAAAGGTGTGGATATTGCGAGAGTTACACTTCATGTGGGGCTTGGAACATTCCGTCCGGTAAAAGTGGATGAGATTACCGAGCATCATATGCATTCGGAATTCTTCATGATCGATGAAGAAGCGGCTGAGAAGATCAATCGTGCAAAAGAGACGGACACCGTGTTATCTGCGTCGGAACGACAAGCTGCAGAACGGTAGAATCGGCAGCAGATGAGAATGGACATCTGGAAGCGAAGAGTGGATGGACACAGATATTCATCTATCCGGGCTATAAATTCAAAGTACTGGATTGTCTGATCACGAATTTCCATCTTCCAGAATCTACATTAAGTCATGCCTGGTATCTGCGCTTGCAGGACATTTATGCCATATGAAAAAGAATATTATCATTTTAAGTGTGCTTTGTGTTATGCTCTTAACCGGATGCAGTACAGATTATGCCAAGGTGTGTCAGGAAAATATTGAAGAGTACAACAAGAAGCAGGTGTGAAGCAGGCGCAGGAATCAGAGGTCGTTGGCCAGGGGAGCCGGATAATCTGTGTACGCTTACTGTGGATAAAAACAGAAACGTGTGATGCGGAAATACGAACAGGAAGGGGCTACTACAATTCTTTCGCAGGAAGATGGGAAGTGGTATTCCTACACGAATGTGGGAGACGGAAAGTGGAGCAAAATGAAGAAGTGACGCTTAGTGGGAAGAACCTCTGACAGCAGCTGATATTGATATTTCCGAAGAAACAACCTATACCGTGGAAGGAAAAGAAAAAGTTGGGGAACAGAAGGCTGTGAAAGTGAAAGTAGCCACTCCGGTGGAAGAAAACATAGCAACTGAAATGAAAGAGAACGGACAGATCACAGAGACGCTGTTAGAAAATGAGGAATTCAAAAAAGCGTATGATGATGTGGTCAATGAGGAAGGAACGTGTCAGCTATATATGGATTGATACTAAGACGAAGGAAATGATCAAAATGGAGACGGATGTTACGAAGAATAAGATTCTTCTTCATTATTATATGGCGTCTGTTATGGAAGCACCGACTTATGAAGAACTTCCATCTTCTGTCACGAAAGTGGTAACCTACTCTGTTGGTGATAGTATAGATCCCTATTGAGCTTCCGAAGGAGAAATAAAGATGAGTGTGTCACTTGGACCTTTTTATGACCTGTTTTGTAACCATTTTAATCTTGACAGGCTATGTACATTTTATCATGAAACGAAATGGCACTCTCTTTCGGGGGAACTATCAAGATCGTCTTTGGCGTCATAGCAGTGATCATGCTGCGGATGATGGTGCCGGTTAATTTTCCGTTTACCAAGACGATCTATTCCAGCAAGCTCTTAATCGGGCTTGGAAATATTGTGTATGCAAATGTATATGGAGACAGAGAGATTCTGGTATCAGACCTTCTTCTGTAGCTGTGGATCAGTGTAGCAGTGATTTTATTGATCCGTTACTTCTATAAGAGACTCAAAAGTACGACGGTGTCTGGAACAATATATCATGAAAGATATCGAGACAAAAAAGAATACTATGAATCTTTTCTTAAGCAGGCAAAGATCAAAAATGTAAGGATCGCAGTCATACCGGGAGAAAGACAGTCTGCAATCTTCGGTGTCATTCGTCCGATTATGATTCTTCCGGACGCGGTATTGAGGAGAAAACAGTAGCATATATGATTCAGCATGAGATCAAGCATTATGCTAATTATGATCTGTGGCTTAAGTTTCTCGTAGACTTACTTGTTGTGATTCATTGGTGGAATCCCGTCGTCTACATGATGCGAAAGGAATTAAGCCTTGCCTTCGAATTATCCAATGATTACATGGTCACCAAAGACATGTCAGAGCTTGGGAAAATAGAATATGCCGAGACACTTGTGCAGGCGGCGAAGTTAATGAGTAACCAACAGGCATATGACCTGAATCTTACAGGAGGAGAGTGTCTGGAGACAAGGATTAAGCTGCTGCTTAAGAAGAAAACAACCGGAGGAATGCGAAGCTGCCTGCTTGCGGCGGCAAATCTTCTCTTTGTGTTTCTGATTATGATAATTTCTCTGGTTTTCGTGCCGGAGGTGTCGTATAAGGAAAGTATGCCTTATAATAGTGGGGAGTTCGATGGGGCTTTTGATATCACTCCAGAAAATGCGTATTATTTAAAAACGAAGGATGGTATGAATTATATACGGATGGTGTTTATAGAGGAACAGATCAAGAAGCAGTTGAAGAATTTATAGAAATGGGGATACCGGTTTATGAGAAAGAATAAAATAAAAAATATGTTGTATGATGCTAATAATGACAATTACTTTGTTAGGTAATATATCACTATATGTTGAGGAAGTTGTTGCAGTTGATACGTCGATCAAAGATGTGATTCATCGCGCGGACGAAATTGGTTGGAAATATAAAAAATTAGAGAAAATGGTATAAAAGGTTATATAATTATACAAAAAAGTGTTGGGTGGGGAGTGGATTCAGTATAGTGTAAAATAAAGGAAGCAAGGACACGTCATATGGCGTGTCCTTGTACTACATTATCCAGTAATATGTGATAATTTAAAACATTAATGGTAACCGGTAAAAGTTTTTTGTAATCTGTTGTTTGTGACTTTCCCCCTCCATGAAGAATAAGTACAAACCACTAACCTGCATTTTGTATACTTTATTAGGTGTTGCCCAACTGATTTTGTGGCTTTTGTGGTTCCATGAGCCGGGATCAGAGACTGTATTTTTTTTCCGGAATTAACATATTTTCCGTTCGAAATTGTTCGGAAGATAGATTTCTCGTTAAGTTCATAGTGGCATAATAAGATCCCTGCCATTTTTTTTACATTGACATTTTGCGTGGCGGCAGATACGGGTAAAGTACTGCCAAAAGTCAGTGTTGCAATGAGCGCCAAAAGACAAAGTAATTTACTTCTTTTTCTCATTATAATGCGCCTCCTTTCATGGACTTTTGGATAATGTAGTTCCTTTTATAATTTTAATATATCAATAAATAAATATAAAGTCAATATAAATGATATATTATAAAATAATATATCATTTTAATAAAATAAAACCATTGAAAATAATATGATTACAGTGTAAAATTGAAATAAACAAGTAGCAGAATAGTAACAGAATAAGGAGGAAGCGTATGAAAGCGAAGCAGATATTTTTATCATGGCGGCAGTTGTTCTATCTTTAACTGGATGGGAAACAGGAAAAGGAAGAAGGAAATACAGTGACTGAGTATTTCAAAGAAGCGCCTGTAACTATGCCGGAAGATATCGTCGGATGCTTAGATTTCCAGTATGGGGAAGACGGAGAATACCAAGCTTATCGGGCAGGATGAGACAAAAGGCGTTGTACTTTGGAGTTCCTCTGATCATGGCAAGAATGGGAGGAGACATGGACGTTTCCCAATCAGTGGAAGAACAGTCTTGTGACAGAAGCTCAGTTCACAGGAGATGGCGGAATCTTCTGTGTGCTTGCCAAAGATGCTCTGCGGGAAGGCGTAGATACTCCAGAGGCTTCTTTTGCTTATCTTACTCCGGAAGGGGTATTGGAAGAGAAGAAGCTGTCGGCATCACAGGACGGATTAAAGTGAGATCGTATGTCAGAATGGACTGGTATGGAAGAAATACAAGCGGTATTGTAAAGGCATATGATTACAAGACAGGGAAGAAGAAAGTTTATGATCAATCAGGGAATGTTTGCCAATCAATTTGTATTAACAAAGGATCGGGTGATCGCCATAGGGATTGACAAAGGTTGAGCAGTATGACCTTGAGGATGGAACAGTTCTTGAGACAAGTAAGAAGATGAATCAGGTGCTTCTTAAGCTGGCGTCAGAGAATCAAGGTTATGTAACGCGCATGTGTTATGACAAGAACGCCAATGCTATCTATTATGTGGGAACCGGAGAATGTTCCGGTATGATATGGATAAGGAAGAGGTAAAAAAGATGCTGTATGGGGAAAAGCATGTTTTCTCAGACAGTAAAGGATATCTCTCAGATGTGTCTGTCTTAGATGACCAACATGTGGCAATCAGTTTTATCGGTCAGGACAGAAGGCACAGGTGAGTGTGTATAGCTACGAAGAGAAAAGGGGCATCAGGTCAGGCTGACAACGGAATTAAAGGTTTATTCCTTATATGAGAATGACAGAATCCGTGAATTGGCAAATACATACAATTCAAACAGTCGAAGGTTCATGTGAAGTATAGTGTGATATTACAGCAGAAAACTGGATCTCCGTCAATGACGCGATCGGCAGGCTGAATACAAGACTTGCAGCCGGAGAAGGACCGGATGTGATTCTGTTGGACGGGTTAAATGAGAAGGCATACATAGAACAAGACTTGTTGTGCGATGTGTCCGATGTGTTGGATAAGAAGGAGCATTATACGAATCTGGCATTTGCCATATACGAGAGAGAAGCATATATATGCGATTCCACTTCAATTCGATCTTATGACGATCCACGCAGAGGACAAAGTGACAAACTCTATTGATACATTGGAAGAACTGGCCGGAAGTCTGGAAAAATACCACGCAGACCATCCTGATAGAGCCACATTAGAAAGATGGAAACATCAAACTATATGGAAGTTATTTTTCAGACATATTTTCCGGAACTGTTAAAAGATGGAAAACTGGAAGAGGAGAATGGAAAATTTCTATAAGAATATGGAACGCATCTATAAGGTATCTGAATTTACCTTTACGGGGGATGATGGTAGTGAGGATGAGAGTAAAATTGATCTGAGTTTTTAAAGCTTATGTATAACGGACAGCAGGAAGGACTTCTCGCTATGAAAGAAGTGGATGTTTCAATCAGTGGCGCGCTCCAGAATTGGGATTTATCAAGACTATATTATTATGGCGAAGTAAGAGATGGATTGACTTACGACTATTTCAAAGAGACGGAAACCAATCTTCCTTCCGGTAAATGCTCTGGCAGTCATGGAAGACAGCAACAAGAAGGAGATAGCGAAAGATTTCCTCCGCCATTGTATTTCTTATAAAGGAAGTCATGGAGTCCAGCGAAGGCGTGGGGTTCTCCATTAATCGAGAAGCAATGAAAAAATCATTTGCAGTAGGAATGAATGACACAGAAGAGATGGAAAATAGCAAAGGTGAGACGGTAGAGCTTCCGTGGAAAGATCGCCGAAAAAGGAACAGGAAGCATTTTTTGAGATGGTGGATCATCTGGAAGAATATTCCTGTGTGGATCAGTGGTGGTAAAAAGAAATTGTAATGAAACAGGCGGAAACTTATATCAATCACGAAGGGACGTTGGAAGAATGCACAGCTTCAGCGGTAGAAAAGGTCAATCTCTATCAACAGGAATAAAGAAGAAAAGAGCGGAATCTGCTTTATATTGCCTAGCGTGATCGGGGTGTTGGTATTTTTATATTACCATTTCTTGATGTTGTCAGACGATCTGTCAGCAACACGTCGGGCACAAGATATGTGGGAGCGAGGAACTACATGAATGTGGCAGAAAATGAAGCGTTCCGTTTGAGTGTACAAAATACAGCCCGCTTTTTACTGATCAGTGTGCCTTTACTTTTCTTGTATCTTTGCTTCTTGCTTATTATATTAACACACAGATTGTGAGGAAAGGGGCTTGTAAAGGCAGTGCTTTTATTTCCCATGATCCTTCCGGTATCGACAACGACTTTGTTCTGTAGAATTTTGTTTGATAATGCAGGAATACTGAACGGAGCATTTCAGAAACTGGGAATGGATACCCTCAGACTGATGGATACAGGGTCTGTATTCTGGGTGCTGGTGGCGCTGTATTTCTGGAAAAATATTGGTTTCTGTGTGGTACTTTGGAGTGCCGCTATGGAAGCAATCCCGAAGGAAATCTTCGAGGCGGCGCGGTTAGACGGGCAGGATTCGTGACGAAGGTTATGCGAATCATTCTTCCCTCCTGTCAACATCGGCATTTATCATTCTTCTGCTTCTTATACTGAACAGCTTTAAAGTATTTCGGGAGTCGTATATGTTAGCAGGAAATTATCCGCATCGGTCGTCTATATGACGCAGAATATATTTAATAACTGGTTTTCAGAGCTTTTCCATCGAGAAAATGGCGGCAGGGAGCAGTTCTAGTGGCTTTTGTGCTGGCAATATTTGTGTTGCTTTTGCAGAGACAACTGATTAAGAAGGTGTATGAAAAATGAGATATTTACAAAAGGTTTGGAAATGGCTCTTTGGCATTATAGTGGTGCTTATTTTTTTGCCTGCCGGTCGTATTTCTTCTTGCTGGTTCTCTGAAAGGAACAAAAGAATTGACAGACAGTCTCGGAGCGGTGATAGCGGAAGGAGGAGACTTACAGTGGAACTTTTTCCCGCATATCCAACACTTCGCCATTACGTGAAGGTTTTGTGACAGTCCGCAGTTCTGGACATTATTTGGAACTCTGTGAAACTTACGAGTGTTACCGTATTAGGACAGCATCCCGTCGGTATTCCGGCGGCGTGGGGATTTGCAAAGGTATCGATTACACATGCAATATTCACATTTATATGATTTTGATGATGATACCGTTTCAAGTCAGAATGATATCGGAATATTTGCTTTACAGAGGATGGACCTTCTTGATTCTTTCTGGGGAATTGTTTTTACCAGCAGTATTTTCAGCATATCGGTATTTATTATGTTTCAGTTCTTTGTCAGTATTCGGAAGAAGTGCTTGACGCGGCAAGAATCGATGGGGCAACACAGTGGCAGCTGTTTGTAAGGATCGGCGTACCGCTTGGGAAAACAGGAATCATAAGCTCCATGATGTTGAGCGTTCTGGAGTGTTGAATATGATAGAACAGCCAATGGTATTTCTGGATACGAAATCACTGTGGCCGGTGGCGTTTATATGTGCCGCAGATTACAGAAAACGGAATTGGTGTTTCGTTTGCTGTTCTATTCTTGTACTAATTTTACCGTTTTTGGTATTTTTAGCAGGGCAGGAATATATACAGAAAGGAATTGCTGCTTTTATGAAGGGTGAATGATGACAGGAGATAAGGACATGCGGATAAAGTATTAAAAAGCATTGGAATCTTTCTGATCGTGGCAGTGTTGTGTACGATATTTCGCTTGGGGGCTCTATGTGGCTTCCATTGCAGATGTGACACTTAAGGAGCCGAATGCGCAGTGCTGAATCATGATATTGAAACAAAGATGGAATGATCGAACAGAAAAGGAAAATCGTTGTTTTGACAGAACCGCATCAGATTGTTACGGATATTTATGTAAAAGAAAGGGCAGAAGGTGAAAAGGAGATCTCTCTTTTCTATAGATCTTGATTATTTGAAAAACAGCAGATTGATGTTATGAAAAAATGAACGAAAGCAATTAGGATATCAAATTGAGGATGCGAAGAATCAAAGAGGGAAGATAAGAAGAAGCAGGAAAATTTAAACCGCGGGCAGGCAAAAGACAATTTATGACTATCTTTGTGGATAAATGGGAGACACAGATAGCTAAGGACATGGGAGGCTGTGGAAATGCAAAAAGAAGCTTATGTGTGAGAACAAGTTTGAAACAAGAGACAGAAGATGGAAGTGAAACAGCAGCTTTCTTGCGGAGTGGGAAGAGGCACAGGCTCAGTATGAGGCAGATATCACCCAGAGAGACGGAGAACTTTTTGAAGCGGGTCAGATAGTGGAATCCAGTCAGTTGACGGGGGGCAGATAGCACTTCGGAAGAACAGCTTAAGCTTCAAAGAGAGCAGATTGACATGAAGATGGAAGGACTTAATTTGCTGGCTTCGCAAAGGGGAAGGTCTTATCGGATGCAGAAGGAGCGGTGTCAGAAATTTTGTCCATACAGAGAAGCCACACCGGCTACAGCCAGTATACTGCTGTCTGATCTTTCTTCGGGAATCCAGACAACGGTTACATTAAATGCAGATGAGGCAAAAAAGCATATCACAGAACAATCGCAGGTGACCATGCGCCGAACCGAAGTAGTGGGGAAGAAGTTGTTCTTACAGACGTCAAGATTCAATCGATAAAGGAAAAGAAGGATGCGGAAAATGATTCTACTTTTTGAAGTTGTGTTAGAGTCAGCGGAACCATTGTTTGAAGAAGGAGCGAATGTTCAGTGGAAATTAAGAATCCTTCAAAGAGTATGAAATTTGTATCCTCTTGAAGCGCTTCATACAGATGGAGTCGATAAGTATGCAGTCTATATTGCTGAGAAGCAGGATACGTTGATTGGCAAAGAGCTTACGGTAAGAAAAGTACCGGTGAAGATTCTGGATAAAGATGCAGAATTTGTGGCGATAGAAAATGATACCTTTATCCAATCAGCAGAAAATCATTGTTTCATGTGAAAAAGCCATTGAAGAGGGTATGACGGTAAAAGAGAAGGAAACATAAATGAAAAAAGAAATATTTTCATAAGCGCCGCTCTGTTTTAAGTCGGGATACTTGGTTTTGTTTTGCGATTAACAAGGCGGGCAGAATTGAAAGAATATCAAAACTTCATGTATGAAATTGGAGCATGAGATAGATGCAGTGTCCGCGGAACAGGCAGCGATTGATTTTATGAAAAATGAAAAAAGCAGCTTGTATTTTGTCGAAAGAAAGGACGGGGGGCATGTGAAAATCAATGTTCAATGTATCTATGAAATGAAAGAAATGATTTTCTGTGGAGAATTGTCGCTTTTGCTGCCGGAGTGTATCGACTGGAGAGGAGAAAGTCAAGAGTGTATTGTTGATGAAGAAGCTCTACTCCAGTTATTTGGCAATAAAAATGCGACAGGACAAAATGATTGAACTTGGCGGAAAAAATATACGATCTGTCTTACGATCAAAGGAGAAGAAGGGGTTGTGATACGAAAGGCGGAAACCGAGAGCTGCTGCAATATGTATCAACAAGGGGAAAGCAAGGAGAAAAATCGAGAGGCGATACAGAAACTCACAATGAATTATGGGATTGCCGGAGAAGAAATCATGCTGTCGCTGTTTTATTGTATCGCCAGTCCGATTTTGGCTTAATTCCGGCTGTCTGTGGTGTCTTGGGAGTAGTTCAGCTGTTAAATATATGGAAAGGGGAGAAGCAAAGATAAAGATTGGGTGGTTAGAAAAGGTTTTGCAGGAGTGGTTGCCGCAATTTTATACTTTGGACTGTATGAAGCTTTTTCAGCCGGAACTTGAATTTCTCTTTATCCGTTATCTGATTTTGATAGCTGGTCACAGCAGATCAAATGGATTGCAAAAGAAAGGTTAAGGACGATGGAGATGGAGAAACCTTTGGTTATTAGCAATATTTTTACTGCCTTTAGAAAGTGTCTGAGTGCTTCTGGCACTGTCGGCAGTTTGTTTGCGGGAGGGAATACGATTATATGAAAGAAGAATAAATGGAGTGTGAACGAGACACGAAAGGTTTGACAAAAGAAAAGACGTAATGAATATTTTGTGGGATGCGAAGGAACCGATCATCGCATCAGAGATTGTGAAAACAGGAACCGATCTGAATATTAATATTGTTCAGGCGGCGCTTCGCAGTTCGATCAAGAAGAATTGAAGTGGCAGAAATCGTATACAGCGGAAACCGTTTCACTTGTGAAGTTATCGGGCGATTGTCAAAAGAGAAGAAGTCCCCAATGAGACAGCCAACGAGATACGAAAAGCATTGAGGGAAGAAGATGTATTTGCCCGCTATATTGATGAATTTTGATGATTTTGTATTGCTTGCAAAATTAGAAACAATTATTGAAGCGAAGAGAAAAGAATTAAAAGCAAGAAGATACGGAAAGCAGTGAAAACATTGTGCCGGAATGCGCAAAGAATATCCGCAGTGCGGCAGCATGCCGCCGAATAACGGCGGAGCATTTGGTCAGCCGACGTGCGCAGCAAGGAGATGTCTGTGTTTGTTACGGCAGTGGCGATACGCCATGATGTGCGAACCGGCAACGTGCTACTGCGAATTGCATTGCGGCACGCGATCCACCGATATCTGCATCGCTGTTTGAAGCAGTTAGTTCGACGTTTTGCCGCGACCGTCCGGTTTTTCTAATCTTCGTTTTTCGTACAGCTTAACATCCAACGCCGTCGCTCATATAAACAGCGCAATATCTAAATTGGCGATTAATAGATTGAAGCAGTCGTTTACGCTCCAGGGTTTTGCACCCTCAGTTTGCTGCCGTAGCTCACTTCCTCTCGACCTTCTGTAGATTAGGTTTCCATAGCCAAGTCCGAGCACGTATCGTTTCGACTATCAGATAACTGCACCTTTTGGTTGGCCAAACTGTTTGAGCCAGTACCTCATTGTGATACCTCCACAATGTGAATGACGTTAGCCGGTTTCTTTGAAAAGAAAGATACCGTCGGTTTCAGTTGTATTACAATGGTATTTTTGCCATTTCAGCTGACAACATCGGCACATCCTTATCTCGGGACGCAGCAGCCAAAGCGTGCTATAACATACAAGACGGTTTTTGAGAAAGATTTACGATTGGCATTAACAGAAAAAGATATCGTAGGCGAAGCTGCGACGCCGTCTTTTCATGCTGCGACATTAAAGAAATAAACGGCGTAAAGAAGCCGTCAGATTGCGCGGCATTGCGGTTTGCGGCGATGGGGAAGCAGAGCAGTCAATGCCGTTATTTTTCGAAATGAAGCAGAGCATTTTCGGAACATCTGATTTTGCTTATAGCAACAGCAGTTATCTGTTAGCAGCGAATGTAGAGCAGCGCGGTTCGCTATCAGCAGACCATTTTGCGTGCCGTTAAGCTACCGAGACGTCCATATCCAGCGACATGAAAGACGCAAACCGATTTCGTCCGCAGCCGGAAGGACAGCCCTTTCCGGATTAACCGAGCAGCGAGCAGGCGGACCAAGCGTCATGTTGAGCAAAGCAGCGCTTCGATTTTTGTTACTGCGGAAATCATCGGCCTCACACAGCGGTGCGACGGATTCATTGTCTGGGGAAGCAGTAGTTTGTAAGACAACATCACAAGACTCCAGCTGAGGGAAAAGAGATTGAACCGATATACAACATCGCTCCACGAAGAAAGCCAGATACGACTATTTGGAACGGCTGAGCGAAAGACATCATGCAGTAGCGTCAGAGATATCTGTGCCGGATGCAAGCGCATATTGAGCGTGTGATGAGTGATGCCGGAGCGAATGTATATCTCGGCGAACATATGGATAACGGTGGGAAAGTTTCCGGCGACATCAGCAGCGTCACTTGGCTGCCGGCCGCAGAATTCCGCGGGAATGAAACGCGTTGTTGTCTGCAAAGCGGGCACCCGGCGGTATTGGCGGCACCGTTGAGATGTGACGGTTATTATCGTAGTTCCGCATTGCTGGAGAGCGCGTTCGGCATTGGCGATTGTTCGCTTGCCGAAATGGCCCATTATGTTTCCGATGACAGCGTTAGCTGAGCGCGTCACAGGATTGCGTTACGTTGTCGCCTATAATAAGCGATATTGAAGCGCATTTATTGAAATTCCGGCGGCGGTTACGGCGAAAGCCGCCGACTGCCAGCATCGGAACGGTCGACGCTTCGTGTTATTGAATGGACACCACGAAAGCATTGTTGAGATGACAAGCCATAATGATCATCCGGCGAAAAGAGAACAGCAGCAGCAGCATTCATTTCCTTCAGA
>VOFH01002072.1_pt1 | contig 17824 bp, 31 predicted proteins | sample 5384091 | NCBI WGS metagenome assembly VOFH01 (sample SAMN12384727, study PRJNA508395) | human gut metagenome | isolation source: healthy gut G | host: Homo sapiens
CTCTGGATGACGATTTTGTCTGCCGTGCGCTGTGTCTCTTCCATGACGGTGTTGCAGATCTTAGCTACCATGTTCTGTTTCAGATTCTGTTCGTCGACGGTTACGGTAACCGTGCTGTCAGATATGATGACAAGACAATCAGGCAGATTTTTTGCTTTGATTTTGTTTTCGGCAGCGACCTCCTGCTCCATGTATTCGGTCAGTTTCTCCTTTTTCTGTACGGCGTTCTTCTTTTCTGCGTCGTTGGTGAATTTTTTGATGGTATCGTCGTATTTAGCAATTAAATCATTTCTTTGCAGCTCTAAATTGGCTCTCTTCTCGCTGAAAGAACTACCGTCAGAAGCTGGCTGATCAGCATCGTCCCCAGCAGCATTATTATCTTTATCCGATGGATCTTCCTGGGTTACATTTTTACTGTCTACTAAAACATCCCCGTCGTGCAGAGGTATGTTGTTCGCTTTGACGTTAGTAATAACTAGACCTGCGCAGAATACTACTGCAACTGCCATGATGGCGATATTTTCTTTTTTATTGAAAAACCTTTATATCAAATTTGACTTTCTTTTTCATTTTGACTTTTCCTCCTGATTCTTCTCAAATACCATTACGTTGGAAACCGGAATATCGTAAAGCGTGGCAACGCCTTTGACGATATTTGTCTTTACTACAGGGTCATCTGCGCCCTGTGCGGTGACAATTACACCTGTAACATTGTTCTTGTCATTATATTGAAGCATTACATTGACATCACCTACACCTTTGATTTCCGACAGAATGCTGCACAGCTCAGTAGCTCCGTCATCATCTGAAATCTGTTTTCTGCTGTCGTTGTCATCAGTTAAAATGCTCAGTGACAACAAGACGATTGACGCTATGATTAAAGCGACAACAATTTTCATTACGCCCTCTTTTGTAATTTCAGGTTTCTCAAACATAATATCCTCACTAAAAAAATATTTAAAATAATTTTATTTATTACAGAAATAACTGATTGGAGACAAAATTGTTGCTAAATGATGATAGAAAAGATAAATTTTACATATTTTGCCATAGCTGATTCTGGAATCAGTATTTCCATAAACGTTATTGACAATATGATGATAAATATATCCTTGACCCACGCGGTAACAATTGCCATTAGCTTACCCCCAAGTTTATAATCGACGTGATAAAGATGATGAAGAGCAGCGATGCAAAGAACAAAATTGCGCCCATTGTTACAAGAGAAGTTCCGATATCTCCTATGCCATTTGATAGTTTCTTCGATGCAATCGGCTCGATTAACAGAGCGGTCACCTTATAGATTACAGAAATGGCTAAGATTTTGATGATCGGTGTCAAGATCAATATCACAATCAGTATGATGCCAAAGAGTCCGACGACGTTTTTGATGGAGCCCATACATTTGATGAACAGTTCGATGGTGTCAGCAGTGAATCCGCCGACGATTGGGATAAACTCGTCGATAGAGTACTTCGCCGTACCGATCAAAAGACTGTCCGACGTCTTGGCGATAAGCCCTTGAATCGCTATAATTCCAGACATGAGGGTCATGATGATGCCTGTGACGAACAACGCCAGCTGTCTTATAAATTTGGATAGTTGGTTTACGTAATCTTTTCTGTTAAACAATTGATCAGCGACAACACTGTTGAGATGAAGACTGCGGGTAAAACGATATTTTTGATGATGGTCTGAAAAATTGTTATAGCTGTCAGCAGCAGCGGGCTCATAATTGTGCCTGAGGCCACTTGACCCATAGAAATCAGAATTGCGATTAAGATGGGCAGCAGAATATCCATCGTATACGCGATTGTTTTATAGAGTCGATCGTAAGTTGGTATATGGTGTTGAAGTTGGCCATGGCAAGTCCGATGATGACGATGCTGCAAGTCAAGCTGGCGATGTCGCTGACACCTTTTTTGCTGAAGGAACCAGACAGGTTTTTAAAAAGCCCGATGACGATGCAGATGGTCAATATTTCAACGCCCACGATTAAGGCGCTTTTTCATCTCGTATAAGAAAAAGCTCTTTGAGACTGGTGATAATCTCCTGGGAATCAAATATGCTTTTCCCGTTTAAAGTGGCTTCCAAGATTTTGTCTATGGTAAAGTGTTCAGATATACCGCCCTGACAAATTGCTGGCGTAATCAGATAACGAGTCGAGGTGATCTTGGTCCACTACGTTTTTCATTTGGTCTCTTATTATTTCATCAAAATCCATTGTTCACCTATAAAGCTGCTCTACTAAGTTCAAAATTGATATAAATACTGGTATTGCGACGCAGAATATGATGATTTTCCCCGCCAGCTCCCACCTTTGACGCGATGGAGCTTTCTCCTGCATCTTTACAGAGCTGGGAAGTGAATTCTGTTATGTACGCGATGGCCAGAACTTTGATGATGATTGGGAAATAGGTTTTTCCGTAGTCCAATTTGTCGTAGAGCTGCGACATATACGAAAACGCATATTTCAGACTGTCTACGAGAAAGTACAGGATTAGTACAGAACAACCGATTGCGACGAAAATTCCGAATTCCGGCTTATAATTTTTACCAGTACGATAATCATGACGGCACATAGGGCAAGCGCTGCTATCTTTAGTATTTCCATAAGTCTTAAAACTGCATGAAGACTTTGATCGTGTCAAAAGAATTCTGCCAGCATTTTTACTATGATGACTAAAACGATGATAACGCCTGCCAGAGTGGTCATCATGGCCATTTCCTCCTTGCCTGATTTGATCAAAATTTGATTTAGCAGAGCGATACATATGCCGATTCCGGCTATCTTAAAAATTACACTAACATTCACTTTTTTTCCTCCTAATGGTCCTGGTCCCAAATCTCTGATTTGGTTAGGCAGACCTTATAATTTAATGCGGGTGTCTTACAGCTAGTCCCCAGTCTCATATAAACACAATTGCTACGACTAACCTGACAGAAATTCCATTTTTCCATACATTCTGCCTTTCGTTTTGATGGACTCTTCTGCCTCCTCAACCTGTCTGTCCAGCTGCATGTTCAGTAAGCTGAAATGTTCCTGCTGCCTGCTGAAATCGCTTTGCCCAAGAAAAAATCCCCGCACTTTTTCATGATGGAGATATCTTCTCTGGTTAAAGATGAATCGTTGTATATATGTCTACAGCCGTTTTCCATATTTCAGCTATATTCATATTTTCGAGGCTGTAAGTCGAAAGGCATTCTCTAAGCAAAATGGTACGCTCTTTATTATCGGATGCTTCACCAGCCAGTCTTTCAAAGATCTGCGGAAGCGGCTCCTTAAAATAGCTCATTTCCGTTGAAATATGTATGAGAAGCTCTTTGAAATCGACAAGCAGGATGCGTCTCCTCTTTATTTCTGAAGCCTTATAAAAACCTATGGTCGTACATGCGGCAAAGGCCATAAGCAGTCCTAAAAGTTTAACCACGCAGCACCTCCCCTGACTGTTCCAACGGTCGGATCATCGGTGAGAAATATGATTACGTCAAAGGTTTTATTATCTATGATTTCTATGATCTCCGAATTTTCAAGATCCCCAGCATCGTTACCGTGAATTGTCGTAATCACCTTGACCCCGCAGTTTACACAAGTTTTAATTGCAGCTACATCCTCCTTCTTTCCAATTTCATCAGTGATGATGACCTGGGGAGACATGGAACGAATCATCATGATCATGCCTTCCGCTTTGGGACATCCGTCCAGTACGTCCACCATCATGCCAAAGTGATAGGAACTGACTCCGTTATACATGCCGGCAATTTCTGACCGTTCGTCACAGATGCCGACTTTGTACCCTTTGGTGCTGATGTTTCTCGCGATATCACGGATCAAAGTGGTCTTTCCACAATTAGGCGGTGAAACGATGAGGACATTATTGAGGCTTTTATCGTCGTTGATAATCAAATGCATCAAAGTATCCGAACATCCGACAATTTCTTTTGAATATCTGATATTAAGAGAACTGATATCGCGAATTAACGTCACCTTCCTTTGTCTATTACAGCTTTTCCGCAGATGCCGACCCGATGGCCCCCGTCGATGGTGATGAACCCTTTTGCCAGATCTTCTTCATAGGCGTAATAAAGAAAATTTCATCAAATTATTTAACAGATTATTAATATCGCTGCCTTCCATTCTGCCTGACAAAGATATTCTTTTCCCGCCAGAAAATACTTGAATTTCCCGGCCCTTGTACACCCGTACTTCTTCAATGGCTTCCTTTGTCCATTGATCCAAATTGTTGATCTGATGCTGAATCTTTGGTGGGAAGCATTGGAATACTTTTTCAAAAATGATTCATAAAGCTTACCTTGTCCTTTCCATATATCATATTCTGCGGACAGGCAAATATGATTAGGTTTTTAAAATATTTTCTCTGGTTAAAATAGAACCATCCACTATAACACCAGACTTTCCATCTGTGTTAAACTGTTCTAAGAAGCACGGAGGTAAAAGAATTGAACACATATAGAACATCAGAAGTGGCGGAGAGGATTGGCATACACCCTAATACGGTCCGCTTATACGAAGAATTAGGGCTGATACCCAAAGCCAGGCGTCAACACAATGGGTATCGCGTCTTTACCGACTTTCATATCGAGCAGTTGAGACTGGCACGCACTGCCTTTCAAATCGAGGTTCTGCAGAACGGTCTGCGTAAAAAGTCGTTCAGATCGTCAAAGTTTCCGCAGCTGGAGATTTTGACGAAGCCCTGAGATTAACGGAAGCATATTTGAAACAGCTTCGGCGGGAAAGACTGCAGGCAGAGGCGGCTATCAAGATCACTGAGCGGATTCTGGCCGGAGATGCGACAGAACACGTCCACTTTATGAAAAGAAAAGAAGTATCGGCCTATTTGGGAATTTCCATGGATACTCTGCGCAACTGGGAGATGAATGGCCTGCTCACCGTAAAACGCAAAGAAAATGGTTATCGGGTCTATACTGACGAGGATATTCAGCGACTAAAGATTATCCGTACCCTGCGTGTTGCAAACTATTCTTTAGAATCGATTTTACGCATGCTCTCGCAGCTATCGCGAGATCCAGAGGCAGATATCAGAGAGCTGCTCAATACACCTGATGAAGAGGCAAATATTATTACAGCCTGTGATAAACTAATCGAATCCTTGAAGGACGCAGTAAAAAATGCACAGTCGATGATCGAAATGCTGAAGGATATGAAAGATAAATTTAATTAACCCTCCGCTTTACCACCAATGTTTTCATCGGTGGTATTCTCTTTCTTGTCAAAGAATGGAGGTTAAAATATGAAAGACATGATTAAAGTTGAAAAACTGACCAAAAATACGGTTCGCACACCGCTGTGGATGAAATCAATTTGTCCGTAAAACGCGGCACAGTGTTTGACTGCTGGGCGCCAATGGCGCAGGGAAAACCACGACCATCGAGTGCATTCTGGGCACCAAAAGGCTGATCACGGAACGGTCTCGATTATGGGAATGGATCCGCATAAACAGAGAAAGAAAATATTTCAAAAAGTGGGTGTACAGTTTCAGGAGGCAGCGTATCAAGATAAGATTACTGTGAGCGAGCTTTGTGAATTTACGGCATCACTTTATAAGAGTACGACTGATTTCATGGAACTCTTATCAGAGTTCGGCATTTCTGATAAGCTGAAAAGCCCGGTCAAAGAGCTGTCAGGCGGACAGCGGCAGCGATTGTTCATCGTTCTGGCTTTAATTCCAAAGCCAGAAGTAGTATTTCTTGATGAACTGACTACAGGCCTTGACGCCAGATCCCGCAGAGACGTCTGGAAAATCCTCGCAGATTTAAAAGAAATGGGATTGACGATTTTTTTCTCACTTCACATTTTATGGACGAAGTGGAGGTTCTGTGCGATCAGATCTGTATTTTAAAGCGGGGAAAAATCGTCTTCTATGGTACTGTGGCTGAAGCAATCAGACAAAGTCCATATGAGAAATTTGAAGATGTTTATTTATGGTTTACCGATGAGGAGGGACAAAATGATGAAAACCTTTAAAACGATGATGAAGATAGAGCTGAAGCTTTCGCTGCGTGGTATGGATATGCTGCTATTTGCAATCTGCATGCCTGTGGTTGTGCTGGTGATTTTGGGCATGCTTTACGGGGACAAGCAGGCCTTTACAGGCGCAGATTATACTTTTCTGGAACAGTCGTTCGGCGCACTGGCTACGATTTCTATCTGCGCCGGCGGCGTCATGGGACTTCCCTTGGTGGTATCCGATTATCGCGACAAGAGGATTTTGAAGCGTTTTCAGGTGACGCCGGTCAGCCCCCCTGCTGATTCTGTCGATACAGGTGGCAATCTACACCTTGTATGCCCTTGTCTCCCTGCTGCTGATCTATTTGTGTGCAGTAATTTTTTTGACTGCCATTTTCAGGGATCACTGCCGAAATTTCTGGCTTACTATCTGTTGGTCACCTTGTCCATGTTCAGCATTGGCATCATGGTCGGCGGTATCGCTCCCAATACGAAGACTGCCGGTGTCTGGGCCAGTGTGCTCTATTTCCCTATGCTGGTTTTCTCCGGCGCTACGCTGCCTTACGAAATCATGCCGACAGCCTTGCAAAAACAGCCAGCCTGATGCCACTGACCCAGGGCATCAAACTGCTCAAGAACGCCTCTTTAGACTTGCCTGCGGAAAATGTCGTGATCCCCTTCCTCTGCATGTGTGTCGTGGCGCTGGTCTGCATCGCTGTTTCACTGAAATTTTTCAAGTGGGAATAAAATAGAAGCAACCATCTGATTGATTACCATCAACGGCGTAAAGCATTGAAAAATTATGCTTTACGCCGTTTGTTGGTTGATGGAACATCCGCTTCTCTGTTTGATTCATTGTCTCTGATAAACGTAGTCATCTTTTTAAGGCAATCTCGTAGTGCTCGCTGTCTCTTGCGCCTTCCTGCAGGCAATCGATATATGCCTTCTTCCCCTTAGTAAAAATCGTTACAATGCTTTTTTCGAGGGTTTTGTTACTGTCCTTTAGATAATGATGGTAGGTGATGGTACGCTTGCCATCAGTGGACACTTGATAAACGTGGCGCACTCCGTCGATCAGCCGTTCACCAGAACCCAGCCAGGTGTCGTAATCACTGTATTTCTCCCATAATAATTCTAATGCCTGTATTGGAAAGTCAGAAAAAACAAGATTGTTGGATCTATTATAATCGTCGAATTTACCAACTTCAGCTTTGCTGCCAATCTTGTCCAAGTATGCTTTGACATACGCTTTCCGTTGCACATCCAACTGCTGAGAATAATCTTCACTGTGCAATGCTTTTTCATAGAGATTCTCAGGGAACATCTCTTTCAAAGCCCTTTTCATAAGCAGTACCACCATTGGGGTACACGATTTTTGAAAGTGGTATTTTCCATTGTCTTTCGTCAGGTGAATCACCGCCGGTGTCTCTGTTGAATCCCCTCTTTCTAAAAAAACTTGTCATCAAAACCCATACTTCGCAGTAGAAACGATGGCATACACTTTTGTCACAGCGTCTTTTTCTTCTGTTCCTAATACAACATGTCCTTCTACACTGCATTCGATGGGTCCGTCTCCATCATATTTTTCTGACAGCAGACCATCGACGACAGCCTGTTCCATATTCTCGTCTAACTTGATACCAGAGGTTGCCAGGCTGGAAGGATTGGTCATAAAGCAGATGACAATTACAGCAGTAATGGCTGCAGTGACAGCTAAGATCGCCTTTGTCGGCTTATTAAAGTGCAGCACCTTTGAAATGCGACTCCTGACGCCGATTTCCCCAAAGGCCAGCGGACAGATGGACAGCACTGACTGCTTAACGGAACAATTCAGCAAGGCGCTTGCGTATTCTTTTCTTTCCTCAACAGACATTTCCCTGACTACCCTTTCGTCACAGGCTAGTTCTACGTCGCGGCAGTACATGATAAATCCAATCCACACCAGCGGGTTGAACCAGTGGAGCATTAAGATCAGATAAGCCAGGGGTTTTGTCACATGGTCAAAACGTCTGATATGCACCTCTTCGTGGGCGACGACGTAATCAAATTCCTCATCAATGGAGCTTGGCAGGTATATCTTGGGTTTAAAAAATGCCCAGAACGAAAGGCGTTGTAATCTCATCACATCGGTAAATCCTTCCCTGCTGCGGCTTGGCGTTCACCAATCTATAGTCCAATCTGACATAAGAAATCACACAGAGGAGCAGCATGACTGCAATTCCTGCAACCCAGATAATTGAAAGAATACCCATGTAGATCTGCATGGGATTTGCACTGGCTGCTGTCGCCGCGCCTGCATTGGTCATGGCAGCATTTACGCGGCTGTCTATAGTGGCAATACCGCTGTCAATCTGTGGCACATAGTCAGTCATAATCTCTTTGGTAACGGTGCGCCCGCTGGGGATCAGGCTGACTGTGCTTTCCAGTTCAAACGGCACAACTAGTCGGATGGCTGCCAAAATCCAGAGGAGACAGATATACTTTCGGGGAATCCTTTTGGCAAGGATTCTGAGCAGCAGAACAGCTAAGATCAAATAGCTGGCTGTGATACTCATGTTCAGAATCTTGACAAACAGTTCTGTCATATCACTCCTCCCGGTATGAATCAATCATATCCCTAATTTCTGCAATTTCCTCCTTCGAAAGAGATTGCTTTCTGGTGAAAGCTGCGATAAATTTCGGCAGAGAACCGTCAAAGGTTTTCTCGACGACTTCATGGCTTTCGGCGCACTGCACTTGTTCTTTGGTGACAAGTGACGTGACCACTGCATTTTCCGTTTTCACGACACCGCGTTCTGTCAGCCGCTTGATTACTGTATAGGTCGTTGATTTTTTCCACTGCAGCTGATCTGCACAGAGCTTGGCTAGTTCGCTGCTCTTTATCGGCTCGTGTGCCCAGAGAATTTGACAGAACCGGTATTCGCTGTCAAATATTTTTGGTATATCCATAAACAAAACCTCCCTTTTGATCCGCTTTTAGAAACAGGTCTAATGCATTAGAACCATCTTATACAGATGGTCTAACTCATTAGACCTGTTGTGTCAAGGCGTTATCTGAAAGAAAATATCTTCAAGATGATATCTGATTACAATAGCCTTTACGCTTTTTGGGTGTAATGTAGCAGTCTCGCGTAACAGGATTGTCCTTATGATGCTTTAACAGGGGGTATCATCCGATTTTGGTTACTTTTTGTATAGATTTTTCCACTTCATAGATCGACAGCAGCCCATAGAGTAACCGAAAGCATTGTATTTACGGTTTCGGTACTGCAGTTGCTTATTTCCCGAAGGTATGGTGTCTCACACTGCCACGATATTACGCGAAACCTCCAGAAAAGCATCAAAAACCTAACTTTATTGTATAGAATGCTCATCTCATACCCCCTGCCGTATATGTCTGACCCTTGCTCTGCTTGCTGACAGAGAATTTACTTTATAAGGGTGGACGCTTATTTTCCCGCCAAATCAAAACTTGTGTCGATGCGCCTATATATCTCATCAATATCCACCGTGCCGTCCAGACAGATGGTGACCCAGTGTTTCTTATTCATATGCCAGCCAGGAAAATAGCAGACCTTGTCGATGATATCGGCAAGCTCTGCTGATCCATACGCAAATCAAGAATTTCTACTCTATCCGTCCCTGCAAGACCCAGCTTTTCTTTCTGAATTGTCAGCAATACGGCATACCACTTCTTGTTGTCCGGCCGCCGGAATATGGCGTTATCTGGCAACTTAGGCCACAAAAACTCTAATTCGTCTCGATATTCTCTGCGGACATATTGAATGACCTGTTTAGCCTGGGGACTTCGGAATACGTCTATCTCAAAGCACGTGCTTACTTTTTCCAGCACTGCTTCAAATTCCTCTCAATCTTCCGACAAAAGCGCCCTGGGCACTTGCTACCTCATGTAACACGTAGAGTTCCCCGAATCGTTATCTACAAGCCTTGTCGTGAACTGTCCATTTTGCTCTACGATAACAGTTAGTGTAAACTGATCCTCGAGAAGACGGGTTGTGTAAAGATATTTTCCGTTTTCTAGTCTAAAACCAAAGGCGAGAAGCGATAAAATTTTGGGTTTTGATTCTGCAGTTTTGTCAAGAAATCCGACATGTTCTCATCCTTTATTTAGATAGCAGTGGTCACGCCATATAATCTCTCAAAATGATTTCTATGGTTTTGCCTGCTTCTTCGACTAGAGAGTAGCTGCCCTCACAGATGCACCAGTCAAAGGTGATGCCCCTGACCAGTTTCATCAGAAACTCTGCGGCCTGCGCAGGTTTTATGTCTTTGTGGAATTCTCCGGATGCGATTCCCTCTTCTAGGCTCTGCTCAATAAATCGATACGGAAATCGTTTTGTGCTGAGGGTGTATTTGTTGCCTGTAGAAAGGGTATATTTGTATACGTCACCGATAAACTTCCATCCCAACTCCTCCATGAAAAAATTAGCCTCCTTGAAGAGCGTAAGAATCTTTTCCTGACAATCAGCGAACGCGCGATTTTTCATGTTTTCTTCGATATAGGCGTCAATACTCTGATACCCTCTTTCGATAATGCTTTCTTTTGAGGGAAAGTGGTGATAGAAAGCGCCGACAGATACGCCGGCAGCTTGACAGATATCTGTTATTTTCACCGCATTCATCCCTTTTTCTTTAAAGAGATCCAGGGCGATTTCGAGAATCTTGATTCTAGTTTCCATTGCCTGCTGTTTTCTGCTTGTAGTCTCTTTCATACTTATCTCCTATCATTCTTCTCCCTCACATTTTAACATACTTCCGCATATTATTAAATGATTGACATTTCTGAAAATAAGGGCTATAATTTTACAGAACTAGATTCGGTGAATTTAATTCTGTAACTGCTGCTATATTTAAAACTGCCTTTCGTTGTTTGTATGTTATATACAATTGAAGGCAAGTAAGGAGGAACTTATGGGAATTTTATATGAACAGACCGATATCATGGGCTGGGCTATATGGTGTGCAGTCCTCTTTGGATTGATGGCCTTTAATGAGTTGGCCAGATCCAGCAAATGGTTCGGACTTATTTTGTTATTGGTACTACCCTTGATTTTAACCGTTACAGTTTGGCCGACCACGGCTGCTCCTGGTAATGAATACGGGACGGGCAACTGGTTTAACTGGGCCAAGACCTATTCTGCCCTAGCCGGTTGTTTGGGCTTTATGGCGATCTGTTACATACCAAAACTGGAGAAGTCCAAATTTGCCTTTTATTTTCCGCCGCTGATTCTGGCATTTAATATTTTAGAAGCTGTTTTCAGGGATTTTCAATGCTTCTCTTATGGCGCCTTTGACGGTGAATACATCAACCACCTGTGGGTCATGTCCGGCCCCTGGAACATCATGAACGGCATTGCCGGTCTACTGAATATCGTGACGATTTGCGGCTGGCTGGGAATCTATGCCTCTAAGGGAAAACGCAGGGATATGATGTGGCCTGATATGATCTGGCCGTGGATTATCGCTTATGATCTTTGGAATTTCGCCTATACCTACAATTGCATTGCAGACCACTCCTTCTACTGCGGCTTGGCACTGCTGTTGTCCTGCACCATTCCGGCATTTGTCATCAAGAAAGGCATGTGGCTGCAGCACAGAGCGCAGACTCTGGGTTTCTGGACCATGTTTATCATGACCTTCCCTAGCTTTGCTGACAGGATTGCACCGGTAGCGACGACGCATAATCCGACTATGTTCTTTATCGTCAGCTTCCTGGCCCTGGCCTTCAATCTGGTGCTGGCAGTCTATCAGTTCAGAAAGATCAAAAAGAACAAATTGAATCCATTAAAAGATGAACTGTATAAGGATACAAAAGCTTATCAGAGCGTAATCAGTGAGAACTGAGAAGGAAATAAGCTAAATTTGCAGGGGCTCCTAAATAAAAGGAGCTCTTTTATTTGCGGCTATTCATTTGCAAGCAGGACAATATGCTGCTTTTAAAGAGTGGATTTACTTTTGGCTTGCTCAACACCTAGTCTCTGGCTTACGAATGCAACCTGCTCCTCCGCGCCTCTGTCGAAATATTCACGGCTTATCTGTTCTGCCGCTTCTGTGATTTTCTCTATTATGGAAATTCCCTCCCCGGCAGATTGACTAAATTCTGCTGCCGTATATGCTTTATCCCATGCCGGACAGTACCACTGGATTTTGGGCAGATGGATCAGTTTTTTTATAGAATCAATACTTTTGCTGTGGTTCTATAAAATTGAACATCTCCTGGTGCAGGCACGACATCACCGATAAAGGCAACAACAGAACCCGGACTTTGCAGGACGTAGCTGACAGATCCTGCAGAATGCCCTGGTGTTTCCAGCGCATTGATTGTCACACCCTCTTCCAAGGAAAATACAATGTCATCAGAAACAAAGTTGTCAATTGCGACGGAACGGTTCAGCAGATTGTTGAAGCCTGGGATCGGCCGCTCCTTGAACTGGCAGCCGACGTCTTCCATCCACTTTCTTTCTCCCCTTCCGGCAGTGATTTGACAGCCGCTCAGTTCTTGTATCGCAGCAGCGCCTCCTATGTGATCTGGATGAGAATGGGTCAGAAAAATCGTCTTAATTTCCTCTATATCTCTGCCGAGTCCAGCCATATATTCTTTGATGATGCCCTCAGAACCTGACACGCCGCTGTCGATTAAGTAACAGGATGCCAGTAATCAGATAGGCATAAACATAACGCTTGATATCCTTTGCGATATTGAAATCAATTTTAATTTGGTGAACCTGATTACAAATTTTCATTTACATCCTCCTCGATGATGATGGCCTGACTATTTACTGAGTTGATTCTCTTGCAGGCAATTTTACGATACTCTTCTGAATCAAAACAATGATTGTAGGCATCTCTTGTCGGAAACTCTATCAAAATAAAACGATCAGGCCGCCAATCAGGATGAAGAGGCGTAATTTGTTCGGAACGGATAATGTAGCGGCCTCCATACCTTTCCACAATGGGTTTGACCTGACAGATGTACTCGTCATATTCGCCGCGCCCTCTGTCTTCCTCGATTTTTATAGTTACTGCAAAATATACCATGATTCCTCCTCTCGATGCAAGTGATTACTTGCATATCGGGTTGAAAAATAAGTGCATACTGTTATGCACTTACACTGTCTATAGAATTCCATGTACAAAAGTCTGAACACTTGCTTTGATGTAGTCATCATTGGACAAAACGGATAAGTGGTCTTCAAAAAAGAAGCTTTTAGAAAAACAAAACCGAAATTCATAGCGAGGAATGTCATAGCCAAAAGATTCTGAATCCGCATGCTTCATTTTTTCAAGGCATTGCATCATATCAAAATAATCTATCAGACATTCTTTAAAGAGAACAGGAACAGCCACGATTTCGGCAGCAGTATCCTCAAATAGTTCTGGTGTTCTGAGTCCAATGGATACTTTGACCATTTTAGCTGTAACCTTCTCCATATATAAGCGTGAAAAGCTTAGAAGGTCTCTTTCTAAATCACCGCTGTATGCTGTAAAGTCTTCCCTTTGTAATTGCGGATTCCATTCCGGCAGTTTCATAGCTGCCAGGACGATATCCTTTTTTCCTTTGAATTTGCGAAAGATGGTACATTCGTTAACGCAGGCCTTTGACGCGATGTCTTTTTTGTCGTGGTTTGAGAGTAACCTCGCTCCATGATTAGGTTCATCGTCGCATCCATGATTCTTTCTCTCGTTTCATCAGCCATCACTATTCTCCTGTGCAAGTATATACTTGCATTTTACCACAGTTTTAAATTGACGGCAACGATTTTGTCTGGATAAAAAGACGGATTACGTCGACAAATTGGTAACAATATAAAGCTTTTATTCATAAAAATAGGACTAATAGAAACGAGGTGGAAATCTTTGTATCAAAATTTTTATTATGATCATTATGAGGTAGGAAAAGTAATTGTCGCCTTACATAAAGACTTTGCTAACCAAATAGCAATAAGGGATATTCGTTCAGTTTTAGACGAGCTTAACTATGAAAAGCCGAGGTTATATTTCACTTGGAGAGGTCAGAAAATAAAAAGCGACGTTGGAGATATCTTACTAATTTATTTGAATAATAATGATAAATTGGCAGTTGTACATGCAATTGAAAAATTATCAGCAATCCCCTATGTTATTTATGCAGAGCCCGATTATTTGGAGACTCTGCATGTGATTCTGACGACCCGCTTTACGGGCAGCTATGGGGTATGAAAAAATCGGCGTAACCTCTGCGTGGGAATATTCGACAGGAAGTGACAGCATCACTGTTGGCGTAATAGATACTGGTATTGACTATCATCATCCAGATATCAGACAGAATATGTGGTCTGCTGAAGGACGACCAGCATATGGCTGGAATTTTGCCGATCATAATAGAAACCTATGGACACGGACGGGCATGGAACTCATGTGGCTGGGACCATAGGCGCTGTAGGGAATAATGATATCGGAATTGCTGGCGTTTGCTGGAATGTAAAGATCGCTGCACTAAAATTTGGCCTAGACATCGCATCCGCCATAGAGGCTATTAACTTCGCAAATTTATTTCATATTTCCATCCTCAACGCAAGCTGGGGCGGACGTTCTTATTCACAGTCTCTAAAATATGCAATCGATCATTACCAGGGACTGTTTATCGCTTCTGCAGGCAACGACGGGACCGATAACGACAAAAGTCCCATTTATCCCGCTTCTTATGACAGTGATAATATCATTACCGTGGCATCGACGAGTCCGGACGATTCTTTGTCCCGCTTTTCCAATCATGGAGTAGAAAGTGTCGATATCGCTGCACCTGGCAGCAATATTTTGAGTCTCGGTTTAGAGGACGAATATCATTCACAGAATGGGACTTCCATGTCCGCTCCCCATGTGGCTGGCGCAGCAGCACTATTAAAAAAGCGTACAGGCCAAATTTATCTGTCCCAGAGCTAAAAAACATTATTTTATACAGTGCAGTCAGAAATCCAAACCTCACAGGTAAAGTACTGACAGGCGGAGTGTTAAATGTAAAAGCCATGTTTGAATTAGCTGATTATTTGCAGCGTTGTAAGTAGGTTTCTTCCAAATTACAGATACTTTTAAACGCATTCTTCATTTTACTGCAACGTCCATCGTCCAATCAAACTGTTCTGGCCATTTATCCTTGTTATTAAACTCTGCATTTTGGGTCACCAAAATTCTGCTAGCCTTTTTATCCGGCAATTCCTCCAATCCAGCGTCATCCCCATATCTGATTCAATGTCCGCCTTGTGAGTATAGAATCTCTGATAAAGGTCTTTATCGTCAGTAATGTTCCATTCTACAATAATGTTGTTGTCCTTCCTGACTTGCAGCAACCTGATATGGCAGACTGAAGAGCCAACACTCAATGTCATCCAGTGATCAGTGCTGGCTTTTCTTCTATTAAAAGACTTAGCGAATGCGGTATGCTTAAAAGCATAATCGTTAAAGGCAACCCAATAATCATATCTCGCCTGCAGTGTAGGGGAACTGCTTGTCTGACGTTTGATTTCTTTCGTCCAATCATTGGGTTTTTCAATGACTTCAAATTTTACTGCAATATCAGAATCGCCGATTTGATACAGCTTAACTTCCAAAAAGAAAAAAATGCAATATTTTCATCTGTATGGTTGTTCAGCCACTCAATTGCCGCTCTGTGTTCTGACCGAGCACGCTTGACAACCCAAATCACGATGTCTGCTGATTTGCCTGATGCATAGGTAATCAGCTTACCAAGGTGGTCGTGGTTGGTATCTTCCAACTGATTTTCAATGATAATCTTTCGATCCGTTCCGGTTTCGTTTGCATAGATATCCACGTTAAAATCACCGACACTGGATTCCGTTTCATCCACTGCAATTTCCAAGCCTATTGTATCCGATAACAAAGCAAGATTTTCTTCGGCTAGCCAAGGTGTGAAATCCAGTGCCTCGTGAGGCCATACCTTTCTTAAGTCTTTGATCTCTTTCAATTGTCCTAAAATCATAATTTGAATTTCCTCCTTATATCAACAATTTCCCAAGCATTTCAGTGTCGCTGACCGATGTACGTTGAGACTAAGTTAGTCATCTCATTTAGGAAATTGATAACGTGGTAATCCTTTGCTATGATTTCCGTATTCTATTGCTTCTGCAGGACAGCCGCAGATGCAGGCCATGCAGTGTGTACAGTCTTTACCCCATTTCGGCTTACCGCAGACGATAGAGACGTTATTCAGCGGACAGTCCTTCTGACATTTGCCGCAGCTGATGCAAGCGTCTGTGGCATAGAACTTCTTTGCGTGAATCATCGTCGGATAATAGATCGTGTTGACCAGACTGCTTTTGATTTTACCTGAAGCAGTTTGAACAGGTTCAGTAAGAATCCTGCCATTTGCGATTTCCCATGCAGCTCTTTCGATTGCAGGCTCCGCTCTTTTGATGATTTCCAATGCCTCTTCTCTTTCCGGCGTTGTGAAAAGCGCGATATAATTCTCTGGCATGACGATTTCCGCACAGCCCCTATAATCAAAACCTTTTGCACGGCACAGCTTTTGCAAGTACTTACTGGCGCTGCCAATATCACTGCCGCAGGTCATGACAAAATATGCCTGCCGGTTTCCCGGAAAATGAGAACTGCGAATCCAGTTCTCTACAATTCGCGGTATCCTCCATCCATAAGTCGGTACCACAAAGACAAGCCGTTCACCAGCCGCAGTCTCTGGCGCTGACTCACCAGTCTTGATTTTTTTTGTTGATAGAACAGAGTGTTTCGCCTGTCACTTGAGAAATTTTTTCTGCAACATAGGCGCTGTTACCTGTACCTGAAAAATAAAATAACATGATGCCTCCCAAATATCTTATATATCTGTAAAATAATATAACCAAATGAACAGTGACAACTGCAGTACACAGATTGCCGGTATTCCAATAGTAAATTTCTTATGTCTGGTTTTGTGTTTAAATACCTTTATTGCCAGTAAAGCGCCGATAGAACCGCCGAGTAAAGCTAACGATATAAGTGAAATTTCAGAGATTCGCCAGCGCCCCTTCTTTGCTTTCCATTTGTCCAGGCCGTAAATAAGAAAAGCGGCGAGATTTATTAAAATAAAATAGTTTACTATGATCATAACTGCCCTTTCATCGAGTTTCATTGTAACATTTTCTCTTGTCATGTCATCCTATTCATCACACTAAATTGCAGATGCACTATAAATCAAAAGAGCCCTTATTCCTGCAGGCTCTTTCATTCGTCTCATTTTTATTCTTAAATATCTAGTCGTCTAGTCCCTTCTTTTTTTGTAAATCCTCATAAAAGGCGGCGATGCCGATGATAATCCAGGCCAGACACACGCCAAAGGCTATGATATTGTCTTTGCTCATCAGCGGCTGGTCGTTATAAACCGCCCCGTAAATCGTGTATAAGGATGTGGTCGGTACCAGAACAGATACCTTTTCGAAGAAATTATTCATGGTTGAGAACACCGGCGGTATCAGAAAGAGCATCATGAGAGGCGTTCCCTAGAGTACCCGCTGCCATCTGATCTTTGCTGAAATGCCTACTACGGCGCCAAATATGATGATTGCCAGCGAAACGATGAAAATGACGCCCAGATAGAGAGCCATGAGGTTCATCGCCAGACCACATAAGAGATAGATGATGATACCTTCGCTCATCATCAAAATCAAACAGACTGCCGCCTTGCTGGAGATAAATTCAGCGCCGCTGACATTTGCCATCATCAGAGATTTGAGAGTATGTTTTTTTTTCTTCCGAAATCAACATTGCCAAATGTTCAATGGAATGACAGAAAGGGTCAGGACACTGCACATCAACAGCGTATAG
>VOFH01003623.1_pt1 | contig 17808 bp, 19 predicted proteins | sample 5384091 | NCBI WGS metagenome assembly VOFH01 (sample SAMN12384727, study PRJNA508395) | human gut metagenome | isolation source: healthy gut G | host: Homo sapiens
CAGGCGGTTGGCATCTCTTTGCAGAGTAGTCAGATCATAGAGGGCAGGCGGCTTTTCGGACTTTTCGTTGCACTCCACCTTTTTGATTGTGACATTTGCACCCTGGCAGGCTTCTTTCAGCTGCTCAGCAGCAGTCTTATCCGCCATGCGCTCCCCGGATATGGTAAGACCGGGCAGCTCAAGCGCCACGGTATAAAAGGGAACCGGCTGAAAGGTGTCGATCTCAGCTTCTCGCTGAACAATAAGCGCCAGCGTCGGGGACATCACGCGCCCGATGTTGAGGGTTCGGTGATACAGCACGGAAAAAAGCCTTGTCGCATTGATCCCCACCAGCCAGTCGGCCTTGGCACGACAAAGGGCAGCATCTCGAAGTCCGTCATAGTCCGCACCGGGCGCAGGTTTGCAAAGCCTTCCCTTATGGCGGAGTCCTCCATCGAAGAAATCCAGAGCCTTTTCATCGGCTTCTTGCAACCTGCCAGCTCATAGACGCTGCGGAAGATCATCTCGCCCTCGCGTCCGGCATCACAGGCATTTACCACCTCCGTCACATCCGGGGCATTCATCAGCTTTTTGAGAATATCAAACTGCTTTTTCTTATCTTTTCCCACTACCATCTGCCAATGTTCCGGCAGGATAGGCAGATCATCATATCGCCACTTGGCATACTTGGGGTCATAGCTGTCTGCATCTGCAAGACCGGCCAGATGGCCTACGCACCAGCTGACACGCCAACCGTTACCCTCCAAATACCCGTCCTTACGAGCAGTTGCACCGATTACCGCAGCCAAATTCTGGGCAACTGATGGTTTTTCGGCAATTACCAATTTATGTTGAGCCATGATGGTTCCTCCTCTCTTGAGCCATCGGGACATTTCCCGGTGACAGATACCTACGCAGGGTCTTCCATAATTCCCGCAACCATAGCAGGGGGGTGGCTGTGGCAAAAGAAGGAGGACGGAAGTTTCCTTCCCGCCCTCCGGCCTGCGTGTCATCATGCGTTCATAGGGACTGTCTGTGAATCGGGTCATTTCACGCTGTCCTCGTCATCTTCTTCTGTGCTGCCCCCGTCAGCGTCCGGCTCGTCCGACTCCTCATCCTCGGTTTCCCATTCCTCGGAATCTTCCTCGCCATAATCATAATCGTCCAGACTGTCATTGCCCTTGGTCTTAGGCTTGTTCTTAACGAGCTTCAAGTAGGCAAATACGCCACCGCCACCAAGCAGAGCCAGCAAAAGGACCAGCGCAGCCGGGTTCAATCCGGCAGGCTTCTCCTTTTCCGGCTCCGATGTTTCTGCCGGAGGTTCCGGTGCTTTGCCCGTACATTTACTCTTATCAGTTGCGCAGACCGGGCAGGCCGTATTGACTGCCCCTGCTTCACATTTTGTTGAACAGCTGCATACCGCAGGCATCTCCTCTTTGGGTTTTCCATCTTCCATCAGCGCCGCAAGGTCTGCATCGTCCACCTGATTCAGAAAGTGAACAGCAGTCTTTTTATCCTCATTAGCCCTATCAATCAGGATGTAAAAGTAATTTCCAGCTTTGGTCGTAACAGTAATAAGCTGCTTATTGCCTCCAAAATCATCCACCAATGCCGCATTCCCCTCCGGTGTAAGTGCCGGTGCCGGTTCTGTTTCTTCCACAATCACATTGCTGTCATTGGTAGAATCCTCTGCCGGTGCCGCCGGAGCCTGTTCTGACCCCTGTGCGAAAGCAGGGATCGTAAAGCCAAATGCCACAACCATTGTCAGGCAAAGGGCGGAAAGTGTTTTGCAAATTCTTTTTATTCTTCATAAGCGGTAGCCTCCTGATTATTTGATTCCGACAGTGCTGTAGCTCTGCCGTGGTTCATTCCACCGGAAAGCATAGCGTTCAGCTGTGTTGGAGTCATGCGTAACGCACGAACCATCTGAACGATTTCCAGATTCTCTGCCTCCGTTTTCTGTGCTTCCAGGGTCTTGAGCTTTTCCTGATATTCCGCAATCTTCTCACGGGTTTTCTCAATTTCCTGGTCGATACGTCCAATTTTGTTTTTTGCCATAACCGTTCACTCCTTTCCACAAAGTCTGTTACCAGTTCATCAGACCATAGCCTTTAATGCTTTGATAATTCAGGTCATAACTTTTGATCTTGCAGGCATCGCCGGAATTTCCCTCCACCGTATAAACACGGCTGCCATCCGTACCGATCACGATACCCACATGGTCTGCTGTCCCATCCAAATCCCAATCAAAGAAAATTGCATCTCCGGGAGCCAGATTGTTATAGCCTCTTGCACCCCATTGTCCATGAGACTGGAACCACGGAACGCCCTGCCACTCACAGCCTGCAAAGCGCGGCTCACTTTTTCCAGCCTGGTTATAACACCAGGATACAAAGCAGGCGCACCACTCCACGCGGCTGTCAAAGCCATACCAGTTCCAATAAGGATAGCCGCCCACATTGCCGACCTGACGCTTGGCCAGCTCCACCAGCTGCGGATTTCCGGGACGGGTTCCATTTACGAACTGCACACCGGTCAAGTCCTCGGAATTGCTCATGTCAAGGGAACCACCGCCAAACAACAGCGGCTTATTGCCCATGGTCTGCCGGTAAACCTGATACATTTCCATCTGCTCCGGGGTCAGTAACTCCGACGCCACAGCGGAAATGGGCTTGCTGGTGAGTTTCACATTCAAAATGTAATACTCATAGGGGACTTCTTCCGAGGTGGTCTCGCCGGTCTCTGGGTCGGTGGAGGTCTCCGTGCGGTAGCGAATCTCCACTTCCTCAGTAAGCGTCAGCTGATACTGTGCTGCAAACACACGCGCCAGCTCTGCCTGAGCGCTCTGCTGGGTGTAACCTTGCAAGACGGCAGACAGAAATGCTGCCAGCTCATGAGGGTCATGGCCGATCATACCAAGGTCATAGCGATACTCGTAATACCCTGGGTGGCTGCTTTCAATGTTGTCGATTTCCTCCTGCAACTGGACTTCTCTGGCTGCATAATCTGCCTCCACTGCCAGCATTTCCGGGTCATCCGACGGATAAGTGGTGCCGGAGAGAACGGAACCAATGCTCTGCGCCATCATGGAGCAGGAGGACATGGTATTCATCAGCATACAGGTAATGAGGAACAAAACCCCTGCCATCAGGAACCCCTTCTTGTGGCGCATGATGAACGCCCCTGCCTGCTGTGCCTTTTCTTTTACCGACCTTGCGGCTTTTCCGGTTTTGGATGCAGCCTGGGCGGTATTTCCGGCAGTCTGACCGGCGTGTTTGGCGGCGGCATACTGCCTTTTGATGGCCTGCTTTTGCTGCCAGCGGGAAAGCGGATTGCTGGCAAACTGGGGATTTTCCTGCAAAGATTTCTGGTACAGAACATTTACATTTGCCTTTTCCAGTTGGCGCTCTGCCTGTGCTGCTTTGCGGTACGGCTTCAGCTTGTGGCTGCGATAGCCCTCACGCACCAGATAAGCGCCGGTCTCCACCGCTTCCTCGGACTTGTGGGCGCTTTCCACGCCCACATTGTCCTGCTCTGTTTCCCGGATCTCTTTGTGGAGCTTGCCCGCAACCAGATGGACGGGAGCTTCCCTGACTCCTTGAGAAACTTTGGAGGGTGGCTTTTTCTTGTCCTCAAAGGTCAGCTTCGAGGTCTTTTTTCCGGTATCCGGGTCAATGACCGTCTGCCTAACCTTTTTCTTTGGGATATTGGCCTGCGCCTTATCTGCTCTGGCCGCAGCTTTCTCCGCTTTACGGATCGGCTTTTCCAGTGCAGGATCAGACCGTTCCTCATCAGTAAAGCGCAGACGCGGCTCTTTATTCAAACCATTCCCCCAGCATGAGGGAGGACATCATGTAGTGCAGCTCTGCATAAATGGCCATTCCCACCGGATCGTTGAACATACAGCCGGACAGGTAGGCATAAAACTGTGCCACCACATCGGACAGGATCTTCGCTTCGGTTCCTTCCAGAACCAGACCACCCATACCTTCCTTGGCACGGATGGTGCTCCAGACCTCTGCCAGACGGAGAAGCCCCACCTGGCCGGTCTCATTCAGTTCGGCTGCCTGATCTGCCGCCGTGCGGCACTCACTTACCGCATCGGCCATGACCGTAAGCAGCTGGCTGCGCTGGACATTTACCGCCCTGTCAAAAAACATCAGCGGATTTTTATTCAAAATGTTGGGGTTCATCATCATTCATCCTCCTTCTTTTTCAGTTCCTGGGGTTTGGTAGTCATAATGCGGTAAAGTTCGGTGTTCTTCGGGAAGTGGTCTACAAACAAACGACAGGATCGTGGAGCCATAGAACATCTGACGGCCCTCGCCCTCACCGGAGTGGGTCACATCAAGCTAAGCTGGTGCGTGGAAATCCCCATTCGCCAAAATCTGGCGGTCATCGGCGTGTCATTTCACGCCCTCGGATCTCCGCCAGCCTGATTAAGCATATACACGAAGTCGGAGTTTTCAAAGATATTTTCCACCTCGCGGCTGCTCAAAAGGTCTTTGACATTCTGGGTGATACCTGTCGGAATACCGCCCCATTTTCGGAATCGCTTCCAGATTTCCACCGTATAGGCGGCGGTCTGCTCCTCCTTCAAAAGCAGGTGCATCTCGTCGATGTAGTAACGGGTGGACTTGTGGGCAGCGCGGTTAATGGTAACGCGGTTCCACACCTGATCCTGAACTACCAGCATACCGATTTTCTTCAGCTGCTTGCCCAGTTCCTTGATGTCATAGCAGACAATGCGGTTATTGATGTCCACATTGCTCTGGTGATTGAACACATTGAGGGAGCCGGTTACATAGATTTCAAGGGCCGTGGCGATATACTGTGCTTCCTTTTCTTCCTGTGAACGGAGCAGGTTATATAGATCCTCCAGTATGGGCATATTCTCCGGGCGCGGGTCATTGAGGTAGGTCTGATAGACCAGACGCACACAGCGGTCGATGATGGTTTTCTGCACCGGCTGCAATCCGTCCTTACCGCCCACAATCAGCTCACACAAGCTGAGAATAAAGTCAGACTTGAGGGACAGCGGGCTTTCATCATCCGAGTAGTCCAAATTCAGGTCCATCGGATTGATGTAGTTGGTTGAGGTAGGCGAGATCTTGATGACCTGCCCATGCAGACGCTCAACAAGAGGTGCGTACTCAGCCTCCGGGTCACAGATGATGACATCATCATTGGTAAGCAAAAAGCAGTTGGCGATTTCTCGTTTTGCGCTGAAGGACTTACCGGAACCCGGCGTACCCAAAATCAAGCCGTTGGGGTTTTTCAGCAGCTTTCTATCCACCATGATGAGGTTGTTGGACAGGGCGTTGATGCCGTAGTACAGGGCTTCTTTGCCGTTCTGGAATAATTCCTGTGTGGTGAACGGTACAAAGATAGCCGTAGAACTTGTGGTCAGCCCTCGCTGAATCTCGATCTGATTGAGTCCCAGGGGCAGACAGCTCATCAGCCCTTCTTCCTGCTGGAAGTCCAGTCTGGTCAGCTGGCAGTTATACTTCTGGGCAATAGAGCCTGCCTGAAAGATGTTGTTGCCAAGCTGACGGGGATTGTCCGCTGTGTTCAGCACCAAAAAGGAGACCAGGAACATTCTCTCGTTTCGGCTCTGCAAATCCTGCAACAGCTTTTTCGCCTCACTGCCGTAGGTGGCAAGGTCAGAGGGAATAATGTCCATGTCGTATCCTGCGCGGACTGCTTTTTTCTGTTCCTCGATCTTACTGCGGTCCAGGTCGGTAATCTTACGCTTTACCGTCTTAATGGCTTTCACCTGATCCACCGACTGAATGTGCATACTCACAATGAGCGAGCTTTCCATATCCAGAAACTCAGCCAGCAGACGGTCATTCAGCTCTGGGGCTAAAATCTGCAAAAAAGAAACAGCCCCGTATTTCTTGCCCATACGGAACTGCTTGCCGGTGCGGAACTCAAAGGAGCTTGGTGCAATAAAATCCTTTCGTGGACAGACCGGAAGGAGCCAGCCAGTCCCATTCAAACTGAAATGGGAGCTGTTCGTCCATGTGGAATACCGCATGAAGTTGGGAAAGAGCCTTTCCTTACCGTCCAGTGTTCTGGCAACTACGCCAAGACGCTTGAAGTTATTGAGTATATCGGTCTCAATGCGCTCCAGACGGGGCTTGGCAGCTTTGATACTGTCAGCGTCGATACCAAAGGTCAGGTATTTGGTCTTGATGAGACCGTTGTTGCCTCTGGCCAGCTGATTTTGCAGCATCGTGGTGTATTCCTCACGGATACTGTCAAAGGCATCCCCCTGGGGCGGGATGGAAATGGAGTTGGCAAAGGTCTCCTCTGATGCCGCAAGGTTCAAAAAAGACAGCTGGAAGTGAATCGAGCTGTCAAAATAATTGAGGAAATCACACCAGCCCTCAAATATCGCGGTCTTATCTTCATTTTGGGAGAGCTGATAGTTGATGTCCTGAAACTGAATGGTCTTTGTGTAGTGGCTGTCCGATACACGGCAGATCCCGTCCGGCCACATCCGTTCATAGGGGATACTGTCCTGTGCCGATTTTCCTTTTTTGTCCGTGCGGTTGGCGCGGGCAATGGCCGCTTCAATCTGCTTCTTATCGGCGCGGGACAGCTTTTTCTTTGTCTTTACCGGCTGCACGGTTTTTTCTTCCGGTTTTTCCGAACAGACGGCGCAGCCATTTTTTTCATTGCGGTGAACAATGTCATACACCTCCTTATCGAGCATTTCCTGCCGCTTTAATACGGCATAAAAGTTATTGGTCTGGTAGGGACGCTGTTTGGGACGGATCACAGCCACTTTGAGAATGTTGCCGACGATCTTTTCCAGAGGCTGTCCATGCTTTTCATACATGGCCAGCAGGAAAAAGGGCATCATGACCAGCATCATACACATGGCGGCCATACACTGTTTCCCGCAGGCTCACGGAGCAAAAAGAACAGCGGCACGCCTACAACGCGCCCGGCGGTAAAGCAGACCAGCTGCCTTCGGGTCAGATTGAACATGACCTTGGTTTTGACTTTGGTTAAATCTTTGGGTACGGGTACATAAGCCAATGTGGAAACCTCCTTCCGTTTTAATGTGCCTGAAAGACGGATTTTGCGAGACTGCCGGTTTTGAACAGCGTAAAGCACAGCAGTACGGTGTATCCCACGCAGCTCCAGATCGCCATGATGATGTCATCTTCCAGAGCGATGTTCTGCACCAGCACAGCATAAATCGCCACGCAGACGATGATGAGAAACGCCTGAAAGCCCAGCGCCAGCAGGGAGCGGAGGTAGTTCTGGCCCATACCGCCCCATTCCTTACCCATCATGGTGGCCATAGGGATGGGAGCCACCGAGGTCACAAGGTAAATCTCAATCATACGGCCATAAATCACGATAAAGATACAGATACAGCAGCGCCCACATGGTAATGCCGATAAAGAGGGATTGGAACCACAGCCCGAACAGCGGTCCCAGATCCATTTCCATCAGTCTCGGTTCCAAATCGGTCATAACTGAGGAAATGTCAATGGACGCATCCGAACCGATGATCCCTGCCGCCTGTGCCACCACGCTCTGCGCCATATCAAAGACGCCCATCACGATATTCCATGTGTTTGTGACAATGAGGATGGCGGCGGCTGATTTGAACACCCACTTGAAAATCATCCAGGTATCCACATCATGCAGGTTGTTCTTGTCTGCGATCATCTGGATCAGGTCTACGGTCATCACAATAGCCAGGATCACGCCTGCAATCGGCACCATGATGGAGTTGGACAGGTTTTCGATCATGCTGAAAATACTGCCATTCCATCCCTGTGGGGTCTGTCCTACCTGTACGGATATATCCGCGACCTGTTGGTTTACACTGTCAAACATCCCCGAAAGGTTGCTCATAATACCGCCCACCAAGCCCGGAGAGCAGAGGTACAAGAACCATGCCGACTACGGCTACACCAGCACCGGCCATGAGCTGCTTCATGCCCTGGGATCTTCGCTGATGTGTGATAAAGAAGTAATAGAAGTGCAAAAAATTTTGCCGTTCCTATCCGGCACTAGCTCTTGTGTCGGATAGGTCGGGCGGTCATTCGGGCAAGTCCACCTTGCCAACGAAAGAATAATAAATCTCAATGTCCTGCCTACGTGTGCCGTTCTCGTCATAGCTGCACTCATGCACAACGATTTTCTCCACAAACTCACGCAAAAGGGTAGGGGTAAGTTCTTCAAAGCTGGTATACTTGCGGACAACATTCATAAACTTTTCTGCGTTTACGGTGGCTTCCTGTGCTTTGGAAAGCTCCGCTTGGATAGCAGCGGCTCTTTCTTTCAGCTCCCGTTGCTCTGCTTCATAGTCTGCCGACAGCTCTGTGAAACGCTCGTCTGATATGCGCCCGGTCACGCTGTCCTCATACAGCCGCTTGAAGATAGCGGATAACTCGGCTATGCGTTTCTCGGCGGCTTCCAGTTCCTTTTTCTTTGCGGCGTTCCTGCGCTTGCCCCCGTCCTCGTTCTGCTCAATCAGCAGCTTCATAAACCGGGCTTCATGCTTTGCCGCATAGCTTGTCACTTTCCGCAGATTGGAGAGTACACCAGCGGTCAAGAGGTCGGTGCGGATAAAGTGCGCCGTACAGTCATGGGTGCGTTTCTTGTAGCTGCCGCAGATATAACAGTCCTGCTTGCGCTTGTCCGTCTGGTATCGCTGCTGATACATCACACTGCCGCAGTCCGCACAGAACAGTATGCCGGAGAACAAACCCACTTCATCATAGCGGTTTGGACGCGTTTGCGCTGCTTGCGAAGCTCCTGCACCCGTTCCCATGTTTGGGTGTCTATGATAGGCTCGTGGTGGTTCTCGAAAATCGCCTGTTTCTCAATGGGGTTCTCTATGCTGTGCTTGACTTTGTAAGAGGGTTTCTCTGTCTTGAAATTCACCAGACAGCCCATGTACTCCCGGTTTTCAAGGATATGCACAACGGTATTTGTCGCCCACTTGCACTCATAGCCGGGGTGGTAGCGGCGTGTGCTGCCCGTCCTGCGGTATTCCAGCGTTCCCGGCGTGGGGATTTCCTGCTCTGTGAGCATACGGGCTATCTTGGTCGGACCATTCCCGGCAAGGCAGAGGTTGTATATCTGCTTGACTACGGGTGCAGCTTCCTCGTCAATGATGAAATTTTCGTCCTCGTCCATGAGGTAGCCATACACAGGCTTGCTTGTGATAGGCTTGCCATTCATGCCTTTTGAGCGTTTTACTGCTTTGATTTTCTTGCTCGTATCTCTCACCAGCCATTCGTTGAAGATGTTCCGCAGCGGGGCAAAATCATTGTCGCCCTGTGCGCTGTCCACTCCATCGTTGATAGCGATGAAGCGGACACCTTTTTGTGGGAAAATCATTTCCGTGTACATTCCCACTTGCAGGTAGTTTCGCCCCTTCCGGGCGGCGGTCTGGGGTGGTGTTATTCTGTTTGGTTTCTGTCATAGGCTCTCCTTTCATTTCATCAATTCTTTTAGTCTGTTCCAGCTTTTGGCTTGCGCCGTTTCACGGCGGAAGTTCTCTCCCGTAAAGAGGATAGGGGCGCACATTTCCAAAAGGCGGTCATAAATCCGGGCATGGGCGGTGTCCAGCGGATTTTGCAGGCTGTCCAATGTCAGATTGGTGGTAACGATTAAGGGCTTGCGGCTGCGGTAGCGGCTGTCAATCACATTGTAGACCTGTTCTAAACCGTACTCTGTGCCGCGCTCCATTCCAAAATCATCAATGATAAGCAGAGGAAAACGGCAAAGACGCTCGATATACTCGTTGCGCCCCTCAAAGCTGGCGGTCAGGTCATTCAAAATCGCAGAGAAGTTCGTCATGCGGACAGCGACTTCCTGCTCCATGAGGGCATTTGCGATACACCCGGCAAAATAGCTTTTTCCTGTGCCGACCTTGCCCCATAGCAGATAGCCGATATTTTCCTCGCGCATGATTTCCCAATGCTCCACATAGAAGTGTGCAATCTCCATTTGCGGGCATTTCCCGTTGTCGTTGGCGAAAGTCCATTCCTGCATGGTAGGATTGATAAATCCCCGGCGCTTCAAGTCCTCCACGGTGTCAAGGTGCTTTCTGCGCTGTTCGGCGGCTTCACGCTCCAAACGCTGGGCTTTCTGGCAGTCACATTCTGCCGGGTGGCGGTCACGCCCAAACAGGGCGGCTTGCTTTTCCGGGAAGTAGGCTTCTTTCGGAGTGTGACACTTGCCGCAGTAAAGCAGTCCGCCCTCGCCCGTGTAGTCCTCCGGCTGTGGGGTAACAGCCGCCATATTCAAAACTCATTCTGTAAACAGATTACTCATAAGCTCTCGCCCTCCTTGCAGGTGTATTCGGGTATGCCCTGTTTCGGGGCAGCCTTTGCGGTATCGTCTGCCGTCCATCTGCGGATAGTGGCGGCGTGGTTTTTATATTTCTTGCCCGTGGACGCGATATAGCCGGAAAGCCGCTCAATGTAGTACGCCCATTTTTCGGGCAGCTCCGCTTGCAGTTCGGAAAGCTCCGTATCAGTCAGAAATACATTCTCATATCTGCCATAGTTGCGGGCGATGGCTTGTCCCTTTAACTCTCCCTCTTTTTCTAACTCTATATCTATCTCTTTCTTTATCTCTATCTCTGGTGGACGAATGTCGGACAAATGTCCGCCATTTGTCCGCGGCGGCAAAAGTGCCTTATTTTCAAGCCTTGCGGCGCGTTTCCGTTCCGCTTCGGTAGAGGATTGACCGATCATCAGCTCGATGTCGGTCATATAAAGCAACCCGCAGTCAAGCTGCTCCACAAGCCCTAACTGCTGGAAGATGGCTAATGCCCGTTCCACCGTCCCGATTTGGTGACGGGTCAGCGTGGCTATCATCTGGGCGGTATAGGGGATATGCTCGTCAAGCTGCAATCTGCCGCCATTTTTCAGCGATTTTAAGTACAGCTTCAAGAGGATATTGGAATACAAAATCCCGTCTTTCATGTCCTCCAACAGCACAATGGAATCGCTGTCGAAGAAGTTTTCTTTCAGTTTGAGGTAGTAATATTTGCGGTTATCTGCCATTGGCGGTGTCCTCCCTGTGTTTCCATCTCTTAGAGAAATACCGGGGGCAGAGGACGATAATCGCCCGGAAGCTCTGCTTGCAGCCGTGTGTGCAGCCCCGGCAAAGGTCATTGTAGGTAATACGGTTTCGGTGGTTGAGGAAAAAGCTCCATTCCAACCGCCGCTTTTTGCTCATGCGTGGCATTTCTCGCTCCTTTCTGCCGTTTCCGCTGGTATAAGCGGATAGGTCGGTAAAAATGTAGTTTCTCGGTGTCATTTTCGGGGATTTCCTGCGCTGTGCACCCCGTTTCAAAGGTGGGCAGTATTGCGGATAGGGTGCAGGGCATATCCCCGTTTTGGTATCGTTTCGGGGCGGTTTTTAACGCTCATGTTCGTGCTTTTTCTCTCTGTCTTTCTCGCCTTGCAGGATTTGAGAAAGATTGCTTTTCACGGTATGCAGCTCCTTGACACGGGCTCTTTTCTCCCGGTATTCGTTGTAATGGGCGTTTTTTCGGCGGTAAGCCGCTCGATTTCCGCTTGCAGGGCTTTATGGCTTGGCAGCTTGGAAACGCCATGCGCCCGAAAATAACGGGTGGCTGCGTCCGCTATGATAAAATCGCTTTCGTGCCGTTCCCGGTAGGCGCTGCGCTTTTTCCGTTTTCTGCGCTTTCAGACCGTCACGGGCAGGCTTGGTCTTGGCATAGGCAAGCACCTGTGTCTGAAGCTCCTTTTTCTCCCGGATAGCAGCGTCCAGGGCTTTCAGCTTGGCGGTGCTGTCCTGTAAATCCGCATTGGCAGATACAAGGGCTGCGTCCAGCTCCTCCGGCGAATAGCCGTACTGCCCGTAGGCGGCAACGGTAGCCGCCATTTGTTTCAGATTGTGGACTGCCGCCCAGCAATCATAGCCCACGCCTTTTCCCTCCGCTCGTTTTGCCGCCCGGTCAACCATACGCTGAATACCGTCCTTTTCCGGGGCGGTTTGGACGCTTTTTTGCCCTGCAAACGCTCCCTTATGCTGCGGGGATATTCGGGTACGGTTGCGGTCTGCTCGGCGGCTCTGTGGGCGTTCTGCTCCAAAAGGGCAAGTACGGCGGTGCGGTCAAAACCGTCCCCCAGCTTCCGGGCGGTGATGGGCTTGGTGCGCTCCGGCGTGAGGTAGGATAGCCGCCCTCGGCTCTCCTTGACAGTCACGCCCTGTTGCAAGAGAACGGCGGCGAACTCGCCATAGCTTGCGGCAGAGGACAGCGCGGTGCGTATGGCCTGCCGCAATTTTTCCTTGTCTGTTTCAAACTTCGTGGGCTTGGCTGGCTGCTCCTCGGCTGGCAAGGCGGCAGCTTCCTTGTCCAGCTTTGCCTGCCCTTTCCGCTGCGCCCAGTATTCACGCTCGGTAATGCGGTTTTTGCTGCCATGCAAGAGGTCGATTTGATAGAGATTTTCCCAGTGGCACATCTCCATGACTTCGGCTTTGAAGTATTCCATCGCCGCGTCTGTGCAGCGGTGTTTGCACCCGGCGCGGGTATCTGCCGGTCTGTCCATGTAAGGCAGGAACGGAACTTCCTCTATCCGCAGAGAATTGATAACGATATGCACATGGATATTTTCGCTGTGGTTGTGTCCGTCCGGGTGGGTGCAGACAATGGCTTGGTGTCCGGGAAATGCTCGGCAAAATTTCTCGCCCAACGCCTGCGCCCGGTCTACGGTCAAACCGTTGTCCGCCGCGTCCCGTGGGTCAAAGCTGATAATGTAGTGGTGGCTTTTCACATCTTCCCGTTTCTGGTTTTTGCCATAGCGGAGATTGGACCGCATACAGGCAACGGCAAAATCCTCGTCGCCGCAGTTCAGCGTGGCTATTCGATAGTCCTCCCGGAGCATGAGCCGCCCGGTTTCATCAAGGGTGGGCTTCATGGTAAACTCGTCATGCTCAAAGGTCAGATACTGCTCGGCTGCGCCATAATCCGCATTTTTAGAGCTGATATGTTTGAATGTTGCCAACAGCGTCACCTACCTTTCGCAGGACTTCAAACTTCAAGGCAGCAAGGTCAGAAATGGCGGCGCGGACTTCAACGGACAGGGCGTTGTAGGGTGTGCCGTACTCGTTGAGGGCGCGGGCGATCTGGTTGAGGTTGCCACCGATTTTTCCATATTCGGCGGTCAGCCTGCCAACGGCGGACAACAGTTCATCATTGACCGGGGAAACGGTAACGATGGGGCGAATGGTCGCCCGTGTAATGGCTTGCCGGATAAATTCGGCTTGGCTCATGTCATAGTGTTTCAGCCGCTCGGTAAAGTCGGCGTATTCTTCCTCGGTCATGCGGGTTTTGACCACATGGCAGCGGTGGGGTGTGTTATATTTTTTCTTCAAGCGTTGACCTCCTTTCTCGCCCGACAGGGCGCATGAGCAGGGTTTGGGGAAGGCACTCCCCAACAAGATTTACCGCAGGGGGCAAAACCGCAGATATGCGGATTTTGGCACCGTGGTAGAATCTTGCTCTAAGAAACTGCCGCTTTCCTCTACGGCTGACTTTGCGGCAATCCGCAGGGGGCGGCTTGGCTTGTTTCCGTCAATATAGCGATTGCGGTGGCGTGTCCTGCCCGCTGTGGTTTTGCTTTCTTCTACGGACGGAAATGGAAAATGCCAAACGCTCCCTTGGATTTCTTCATCACTACTACGGTAGCCCCATACCTTTCTTCCAAATGGCTGCGGTATTCTTTTCATCACTACTACGGTACGCAAGACCGTTTTGGGCAAATTTCCCCGTCACTTTCTACAACAACAGGAATGTGCGGTCTGAATGTGAGGGGAGCGACAGCACTTTAGTCTGTCGCTCCCTTGATTACCCATCAGCGGAAACAGGCAGGGCTGTCAACGGCGGCGCATTTATGCGCCGTTCATCTTGACCGTTGACTGCTCCGGCTGATTCCGCTATTTGTTGTGGGATTACAGCTACATTCAAATCTTTTTGCGCTGATTAGTGTTTCTTGTTTGCATTTCGGACAGAACAGAGGGAAATTTTCAAGTATTGTATCGGGGCGTATCTTTGTTCGTGTTTTATTTCCACAAATAGGGCAAAGCACCCACCTATCAGGCGATTTAATCATTTTAATTTTCATTATTTAAGGAAAGAAATGTAAATTGTGAAGTTATCGGGAATGTAGCTGATACTCAATCCCTTTTCGCCATTTGACAAAAGCGTACCGATAGAAACATAGTCCTGTCCCTCAATTTCTTCCGACACTTCCTCTATTATAGAAAACACCTCTTGCTTCAAAAAGCTCTAAATAGTCGTTATAGTCGGTTTCGCTTATATCCACAATACTGATACTGCAATTCTCATGTTCCGTATCAAGCATAGCCCAACCGACCGTACCGGACGGGACGGAAGCCCCTCGGTGTATTCATTCACAGGCCATACACCCGCGTCAAGCATGGTATTGCTTTCTGTTTGTGTATTGCTTGGATTATCCGCAGCGGACGGCGTATCTTGATTGGAACAGGCAGCCAAAGAAAGCATAAGTAAAATAGCGATTATTGAAACAAATTTTTTCATAGCTACCTCCTGTTTTTGCGGACGGTTCGGATAATCTGAATGATTGCGATTGTAACCGCGATTACACCGACTGCCAAAATGATTTGTGAAGCGTCAAATCCAAAAGCTCCCTCAACTTGAATGTTTGTCATTGCGTCTGCTTGTCCGATTGCCCCGTCCGGCACTTTCCCGGATTGGGTAGTGGCGTAAATCACAAACGCTGCAACGGCAACGACAAGGGCTGCAACGCTCGAAATAATCCCTTTCCGTTTCTGCGGTGCTGCGCTGTCAATGCCTAACTGCTCGGCGGTATTCTCTGCAAACTCTTTGGGAGTGCCTAACCGTTCGATTACCTGTTGTTCCGTTTCGCCATGCTCCAACGCAGAAGCAAAGACTTCATTCAGATCACGCACGACCTCTTTTTTTTGCTTTGCGTGTTAAACTCAATTCCTTTTCCACTTGCTTAATGTATTGCTCTTTCATTCTGATACCTCCGCTGTTTGATAGGTGGCAATAAAGCCATTTACACAACTTTCATAGCTCGCCCAAAATAAAATCAGCTCGTCTAATACCTCTCTGCCCTTATGGGTAAGGGAGTAGTATTTTTTTGATCCGCCATTTGCCGCTGCCGGGGCTAATCGGCATTGGATTAACTCGGCTTCCTGCAAACGATACAGAATAGGGTAAATCGTTCTATAAAAACCTTGCCGTCTTTGCCACGCTTGCCGTGTTCCTGTTGTCAGTTTCGGAGATAGCAGACCCATGCTGTGCCGTCTTTCTCGGTCACAAGTCTGTCCCCGATACGGCTGTTCGCCGTTCGCATGGTGCGTGAGGAAATCCCACGCTCATTGACCGTCTTTTTCCAGCTCTGCACTCGGCATACGCTTTCCATCTGCAAGCAGTTCCAGAATGAGCATTTGCGCTTGTGCGGTCTTGCTCTCGGTCTTGGTGTTGTCTGCCCCGGCAAGAAGCTCGTCAGCGCTAATGTCATAAGCTCCTATCCATTCAAAGCCTTTCTCGTCTCCCAGAGAAAAGGCAAGGGACTGTCCGGGCGGCGCAAGGGAGCTTTTCTCATGGATAAGCACCCTCGTTGTGGGGCTGTCCTTCAGCTTGCCGATAAAAAGCAGACTGCGGACTGCCGCCGTAATGTCGATAGACCCCAATCCCCGGTAGGTGCTTTGCGTTCCTGCGGCTTTGTTCAGGTGTCCAATCAGCACGATAGCGCACCCGGTAGCCTGTGCAATGTCTCCCAGACTGCGGAATATCGGGCGCACCTCGTTTGCTCTGTTCATGTCCACATCTGCGCCCAAAAACGCCTGTACCGGGTCAATGATAACAAGCCTTGCGTTGTTTTCCCGGATTGCCCTTGCTATGCGCTCATCGGCAAGGGTCAGCGGTGTGTCCCTATCGTCAATGACAAGCACTCGTTCAAGGTCTGCGTCAGCTTCCATCAGCCGGGGCTTGACCGTATCGCCCAAACCGTCCTCGGCGGTCTGATAGATGATGTTGAAAGGCTCAAGGGTCTCCATACCGGGTAAAGGCTTTCGGTTGGTGCAAGCCGCCGCAAGACGCATGGCAAAGTAGGTCTTGCCCTCGCCGGGGTTGCCCTGTATAATCGTCAGCTTTCCAAAGGGGATATAGGGAAACCATAGCCAATCCACGCTCGTCAGCTCCACATCTGCCATGCGGAGCATGGGAACAGGCTGGGCGGTGGGCAGCTCTCGCAGCGTGATTGTCTCGGCTATGAATTTGCGGCTGGGAATGTCCCCTTGCTGACGGAGAACATCGTTCCAGTCTTTCCTTGCCGGGACAAGGCGAATGACGGCGATCTCGCCGGGAATGGACTGTGCCAGTCGGGTACAGGCTTCGCTTCCTGCGGTGTCGCTGTCAAGGCAGAGGAACACTTTTCGGGTGTCCTTGCGTTCAGAAAGGAAACGGTCAAGGGCTTTGCCCGAAACGCCGCCCAGGGCAAGATAATTTCTTATCTGCCAGTCCTGCGGATAAAGGCAGATGAACGATAACAGGTCAATCGGTGCTTCAAAGACAAAGAGCTGGTTGCCGTTTCCCTCGTATCGGAACGGATAGGACTTGTCAGACCCGACAATGTCCTGTCTGAATGGGTCTGCCGTTCCTCGCACATGGGCGTATCTCGGTGTACCGCTTCGGTCTCTGCCGACAAACACAACATTGTGCCGCTTTGCGTCCTCGTAAATATCCCCAGAAAGAAGAAAAGCCTCAACAAGCGTTTTGTTGAGACCTCGGCTTTCGCAAAGATATTGAATTGGCCGGTCAGGAGCTGGACAGCTTCGGGAAAGGACTTGCCATAAAACTCCATGACAAAATCAATGGGATAGCCGCCCTTGCTCTGGCTGTGGCGAAACCACTTGTTTCCCCGGACGGTCAGGCTGTCATGTTCTTTCCAGCGGTATTCCCGTCCGCTTTTGATAAGCGTCTCTCCCTGTGTGCGGAGAAAATCTTCCAGACTGACGGCGTTTGCCCGGTCAATCTGTGCTTGGGTGTAATTCATCGGGATAGATCCTCCTTTTTTCTGTCGTGTTTCATAGAGCTGCTTAATTGCTTTCATTCGGGCGGTCTGTTCGTCCAGCGTTTTCTTCAAACTCTCTGTGGCAGCACTGTGTTCGCTGACACGGCGTTCCAAATCCTCAAGGGAGTAAATGCCGTTTGCCCGGAGATAATTGAAAGTCTCGTTCATCTCCTTTAGATTGCTGACCTTGCCTTTCTGCGAATATGCCCCGGCTCTGCGCTGGGTGTAATAGGCGTTCAGCAGAGAAACAAGGTCGGGTGCCTGCGGCTTGGCAAGCTCTGCTTTTGCTTCGGCAATCCAATCGAACAGGAGAGCGATTTTCTTCTTGATGTCCCGGATAACGGCATTGGTTGCCTTGATCCAGCGGTTGAACTCGCCCTTCTCGGTGCGTATGCCTTTCTTCTCCATTGCCCGGACGGTTGCGCCCTCGTGGACGGTGGGAAGAAGCTCCACGCCCTGACGCTCATAGCTCCGGTGGTCGATACGAACGTCAAGCCCCTTTTCCGCAAACTTGGCGTTGCATAGCTCCGCCCATGTCTGCCGCCGTGCGCCCTTTAGTTCCTAAAGGATTTTCTTCTGACCCAAATTACATAAAATGTAGATCAAGACATTTCTAAGAGGTACTCTCAGATTTTTCACAACATAAGGTTCATCTTCAATAATACCTGATCGTGGGTAACAATGATAACCGTTTTTTACCTTCTTCATTGAGTTCGTGCAATAACCT
>VOFH01003022.1_pt1 | contig 17800 bp, 28 predicted proteins | sample 5384091 | NCBI WGS metagenome assembly VOFH01 (sample SAMN12384727, study PRJNA508395) | human gut metagenome | isolation source: healthy gut G | host: Homo sapiens
GCTAAGCATGCAGATGTAGATAAAGTTGTTGAGGCAACAAAAGATCGCTCAGGAACTCGCACCAGAGCTTGCTCTTGACGGAGAACTTCAGCTTGATGCAGCTATCGTTCCATCCGTCGGGGAATCTAAAGCACCGGGAAGCAAGGTCGCAGGACATGCTAACGTACTTGTATTCCCAGACCTTGATGCTGGTAATATTGGATACAAACTTGTTCAGAGACTTGCTAAAGCAGAAGCTTACGGTCTCTGACACAGGGAATCGCCGCTCCGGTTAACGACCTTTCCCGTGGATGCAGCGCTGAAGATATCGTAGGCGTTGTAGCTATCACAGCTGTACAGGCACAGGCTGAATAATTGTAATTGTTTACATTTTTTTTAAAATAGTTACGGGTAATCAAAAGAAACAAAGAGGGTAGTGTGAGCTGCCCTCGGATAATAATAAGGTTTTTTCAGGAGGAAAAAAGAAAATGAACGTATTAGTAATCAACTGCGGAAGCTCATCTCTGAAATTCCAGCTGATCAACGCTGAGACAGAGAAGGTACTTGCAAAAGGACTTTGTGAGAGAATTGGAATCGACGGACGTCTGACATATCAGCCGGCTGGCGGAGAAAAGAAATCTGATCTGGCTATGCCAACTCATACAGAAGCAATTCAGTTTGTAATTGATGCTTTGACAAATGAGAAGACAGGAGTTGTTAAGAGCCTTGATGAGATCGAACAGTTGGACACCGTCTCGTACATGGTGGAGAGAAGTTTGCTTCATCTGTAGTAATCACAGACGAAGTAAAGAAAGCAGTAGAAGAGTGTAATGATCTTGCACCACTTCATAACCCGGCAAACTTGATCGGTGTTGCAGCATGTGAGAAACTGATGCCAGGAACACCTATGGTTGCAGTATTTGATACAGCTTTCCATCAGACAATGCCGGAGAAGGCTTATATGTATGGACTTCCATATGAGTACTATGAGAAATACAAAGTAAGACGTTACGGTTTCCACGGAACAAGCCACAGCTTCGTATCTAAGAGAGCAGCAGAAGTAATGGGAAAATCTTACGATGAAGTAAAGACAATTGTATGCCACCTCGGAAATGGATCCAGTGTAAGTGCTGTTCTTAACGGAAAATGTGTAGATACTTCTATGGGACTTACTCCACTTGAAGGACTTGTAATGGGAACACGTTCAGGTGATATCGATCCTGCAATCATGGAGTTCATTGCTAAGAAAGAGAACCTTGACATTGAAGGTGTTATGGAAGTACTGAACAAAAAGTCTGGTGTATTTGGAATTTCAGGCGGACTTTCAAGTGATTTCCGTGACCTGACAGACGCTATGAATGCCGGAGATAAGAAAGCTAAGATCGCTATGGATGCATTCTCATACAGAGTAGCAAAATACATCGGATCTTACGCTGCAGCTATGAATGTGTAGATGACATCGTATTTACAGCTGGTATCGGTGAGAACGATGATTATGTAAGACAGGAAGTATGTAAATACCTTGGATACCTCGAGTGGATTTCGATTTCGAAGTGAATACAGGACTCAGAGGAAAAGAAGCTGAGCTTACAAAAAGAAGGATCTAAGGTAAAAGTATTTGTTATTCCTACAAACGAAGAGCTTGCAATCGCTCGTGAGACATTAGCGCTTGTAAAATAATTGAAGAAATCTTAATATGAGAAAGTGTATACGATGGTGATCTGTAAAGATTATATCGTATATGAGCGCAGGACTGAGGTGCCAGAGAGCAGTTCAGTCCTGCTTTTTGCGCATAGAAGAAGAAAAAAAATGTATCAATACATTTTGCTCTTCACAATATTTTTAATAGAAATTATAAATATCTGTTGACAAACATTTTTTCCATGATATAATAGTTTAGGTATGAATAGGAGAAATACATTATGTTGATTAACCTATCAGACGTTTTGTCAGACCAGCATAAGACGGTTGAAGAAACTGTGCGGCTGGAGATGGAAGAGATCCGGTTACAATCCGGAACCTACCCCATTATCAGCAAGGAGCCGGTTCATGTTAAAGTAGAGCATATAAGGGGAAAAGAACTGCTCATCACAGCTGAGACCAGATTGAGTGTCATGATTCCATGTGACCGTTGTCTGGAGGATGTGAAACAGGAGTTTGAACTGAATTGTGTGAAACATGTGGACGTAGGCCTCTCCGACGCAGAACTGACAGAGGAGCTGGATGAATCAAACTTTATTGACGGATATCATCTTGACGTGGACAAACTGCTCTTTCATGAGATTTTGTCGAGCTGGCCGACGAAAGTACTTTTGCAGGGAAGACTGCAAGGGATTATGCAATGTATGCGGTCAGAATTTAAATACGGGGTCTTGTAACTGTGAAGATACAGGGCTTGATCCGAGAATGTCAGTTGTCCGTGACTTATTTAAGAATTTTAAGGAGGTGTAACCTATGTCAATCTGTCCAAAGAATAAATCTTCAAAAGCAAGAAGAGATAAAAGAAGAGCTAACTGGAAGATGAGCGCACCGAATCTGGTGAAATGCAGCAAGTGCGGCGAGCTTATGATGCCACACCGTGTATGTAAGGCATGTGGATCTTACAACAAGCGCGAGATCGTTTCAGTTGACTAATGATCAATAAGATATTGAGTGTACTGCGAACAGAACACTTGAGGGCGTAAAAACTTTGTGTTTTACGCCTTTTTTTATTGATTTTTATACTGATATCCAGTAGAATAATTTCAGTAGCGCAAGGAGGAAATGATATGTCAGAGATTACAAGGGTTGCTCTTGATGCCATGGGTGGAGATCATGCACCAGGAGAAGTTGTAAAAGGTGCCGTAGAGGCAGTGCAGAAGAGAAAAGATATCAAGGTACTGCTGACAGGTAAGGAAGATGTGATTCGCAAGGAACTCTCCGCTTATACGTATCCAAAGGAGCAGATTGAGATTGTGAATGCTACAGAGGTTATTGAGACGGCAGAACCTCCGGTGAAAGCAATCCGTGGTAAGAAAGATTCATCCATTGTTGTTGCGATGAAGATGGTGAAGAAAGGGGAAGCAGATGCTTTTGTATCTGCAGGAAGTTCAGGAGCGATTCTTGTGGGCGGACAGTTGATCGTTGGAAGAATCAAAGGTGTTGAAAGACCACCGCTTGCACCACTGATTCCTACATTAAAAGGTGTTTCACTTTTGATCGATTGTGGAGCTAATGTAGACGCGCGCCCATCTCACCTGGTACAGTTTGCAAAGATGGGATCCATTTATATGGAAAGCGTTATGGGAAAGAAGAATCCGACAGTTGGTCTCGTGAATATCGGTGCTGAAGAAGAGAAGGGAAATGCGCTGGTGAAAGAGACATTCCCACTGTTAAAAGAATGTCCTGACATTAATTTCATTGGAAGTGTTGAGGCACGAGATATTCCTTTACGGAGCAGCAGATGTAATTGTCTGTGAAGCATTTGCAGGTAATATTATTCTGAAGCTTTATGAGGGTGTTGCAGGAGCACTGCTTAAGAAAGTGAAGAAAGGAATGCTTTCTTCTTTGCGTAGTAAGATAGGGGCACTGCTTGTGAAACCTGCTTTAAAGGGTGTACTGAAAGATTTTGATACAAGTGAGTATGGCGGCGCACCGCTTCTGGGACTGAACGGTCTTGTAGTTAAGACCCATGGAAGTTCAAAGTCAAAAGGAGGTATGCAACTCAATCATTCAGTGTGTTGCATTTAAGGAGCAGAAGATCAATGAGAAGATAAAAGAGACAATTCAACAGGAGACCCTGGAAGAAAAAGAAAGAAGAGAAAGAAGTCGAATAAGACAGGAGGAGTTTTACAATGACAGAATTTGAAAACTGCAGGCAATTATTGCGGACGTACTTAATGTTTCACCGGAGACAATCACACCGGATACTACATTCGTAGATGATCTTGGAGCTGACTCTCTGGATATTTTCCAGATCATTATGGAATTGAAGAAGATTTTGACATCGAGATCGATAACGAAGAGGCAGAGAAGATCACAACAGTGCAGGATGCTGTTGATCAGATCCAGAAAAAGAAGGCTAATGAATAATCAGATAGTGAGATGAAAAAGCCCCGTTTGGGCTTTTTTTCGTTTATTAACACGAAGGAGGCCATTTAAATGGACAGAGTAAAAGAACTGGAACAAAAGATCGGATATGTGTTTAAAGACAAAAGCCTGATCGAACGTGCATTGATGCATAGTTCTTATACAAATGAGAAACATTTGAAGAAATATGAGTGTAATGAACGCCTGGAGTTTCTTGGAGATGCAGTATTGGAATTGGTATCAAGTGCTTATTTATTTAATGAATTTCCAAAGGTATCTGAGGGAGAACTGACAAAGACACGTGCAAGTATGGTATGTGAACCGTCTCTGGCAATGTGTGCAAGAGATATCGGACTTGGAGATTACTTGCTTCTTGGAAAAGGAGAAGAGGCGACCGGTGGAAGAAAAGAGATTCTATCACATCTGATGCGATGGAAGCATTAATCGGTGCTATCTATCTCGACGGTGGTTTTACTAATGCAAAAGAGTTTATCCATCATTTTATTTTGACAGATTTAGAGGATAAAAACTCTTTTTATGATAGTAAAACAATCTTACAGGAGATCGTGCAGGCGAATATGACGGGGAATGTAAGTTATGAACTGATTGATGAACAGGGACCGGATCATAATAAGATTTTCGAAGTGGAAGCAAGAATCGGGGGAAAAGCCTGGGGACGTGGAAAAGGAAGCTCGAAGAAGTCAGCAGAACAGCAGGCAGCTTATGAGGCAATTCTGAATCTCAGAAAGAAAAAGTAAAGAGGACTTTATGTATTTAAAGAGTATAGAAGTGCAGGGATTCAAATCTTTTGCCAATAAGATTAAATTTGAATTTCATAACGGAATTACAGGTATTGATAGGACCGAATGGAAGTGGTAAGAGTAATGTCGCTGACGCCGTCCGCTGGGTTCTTGGAGAGCAGAGAGTGAAGCAGCTGCGTGGAGGCACCATGCAGGATGTGATTTTCTCGGGAACCGAGAACCGGAAGCCGCTTAGTTATGCTTCGGTTGCAATCACATTGGATAATTCAGATCATAAACTTCCGGTAGAGTACGAAGAAGTCACTGTTACACGTAAATTGTACCGATCCGGAGAGAGTGAGTATCTGATCAATGGTTCAGCCTGCAGACTGAAAGATATCAATGAGATGTTTTATGATACAGGTATCGGTAAAGAAGGCTATTCAATTATTGGTCAGGGGCAGATTGATAAGATCTTAAGCGGTAAGCCGGAAGAGAGAAGAGAACTTTTTGATGAGGCCGCCGGAATTGTAAAATATAAGAGAAGAAAGTCCCTTTCTTTGAAAAAGCTGGAGGATGAACGGCAGAATCTTACCCGTGTGAATGATATTCTTGCAGAGCTTGAGAAACAGATCGGTCCCTTTGGAAAGACAGTCAGAGACAGCCAGAATCTATCTGAAGATGAAAGAAGAATTAAAAACATATGACATTAATATGTTTTTGCTGGAGGAAGAGCGGCTGCAGGAGCGTATTCGTGAAGTCGGTGGGAAATATGAGATTGCTTCTCAGGAGATGCAGGAATCAAGTGCCCGTTATGAGAAGATGAAAGCAGAATACGAGGCAATCGAGGAAGAAGTAGATCAGATTGATCTTGCAATTGAGACTGCGAAGAACCAGATGAATGAGACGAATCTTTTTAAAGCAACAGCTGGAAGGCCAGATCAATGTCCTGAAAGAGCAGATTAATACAGCCCGTATGAATGATGAGCATTATGATCATCGCCTGAGTACGATCGTCAGTGAGATAGATACAAGGCAGCAGCAGAAAAGAGAGCTTGAAGAAGAGAAGAAAAGAATTTCAGAACAGTTAGAATCAGCCAGTGGACAGGATACGGAAGCACAGCAGAGTTTAATTGAGATTCAGTCAAAGATTGCAGAACACAGTACTGAAATTGAGCAGAAGAAGCGGGGAGATCATGGATCTGCTTGGAAATCGTGCTTCAACAAAAGCTAAGATTCAGCATTTTGATACGACGAAAGAACAGATCCAGACACGCAAGGCTGTCGTTGCCAGAAATATTCTTGAGATTTCGACAGTAGCAGAAGGACAGAACAACAGAATTAAGAAGTATGAAGAAGAACTTGGTCAGATCCGTGAGCGTATTCAAACCTATAAGGATAAGATTTCCCTGAACGAACAGGAACTTGGCAAGCTTCAGAATGAGCTGAAAGAGAAGCAGGAAAAGTTACGGATCGGACAGACCGCTTATCACAGAGAGTCTTCCGTCTGGAGTCATTAAAAGAATATTACAGAGCGCTATGACGGATATGGTAACAGTATCCGAAAGGTAATGTCGAATAAAGAACGTGAGAAAGGTCTGATTGGTGTTGTAGCGGATATCATTAAGGTCGATAAGGAATATGAGATCGCTATTGAGACCGCACTTGGCGGAAGTATTCAGAATGTAGTTACAGATAATGAAGATACAGCCAAGCGTATGATTGATTTCCTTAAGCGTAATAAATTCGGAAGGGCAACATTTCTTCCGCTGACAAGTATGCATGGCGGCGGAGGAATCAGGAATCCGGAAGCACTTAAAGAGCCGGGCGTGATCGGACTTGCGAATACATTGATCCATGTGGAATCAAGATTTGACGGACTGGCAGATCAGCTGCTTGGACGCACGATTGTAGTAGACCATATTGATCACGGAATCGCAATTGTGAGAAAAAATACCGTCAGTCTCTGCGTCTGGTCACACTGGAAGGTGACCTGATCAATCCGGGTGGATCTATGACAGGTGGTGCATTTAAGAATTCAAGTAATCTGCTGAGCAGACGCCGCGAAATCGAAGAATTCGAAAAGACGGTTGATATGCTCAAGTCTGACATGGATGTGCTGGAAAAAAGTTACAGAGGCGAAGAACCGTCGTGCAGCATGCTACAATGTGATTGATGAAGTACAGGAACATTTAAGAGAAGAATCAGTGCTGGAGAGAATACTGCGCGGATGAATGTTGCGCAGGTACAGAGAGAACAGTTAGAATCGAAACAGCGTTACGAAGGATTTCTGAAAGAACAGAAAGCATTGCTTCAGGAGCTGGATGAAATCAATGAGAATGAAGATTCTATCCAGATGGAACTTGAGACATCAGAGAAGTTGGAAAAAGAACTGAATGAACAGATTGAAGCTTTGCAGATGCAGTTAGAGAAAGAAAGAGAGGATGAGGCTGTCCAGATGAAACAGTCTGAGGAAGTCCATCTTTCACTGGCAGGCCTGGATCAGCAGAAAACCTTTATTGTAGAAAATATTTCCCGTATAGATGAGGAAATCACCAGATATGAAAAAGAGCAGGAAGAACTTGCCGAAAATCGAGGAGATGTATCTGAGGAAATTCTGCAAAAAAGAAAATGAAATCGAAGGACTCAGGAAAACGATTGAAGATTCAAAAGAACTGTTTACAGAGATTGGTGAAGAGATTAAAGTACAGAGTAAAAAACGCGAAGAACTGAATCAGAAGCACAGAGATTTCTTACGACAGAGAGAAGAACTTGCAAAGCATGTGTCAGATCTTGATAAAGAATGTTTCCGTCTGAACAGCCAGAAAGAAGGCTATGAGGAAGCGTCAGAGAAGCAGATGAATTATATGTGGGAAGAGTATGAACTCACTTACAATCACGCGAAAGAACTTCGTAATGAGACACTGACAGATCTGGCATTGATGAAGAAAAAGATCCAGGAGCTTAAGAATGAGATCCGAAAGCTTGGTTCGGTCAATGTCAATGCAATTGAGGATTACAAAAATGTATCTGAGCGTTATACATTCTTAAAAGGTCAGCATGATGATCTTGTAGAGGCAGAAGCATCTCTTGAACAGATTATCGAAGAATTGGATGTGGCGATGCGCAAGCAATTTACAGAACAGTTTGCAAGAATTGCGACAGAGTTCAATGATGTATTCCGTCAGCTTTTCGGAGGCGGAAAGGGATCATTGGAATTACAGGAGGATGTGGATATTCTTGAGGCAGGAATACGCATCATCGCACAGCCACCTGGAAAGAAACTGCAGAATATGATGCAGCTTTCAGGTGGAGAGAAGGCGCTGACTGCAATTGCATTACTATTTGCAATCCAGAATCTGAAGCCATCTCCGTTCTGTCTCCTTGATGAGATTGAAGCGGCACTGGATGACAACAATGTAGATCGTTATGCGAAATATTTACATAAGCTGACAAAATATACACAGTTCATTGTCATTACCCACAGACGTGGTACAATGGCAGCAGCAGACCGGTTGTATGGAATTACCATGCAGGAAAAAGGGGTATCTACACTTGTTTCTGTGGATCTGTTGGAAGATGATCTGGAAAAATAAACCTGTTTTTATTGTAAACAGGGTATTAAGAGAACAGGAGGCTGAAAATGGGAGAAGAAAAAAGGATTTTTTAAACGACTTGTATCCGGTCTGACAAAGACAAGAGATAATATTGTGTCCGGCATGGACAGTATTTTCCATGGATTTTCAAAGATTGATGATGACTTTTATGAAGAACTGGAAGAAACTCTGATCATGGGAGATCTTGGTGTCAGAGCAACAATGGATATCATTGAAGATTTAAAGGTTAAAGTAAAAAGAGCAACATATCAAGGAACCGATTGAATGTAGACAGCTTGTGATTGACAGTATTCGTGAACAGATGGATGTCGGAGAGACAGCATATGAGTTTGAGAATCGTCAGAGTGTGGTTTTCGTGATCGGAGTAAATGGTGTTGGCAAAAACAACAACGATCGGTAAACTTGCAGGAAAGCTGAAAGCACAGAATAAGAAAGTGATCCTTGCGGCAGCGGATACATTCCGTGCGGCTGCAGGAGAGCAGTTAAAGAATCGGTCCAACCGTGCCGGTGTTGAGATGATCGGCGGTCAGGAAGGCGCAGATCCGGCATCAGTTGTATATGATGCGGTTGCTGCTGCGAAAGCGAGAAGGGCAGATGTACTTCTGTGTGATACAGCCGGAAGACTTCACAATAAGAAGAACCTGATGGAAGAGCTTAAGAAGATCAATCGTGTGATTGACAGAGAGTATCCGGATGCGTTCCGTGAGACGCTGGTTGTGCTGGATGCAACGACAGGACAGAATGCACTTGCCCAGGCAAAGGAATTCAATGAAGTAACAGATATAACAGGAATTGTTCTGACAAAGATGGATGGAACAGCCAAAGGAGGAATTGCAGTAGCAATCCAGTCTGAACTTGGTATCCCGGTAAAATATATCGGTGTAGGAGAAACAATTGATGACTTGCAGAAATTTGACTCAGAGGAGTTCGTAAACGCGTTGTTTTACAGAGAGGAAGAAAGACCATGATGACATTAGAGAAATTTGAAGAAGCTAGCGAACTGGTAAAAAAGGTAACAAATCCTACAAAACTCATTTACAGTGAATACTTAAGTGCACAGACAGGAGCAAAGGTTTATTTAAAACCGGAAAATATGCAGCACACAGGAGCTTATAAGATCCGTGGTGCATATTACAAGATCAGCACACTGACAGACGAAGAAAGAAGCCGTGGACTGATCACAGCATCAGCAGGAAATCATGCACAGGGCGTTGCGTTTGCAGCAAAACAGTTTGGATGCAAAGCTACGATTGTTATGCCTACAGTTACACCGCTGATCAAAGTAAACCGTACAAAAAGCTTTGGAGCAGACGTAGTACTTCATGGTGATGTTTATGATGATGCTTACGCATATGCATGTAAACTTGCAGAAGAGAACGGATATACATTCGTTCATCCGTTTAATGACCTTGATGTTGCTACAGGTCAGGGAACAATCGCAATGGAGATTGTTCAGGAACTCCCGACTGTAGATTATATCCTTGCACCAATCGGTGGAGGCGGACTGATCACAGGTGTTTCCACACTTGCCAAGATGCTGAATCCAAAGATCAAAGTAATCGGTGTAGAGCCGTCAGAAGCGGCCAGTATGACAGCAGCCCTGAAAGCAGGAGAGCCTGTAGAACTTCCATCTGCAAATACAATCGCAGACGGAACAGCTGTAAAAGAAGTTGGAGATAAAGTTGTTCCTTATGTGAAAGAGAATGTAGATGATATTCTTCTCGTAGATGATGATGAGCTGATCGGTGCATTCCTTGACATGGTAGAAAACCATAAGATGATCGTAGAAAATTCAGGACTTCTTTCCGTAGCTGCATTAAAGCAGATGGACATCAAAGGAAAGAAAGTAGTCTGTATTAAGTGGTGGAAATATGGATGTTATCACAATGTCCTCGATCGTCCAGCACGGATTGATCCAGAGAGACCGTATCTTCTCCGTATCCGTACTCCTTCCGGATAAGCCGGGTGAACTCGCACGTGTGGCACAGACAGTCGCAGACGTACAGGGTAACATCATTAAGCTGGAGCATAACCAGTTTGTAAGCACAAACAGAAACGCAGCAGTAGAGCTTCGTATCACAATGGAAGCATTCGGAACAGATCATAAAAAAAAGATTCTGGATACACTTGATAAGGCTGGATTCAGACCAAAAACTGATCAGTGCGAAGCTGTACTAATTGGTATTAAACAGCCTATAGAATGGTGTTGCAAGGCCAGCCCTTGCTTACATATTCCAAACGGGATATTTAATTCCAATCAGACAAATCCAGAAAACAAACCACAGAATCTGTAGATAAACGTAAACGGATGTTTTATCGACTAAGATAATCGTCCCATTTTTACGCACGTACTAAGTTTGTATTTTGTTTTCTGGATTCATTTCATTTGGAATAGCACTTACTCATTTGAAAAGCTGAGTGAGGGAGCCACTGTATTGTTGAGGACACATTTAAGGCAAGAGCGTTCCAAATACACTTTGCAGAATCTGTTAGAAAAAGCCAGACACGAATCACACACGGTGAGTGCTCTGGCTTTTTCGTTACAGATTGTCAAAGGGATGAGGTAAAGCGGGCCGGTGTCCGATGCAATACAGTGACTCCCTCACGTCTGGTTTTATTAAAAAGTACTTGTTTAAAGAGTTATGAATCCAAGTTCAACAAATTACAACACCCCTATAAAACGATGGAATGCCTCCAGTCCTTTTTCATTACACTTATAAACTCCGGCATCTTCGAGTACTTCGCAGAATACTTTTTCCGACTTCCTGCTGAAGGATCTCTTCAACATTCTCCTCTGTGATGGATGTGTAATTCGGAAGGAATTCATCTACCCAGTCAGCGTGTTTTGCAATCTGTTCATTGCTGCGGATATCTTTTCCTGTCAATATGTAATCTTTCAGAAGTTCCATCTCTCCTTTTAATCTGGCCGGAAGAACTGCAAGGCCCATAACTTCGATCAGGCCGATATTCTCTTTCTTAATATGGTGCAGTTTAGCATGTGGATGGTAGACACCAAGCGGGTGTTCTTCTGTGGTGATATTATTTCTCAATGTGAGGTCGAGTTCGTAGAGATCTCCACGCTTTCTTGCGATCGGTGTGATCGTGTTGTGCGGTGTACCGTCTGTCTCAGCGAAGATGAAAGCATCTTCATCTGTATAAGATCTCCATGCATTTAAAATGTGTTCAGCTAGATCAATCAGAGGTTTTACTTCTTTGCTCTGAAGACGGATAACAGACAGAGGCCATTTTACGATACCGGCAGTTACATCTTCGTAACCTTTCACAGTGAAGTGTTCAATGATCGGTGCTTTTAGCCATTGCGAAAGTATAATGTCCGCCCTGGAAATGATCGTGACTTAAAATTGATCCGCCTACGATAGGCAGGTCTGCATTGGATCCCAGGAAGTAATGTGGGAATAATTTGATGAAGTCGAACAGCTTTGCAAATGCATGGCGGTCGATCTTCATTGGAACGTGCTGTCCGTTGAATACGATACAATGCTCGTTATAATATACATATGGAGAATACTGGAATCCCCAAAGGGTTATCCTGAATTGTGATCAGGATGATTCTGTGGTTCTCACGAGCCGGATGATCAAGGCGTCCTGCATATCCTTCGTTTTCCATACAGAGCTGACATTTTGGATAGGAAGAGGATTTTGCTTTTCCTGCTGCTGCAATCGCTTTTGGATCTTTTCTGGTTTGGAAAGATTGATTGTAATGTCAAGAGTGCCGTATTTTGTGTCAACCGTCCATTTGCGATCCTTAGCAATACGGTATCTGCGGATATAATCACTGTCCTGGCTTAATTTGTAATAATAATCAGTAGCTGTCTCCGGAGAAACTTTATATTTTTCCCAGAAAGTCTGCTGGATCTGTGATGGGCGTGGCATCAGGTATTCATCAGTTTTGTGTCAAATAAATCACGGTAGCCGATGCTGTTTTCAATGATTCCGCGTTCTGCGGCGATATCTAAAAGTTCTGCAAGAATGTCTTCCAGAACAAGATTGTTCAGATCACAGTCAACATCTTCATAGTTATCTTCGTGGAACAGATCCAGAAGAAGATTCGTTGTATAAATTCTTTCGGATTCCGGAGTGATTCCGGTATTGATTCCGTACTGTACTAATTTTTTGATCGCATCATAAAGCATATGTCATAACCTCCTTAAATTAAGGAATGCCAATGGCATTCCTATAACAAAATATACGTTACTTCATATCTGATCTCAGTAGAGACGAGTATTAGTCGAGACGAGAAGCACCGTCTCCGATATCTACTGTGTAGAACTCGGCTTCATGTCCTACTTTTTCAAGATATGTTTTTCCGATGGTTTCGATAAATGTATCTATGGATTCATTTTTTACGATGCTGACTGTGCAACCGCCAAATCCGCCGCCTGTGATACGGGAACCAAGAACACCAGGAATCTTCCATGCAAGGTCTACAAGGATATCAATCTCTTCACAGGATACATCATAATCATCACGCAGTGAAATGTGAGACTGATTCATTAATTTTCCGAATCTTTCAATGTCTCCGGCTTTCAGTGCTGTAACAGCATCGATTGTACGCTGGTTTTCGTATACAGCATGTTTTGCACGCTGTAACTGGATCTCATCTTTGATCAAGGATTTGTGTGCCTCGAATTCTTCAGGAGTAAGATCGCCAAGTGCCTGAATGTCAAGTTCGCTCTGAAGTGCTTTCAGTGCAGCAGCACATTCGTTTCTTCTGTCGTTATAAGCAGAATCAACAAGACTATGCTTTACTTTACTGTTTGTGATCACAATCTTGGCACCATCAAGAACGCAAGGTGCATATTCATAGCTTAAATCACTTGTGTCAAGGAAAATTGCGTGGTCTTTTTTACCCATGGCAACAGCAAACTGATCCATGATTCCACAGTTGCAACCGTTGAAGTTATTCTCAGAATACTGGCCGATCAGTGCAAGATCTGTCATAGAAAGATCTTTGATCTCAAACAGGTCTGTCAGGATCACACCAGTGAGAACTTCAAGGGAAGCAGAAGAGGAAAGTCCGGAACCGTTCGGGATATTTCCCCAGATTACCATATCAAAACCACTTGTGATTGTATGTCCTTTTCTTTGAACGCCCAGACTACACCAAGCGGATAATTTGCCCAGTTGTATTCTTTTTTGTTCGTCAGATCATCCAGTGATGCTTCTACAACACCAAAGGAGTCCAGATTCATGGAATAAAATGGATCTTGTTATCCTCTCTTTTGCGTGCGGCACCGTAAGTACCAAGTGTTAGTGCACATGGAAATACATGTCCACCGTTATAATCTGTGTGTTCACCAATCAGATTCACGCGTCCAGGAGAAAAGTAAAAACGAGCTCCTTCGGAATCACCAAAAAGTTCTGCAAACATATCAAACAATTTTTTCTTCATCATTATTTACCTCCATTTAAAGTAATCGTATCGATCTGATTTATTTATATTTATTATAGCGTTAACGAGTGAAAACGTCTAAAAAAAATACGTGCTGTGGTATGTAATAATGTTGCATTAAAAAGACGAGGTGTTATAATAATGATGAGGAGGATTGCGGGAATTGCATAGCAATGGAGCAATCCGGTTACATCAGTGAGTGGAAAATTTTCTTTTGGCACTCACATCATAGATCACAGGATACGGGAAAGGAGCCGGAAGATGGCAGAGACTTACAAACATTCGTATAAGTCAGGAGAAATTCTGATGACTTCGCTGTCTGTATATAACACGGGATATCAAAGGTGTGAAGCAGGCTATCAGTGGGGACCCGGAGTCAGGGATCATTATTGTATCCATCACATTTTGTCAGGAGCAGGATACTATACAGTTGGAGAAAAGACATGGAAATTAGAAGCCGGAGATACTTTTATCTTATATCCGGGCGTGGAAGTAAAAGTATTATGCCGATCAGCAGGAGCCATGGGAATATGCCTGGGCAGGATTCATGGGGACGGATGCGGCATCGATCATTCGAAATACAGGTTTTTGAAAGAACGTCCTTTTTTAAAAGAGGAAATGTGCCGGATGACCAGATTCGGAATGGATTGGAACAGATTTATAATGCAAAGGGCAATGGGTATGAAGAAGCGGTTGCCATGACAGGAGCACTTTACAGTCTTCTGTCAGTCTTTATGCACTATCATGAAGGGAAGATCAGGAAAGAGATGCAAAGCTTTTTTGTATGTAGAAAAGGCAGAAAACTATATAGAAAGCAACTATTCTTATCCCGTGACGGTGGAAGATATTGCAGACTATGTAGGAATCAGCAGAAGTCATCTGTTCCGCTCTTTTCAGACCTATATGAATTGTTCGCCAAAAGAATATCTGACAGAATACAGAATCCAGCAGGCTTGCCGTCTGTTAAAAGAGACGGGGCTGTCGGTTTCGGCGATTGCATATTCTGTTGGTTTTGAGAATAATCTTTATTTTTCGAAGGCATTCCGGAAAGTGAAGAAGACAAGTCCGACGGAATACAGAGAAAAGCATAGAAAAAAGAAGGAATGATGCCGAGGTGCAGGACATAAGAATAGAGTAAGAATGTCAAAGGCGGGAAGCTGTCATGATGTCTGAAAAAGATGGGGTTATGTAGTACAGTTTTTCTGTCTTCTGGTGTTTTTGGTATGTCCCCATTTCTGATAAAGATGGATGGGAGAAAAATAATGAGTGTTTCATCTGATTCAGTGCGAAGTCAGAATGTATCAGATGAGGTAAAACCGGTTGTTGCGCTTACATTTGATGACGGGCCAAATGCATCCTCGACCCCGATTCTACTGGATGGATTGAAGGAACGTAAAGTGCGGGCAACCTTTTTCCTGATCGGCGAAAATGTAAAAAAGACGAGAATGAAAAAATTGTGAAAAGAATGTATGAGGAAGGTCATTTGATCGGAAATCATACTTATACGCATTGTCAATCTGTCAAAGCTGGAAACGGGAGAAGCAAAGAAAGAACTGGAACAGACAGATACAGTGATTGAAAAGATAACGGGGAAAACAACCAGTGTTCGTAAGAGCGCCTTACGGGGAACTCCGGTGGACAGCGAACAAGATCTGAACAGAATATATATCGGATGGACGGTGGATCCGCTGGACTGGATGACCGAAGATACAGGGGCGGTTGTAAAACAGTTGTGGAAGAGATAAATCCGGGAGATGTTATTTTATTACATGATTGTTATCCTTCTTCTGTGCAGGCAGCTATACGGATTGTAGATGCCTGCTGCAGGGAAAAGGCTATGAGTTTGTGACAGTGGATCAGATCTGATTATGGATTGAAAGATGTGAATATAAGATTGAAAACAACATGGAGAAGAAAGATGGATTTATTTGATTATATGAGAGAGACAAATAAAGAGAAGGAATCCCACTGGCATCGAGGATGCGTCCGACGACACTGGATGAAGTAGTGGGACAGCAGCATATCATTGGAAAAGATAAATTGCTTTACCGGGCGATCAAGGCAGATAAGCTGAGTTCCCTGATCTTTTACGGCCCTCCGGGAACAGGAAAGACAACACTGGCAAAGGTGATCGCCAATACAACCAGCGCAGAGTTTAAACAGATCACTGCGACAGTAGCCGGAAAAAAGGATATGGAAGAGGTCGTGGCGGCGAAGGATCTGCAGGGAATGTACGGAAAAAAAACGATTCTGTTTGTGGATGAGATTCACCGGTTTAATAAGGGGCAGCAGGATTATCTTCTGCCATTTGTGGAAGATGGAACTTTGATCCTGATTGGGGCAACGACGGAAAATCCGTATTTTGAAGTGAATGGTGCTTTGATCTCACGCTCCAGCATTTTTTGAATTAAAGCCGTTAGAAGGAAGACATTAAGAAACTTCTGGTGCGTGCGGTGAAGATACAGAAAAAGGAATGGGAAGTTTTCATGCACAGATCGAGATGATGCACTTGAATTTCTGGCAGATGTATCCGGTGGAGATGCAAGAAATGCTTTGAATGCGGTGGAACTGGGCATACTGACGACAGACAGCAGTGACGGACAAATCATCCATCTTACACTGGATGTTGCATCAGAATGTATTCAGAAACGGGTTGTGAACTATGATAAAAAGGGGATAACCATTACGATATCATTTCTGCCTTTATTAAAAGCATGCGGGGTCAGACCCGGATGCAGCAGTCTTTTTTATCTTGCAAAATGTTGTATGCGGGAGAAGATGTGAAGTTTATAGCGAGAAGAATTATGATTTGTGCATCTGAAGATGTAGGAAATGCGGATCCGATGGCACTTACTGTTGCGGTTGCGGCTGCACAGGCAGTTGAGCGGATCGGAATGCCTGAATCTCAGATCATTCTTTCACAGGCGGTGACTTATGTGGCATCTGCACCGAAGAGCAATGCGGCAGTGAATGCGATTTTTGCTGCGACTGAAGCAGTGAAAAATATAAAACGACTGTACCGTCACATCTGCAGGATGCTCACTATAAGGGAGCAGAAAAGCTGGGGCATGGAACAGGCTACAAATATGCACATGATTATCCGAATCATTATGTGGATCAGCAGTATCTTCCGGATGAAATAAAAGACGCCAGGTTCTATGAACCCGGCGATCTTGGTTATGAAAAAAGATCAAAGAGCATCTACAGAAGCTGCGAAAGCAGTGATGCGTAGATCTCCTGATTTTTCAGATTCCAGTTATTTACAATGGCTTTGGCTTCTTTTTCTGTGGGAACGGTGATTCGCATGTCAATGAGGCTGGAGCCATTTTCTAAAATCTGACATTTTACTTCAAATTCATGGTCTGTCTTGAGATAATAGTCGGATTTGACAGCCACTTCTTCTTTCAGATCGTACTGTTTTTCTTTCAGAAAATCATCAATTTCGGTACGGATTTCGGGTGAAATCTTATTGCTGAAAAAGTGGATCGTGTCTGCCCCGGTCTCTGTCAGACGGTAAAGTGTACGGTTATGCGTTGTCTCGATCTTCAGAAGTTCCGGAATCCGTCAGTTCTGATAAGGTTTCCTGAAGCCGGAAATAAGTTGTATATCCCTTTATCCAGAATAAATTCTGATATCTGGGAAGTTGTCAGTGGAAAATCCACTTTATCCAACATATAGAGAACAATCAGTTTATATAATGTAAATGTTTCAGCCATAATACTCCTTTCCCTGGTACAAGTCATGATCTTTCATATATTTGTGAATCTGATTTAAAAAACAGTTCGTTTTGCGCCTGTCCACAGAGGTGCGATCAAGAGATCCTTCGGTCCGTCACCGGTCAGTCGGTGAATGACAATTCCCGGACGCAAATGCTGGATACATTCAGTGAGCAGACGGATGTATTCGTCCGCATCTGGGATATGGAAAGCAGGACCGGTATAAGCAGGATCTGAAAGAAATTTCTGATACTCAACTGCAAGATC
>VOFH01002678.1_pt1 | contig 17797 bp, 31 predicted proteins | sample 5384091 | NCBI WGS metagenome assembly VOFH01 (sample SAMN12384727, study PRJNA508395) | human gut metagenome | isolation source: healthy gut G | host: Homo sapiens
TGCCATGTATTGTTTGGCGGGCGCGGTATTATCACAACTGACTGGGCGATCTCGCCACTGGTAGTCAGTACTTGAGTGCCAGCTATCCAGGATTCGCCTATACTGCTGCCTGCTCCTGGACTGGCCCTGAAAGTGATTGATTTAACTGCCTCGGTTCTGCAACCGTTTCCATCTATGAGAGCCCCGCTGAAAACGCCTTCCAGACCGCCTGGGATGGGCAATTATTACCACCTGGGAACATGCGCCGCTGTACAACACGACGCTGGCGCTTCGCAGTCATGTCCAGCAAATACACCTTTTGAATCCATAGAGGATGCAAAAATGGAGCGGCTCCTGACACTTTCCGCCAACATTGGCGCGGACGAACTCCATTCCGCCGAGAGAGAACTGGCTATTCGAATTGATTTTACAGCTATGAAAGAGTATTTGACCGGGTGGAGACGGAAATTTCCGATATCCCTTATCCTGCGCCGATGCCGCACTGATTCGCGCAGAGATGACAAATGGCCTGCGTATGTTCGCCATGGACTGCATCTGTATCATACGATGACTGCTGGGACGATCCGAAGCATTTTCCCGGGAGATGGCGTACTCTTCGATGACCTGGACGAAATACTGAAGATTCATTACTCTCTCTGACAGCCAGAAATCGAAGCGGCGGATTCCAGAGAAGCCAGCCACATGAACCACCTGCTGTTTTTACAAAAAAGATGCAGAAAGAAAGCGGAATCTCCGCCGAATAGGCGGGAAATCCTGTCCTCGCGGGATACTGTCTCATTTGATCCACCAATAAAAACCCCCGTTTGGGAATTTAAACATTCCAAAACGGGGTTTTACCATTTTAAGCCTCAGTTTCTTCTTCTATTCTTCAATCCGTTCGTCTTCGAGTCCCAGCAGCCGGCAAATCTGAGATAAAGATGTTCCATTATCCAATGGTTTGCCTTTCAATCCACCATACGGCTTCCATTGCGGCCCAGTCATCCTTTGAAATCATTTGTTGTCATGGCTATGCTGTGGGTATGGCGGCCGGTTCGGGCCTGTCCATGGCCTCGTATGGCCCGCGTCGCCCAGGCCGTTCATTCTCCGGCATCTGAATGTCCATGAGAATCACCTGGAATTCTCCCGATCACTTTAAAACTGTCTCCACCGCAAGCTCCGCCGCTTTTCACACTGGCTCACCACCGCGCTTCTTCAGTTCCAGTAGCTGAAGAGCGATCTCAGTGGCGTTTAAACTCACTGTCTTCCGCAACGTGACTCCCACCTTAACATCTCTTTCTCTCCGACATGGGATTCGTGTCTACGCCCTCCATCGATCACAGGGCTGCCAACAGTCAGCGTGTTGCAAAATAAAATTCACTGCCGTGTGACCCGGTCTGCCTCTTCACTCCGTAGAAGCCTCCTGCCCACTAGCTGCATGGCCACTGGGAAGTTTGATCGGCAGACCAAGTCCGTGTTCCCTGGCTCTTGGCATAATTTGTCCCCACCTGTTCAAAGGTTGTATCGAAAATGGCGCGTCTGGTCTTTCAGATCAATGTTCACGCCAGTATCAATCACCTGGAATTCATAGACCACATCTTCTACAGGGCGCGTTCTCACAGACTACCTGTTCACCGACCGCACTCCTCACTCGACCGCATTCTCACCGGGGCCCGGCTTCTCCGTCACCCGAAGAATCACAGTGCCTCCTCCGGGGTGAATTTGAACGGAAAGCCAGATTTGCTGTGAACCTGTCTCAGACGAATGACATCACCGGTCACTCCACCATGAGAAATATCTGTCTCAATCCCGGTAATTCAGGCCGCGCCTGTTCGCGTCTGTCTCCATCATTGTCCGCAGCCTCATTCAGCATAAACGTTCCAGAGAGAAGGGGCGTCAAGCGATTGTCAGCATCCCGCTGTCCAGGCGGCTCATATCCAGAATATCGTTGATCAGATCCAGCAGATAATGGGAAGAGGCGCGAAGTTTGACAAGCATTTCACGGACATTTTCCGGTACTCCTTCTGTCATACCGGCCAGCTCCGCCAGACCTACCACAGCATTCATAGGCGTCCTGAGCTCATGACTCATGCGGGAAAGAAACGCTCCCTTTGCCCGGTTCTCCGCTTCCGCCTTTAACTGCTCTGCATAACCGCCGATTTTACACGCATACGGTTAAACCACAGGACTGGAAAACCAGGATCAGAAGGAGGGTTGTTAAAACTCCAATAAACATAAAAGGATTTTGCATAAAATAAGTTCGGTAGGGAGAGCTGTCCCGATCCCACGGAGATCAGATTCTGGTCCATCAGTTCATTTCTTCTGTCACTCATATACTGTTGACTGCCTTATTGATAATCGTAAGCAGCTCCGGATCAGCCGGTTTCGCCAGTGCAAAGCTGACATCCATACGATCATTGACAAGAGTTACAGGGACTACATTGGTAAAATGATTTTTTTGAATTTCGTATTCCATGTAGGAAGCCAAACCATAAACAAAGTCAATCTCACCGCGATTCACCGCCTCTAAAGCGTCACTGGCGTTATGAAAGAACTCCACCCTGTCCGCCCGGATCGTTCCCGGCAGTCCTCTTCCCTCGATCACCGCCCCCACAAGTCCATCCCCGGAAAGCTGGACGCCTTGCTGCGCACGACAATACTGTTCATACTGGCATATGGCGCCGTAAGCACCATTCCTTCTGCATGGAATCAGACACATCTCCCCAGATAAAAGCCCAGAAGATCCGCCGCGCCCTGCCGTACCAGCTCCATGGCATTCATAGGAATCCGCAGAAATAAACCGAAACTCCAGTCCGGTAAATTCGGCCATCTCCTCTTTTTAAAATATCGTGCACCAGCCCATCATGTATATCGTTCGGGGTCTTCACAGGCCAGCGGATGAAAATTATCACGGCATCGCCACAGTCACACTGCCCTTCTGCCGGATATAGTCCTTTTCCTTTCATTCAGACGGATATCGACAGATGATGCATTTAAAATTGGCGGCGTACCGTTCTGATGCAAAATGGGATTAGAATCTGCGATTTTTGCCATCGCCATATTAAGGCCATCCAGGACCTCCTGATTTCCCACATTCGTCACAATGATATAATACGGCTGTGAGTCATAAGAAACAACCGCCCGAATACCCTGTTTGTGTTCACACTGTTTCCCAGCAGCAAATCTACATCTCCCCTTGTAGGCAGGAATAGAGGTTCCCGTCCACCAGCTGCTCGTAAGCATAATATTTCAGTGTACAGTCCAGAGCATTCATGGACAAATATTCTTTTAACCGGCGGACATTTTCAACAGCGCGGTCATAAACTCCTATGGTTTTTCCATTCAATGATTTCAGATTATGGCTCTGCACAGTATCATCGTCTTCACGCAAAAATAACCGACTTGCTGTAACCAATATTATAGTCCGGATAACCATAATACGCTTCCAGGCCAGGCATATAATAGTTGCCGCCCATCAGCTCATACTCTCCATCCACAAACTCCTCGAGCATGGTTTCCGCTGTAGTATCAATGTATTCATACTCCCAGCCGGTGTATTTCGCTATCTCATTCAGGTAATCCACCACAAGCCCATGGCGGTTCCATCCGGGTCCTTTTCTGTAATCCCTTTTCGCAAAAGCTACACGAAGCACACGCGGCTGGCTTTCCCAGCCACAGGTGTGACAGATATGGCTGATATCATAATGATTATCAGGCTGAAAACAGCCCATATCCCGAACCTATTCATAAACCGATGCCTGTTTCGCTTCATCTTCCGGTACTCCTTTGCCTGCATTTTTATCGGATTAAAAAGTCCGTGTTTCTTCTGAGTATAACAAACCATTTCGGAGCAGCCTTTTGAAGGGGCACCCCGCCGGTCCTTAAATGTCTGAACAGCGCCCCGCCTGCGGCTTGATCCGTTGGGAAGGCCGGACTGCTTTAAACGTCCTGTTTCTCATTTAACTTCCTGCATCTCCTTTTTTATATGCACATCAAGCTGATTGTACGGAATCTCGATTCCCGCTTCATCAAATGCAAGCTTAATCTGTTCCATCATATTCCACCTTGTAGACCAGTAGTCCTCCGTGGCGACCCAGCCCGACCGCCAATCGTAACGGAGCTTGCTCCCTAATTCATCGACAAAATATACATCGATAGATTCCTCTTTCAGGATGGAGGATGGGTGACATATATCTCTTCCAGAATCTCCTTTGCCCGCTTCAAATCCGAACTGTAACCAATGCCGATTTTAATATCGATACGCCGCTTATCCATGGCCGTCACATTGGTTAAGGGCGAGTTGACAGACCAACTCGCTTGTTGTCAACCGTATTCCCTCACCATCTTTTGTTCCTCACCATCTTTGGAGTCACCAACCCGGAATGGTTTTCATCATCAGGATCAATACCCCTGTTTAAAAGTTCGCCAGGGCTTCCCTGACGGCAAGGCCTTTATGATACTGGCCGATCCCAGCAGAAATGCCACAATGGACGGAATTGACACCGATCTGCCCGGCAATGATAAAGCCCAGAAGGCAGTACATGGTCGCATTCAGCACGGACAGCAAAAACTTCTTAAACTGATCTCCATGTCCATCCTTGTAAAAAGAACGGTTCAGCATGGTAAATAATTTTAACTCTGGAACTAACGGCAAAATCGCCAGTGCAATCAACAGCTTGATTCCAAATGCGATCAGTCCTGAATCAGCCTTTCATCGTCTCCAGTATAACGTTGGGCTTCAGCTGTTCTAAATTCTGCTGGACCTCCTGCTGCAGGGCCGCCAGAGATTCTTCCGGAATACTCGCGCTCGAACTGCCAGTGATCATATTCTTATATCTCTCCAATCAAATCAATTCTCATGTTACTGTCCCTCAGCCGTTTTCGCCCTGGGCTTCATTCAGGTAATTTCATAAGCTTCAGACTTCTAATCCTTTATTTTTTTGCCTCATTCTCGGTCATCTTCTTTGCCACAGGCTTCTTATCCTCGATCTTTTCCACCCTCTGGTTTTTTATCCATCGATTTTCTTTGCCGCAGGCTTCTTGTCTTCTATCTTTTCCGCCACGACCTTCTTATCCGCGATTTTCTTTGTCTCTGGTTTATCCTCGAGCTTCTCCGCCACAACCTTCTTATCCGCAATTTTCTTTGTCTCTGGCTTCTTATCCTCGATCTTATCCGCCACGACCTTCTTATCCGCGATTTTCTTTGTCTCACTGGCTTCTTATCCTCGATCTTTTGCCACGACCTTCTTATCCGCGATTTTCTTTGTATCTGGTTTCTTATCTTTCGAGCTTCTCCGCCGCGACCTTTTTATCCGCGATTTTCTTTGTCTCTGGCTTCTTATCTTCGAGCTTCTCCGCCGCGACCTTTTTATCCGCGATTTTCTTTGTCTCTGGCTTCTTATCTTCGATCTTTTCCGCCGCGACCTTTTTATCCGCGATTTTCTTTGTCTCTGGCTTCTTATCTTCGATCTTTTCCGCCGCGACCTTTTATCCGCGATTTTCTTAGTTTCCGGCTTCTTATCCTCGAGCGTTTCCGCCCCAGCCTTCACTTCCGCCACTTTATGAGCCTCCTCCGCCTTGGTTACAGCAGTTCTTTTCGCCGGTGCCTTCTTCACAGCTGCTTTTGTTCCAGCCGCCTTTACTCCGCCGGTTTTTGCAGCGGTGGTTTTCGCCTCGAAGCTTTCTTAACCACTTTTTCTTCCACCGGCGTGCAGGTGAAGATCATCACAGAGAGCGGCGCCACCGTGATCTCAATAGAATCCGGTCTCGTCCTTCTCCGCCTTTTTCGAGCTCTTCACGCGCGGATTGATACGGCCTTTGCCGCCGTATAGCTCCGCATCACTGTTGGATATCTCTTTATATTTTCCCGCAAACGGCACGCCCACCCGGAATTTCTCGTGCAGGACCGTATCGAAATTGCAGACAATCAGAAGGGTCTCTTCCTTCTTTTTCGTCCTTCGCAGGAATACAACGATGCTTTCCTCCGAATCCGTACAGTTTACCCACTCAAAGCCCTCTGGTTCGTAGTCCATCTGGTGAAGCGCAGGATAGTTTACATAAAGTTCATTCAAGGACTTCACATACTCCTGCATCTGCTTGTGAACCGGTTGTTCTGTAATCCCCCAATCCAGTTCTGCATTCTCATTCCACTCATGGATCTGTGCAAATTCCTGTCCCCATAAACAGCAGTTTCTTGCCCGGATGCCCCATCATAAAACCGTATGCGGCGCGCAGGTTCGCCGCCTTTATCTCCAGCTCCTCTCCGGCATCTTGCCGATCATGGAGCCTTTTCCATGGACCACTTCATCGTGCGAGAATACAAGAATAAAATCTTCGCTGTATGCATAAAGCATGCTGAAGGTCAATTCACCGTAATGGTGCTTTCTGAAATAAGGATCACACTGCATGTATCCCGTAAAATCATTCATCCAGCCCATATTCCATTTATAATCGAAGCCAAGGGCGCCTTCCTTGGATATCGCCTGTAATCTCCGGCCATGCGGTCGATTCCTCGGCAATCAGGACGGCTCCGTTCGTTCTCGCCTTAAACACGGAATTTAAGTGTTTTAAGAATTCCACGGCCTCCAGATTCTCATGGCCGCCGTAGATATTAGGAATCCACTCGCCCGGATTCTTTCCATAGTCCAGATACAGCATGGAAGCCACGGCATCCATGCGGATTCCATCCGCGTGGTACTTATCCGCCCAGAACAGGGCGTTGGCAATCAGGAAATTGGAAACTCCCGGCCGGCCGTAATTATAGATCAGAGTCCCCCAATGGGGATGGGCGCCCTGTCTTGGATCTTTATGCTCATATACGCATGTCCCGTCAAAATTAGCCAGACCAAAGCTGTCTCTCGGGAAGTGGGCCGGAACCCAGTCGAGAATCACGCCGATTCCCTGTCCATGTGCATATAATCCATGAAATACATAAAATCATCCGGCGTACCGTACCGGCTGGTGGGTGCGTAATACCCCGGTCACCTGATAGCCCCAGGAAGCGTCCAGCGGATGCTCCATTACCGGAAGCAGCTCCACATGGGTATATCCCATCATCTTTACGTACTCTGCCAGCCTTACTGCAATCTCACGGTAGTTATAGAACTCAGAACCAACGATATCATTGCCCGTTCTCATCCCGCTCTGTCTCTTTCCTTGCGGATCCACGATCCGAGATGAATCTCATAGATAGACATGGCCTGATTTTTAGAATCCGTCTTCGCACGTGTTCCATCCACGCCATCCTGCCACTCATAACGGTCCGTATCCCATACGACAGAAGCCGTGTTCGGACGCAGCTCACAGAAATTACCGTACGGATCCGCTTTTAGCTGGGGCTCCCCATGGCTGTTCTTAATCTCATACTTATAGATCAGTCCGGAAGCCAGTCCCGGAATAAACAATTCAAAAATTCCGGAGTCGCCCAGACGTCTCATCTGGTGGCGTCTTCCGTCCCATAAATTAAAATCTCCAACCACGCTGACGCGCATGGCACACGGCGCCCACACGAGAGAAATAGACGCCTTCCACACCATTCACACTCATCGGGTGTGCGCCCATCTTCTCATAGATCGTATAATGTACGCCCGCTTCGAACTTTTTCAAATCCGACTCTGTATATAACGGTGAAAATGCATACGGATCGTGAAGTTCTTCTGTCGTGCCGTTATCGTAAACCACAAGCAGGGTGTACTCCGGAATATTTTTTCTCGGAATCAGTGCGGAGAAAAAGCCCGCCTCATCTGCCAGTTCCATCGGGAATTCCTTCCCCGAGGAGGCCAGTCTGACCGTCACCATGACCGCCGTCGGTATGAATGCGGAAATCAACAGCCCGTCGTCTGTAACATGCGGTCCCAGCAGCTTGTGGGGGTCCGCCGCTTCTGAATATACGATCTCCTCAATCCCGGCCCAATCCATCAAATCATACAACTTTTTGTCCATACAATATCCTCCTGGTCCCTGTTTATTCCCGCGAGCAACGTACCGGACGGACGCGAATGCCGCTCCTCCGGTGACTGCCGCGAGGGCCGGAAAACCTGCCACTCACGGCGCTGCAGTTTGAAACCCGTTGACTGCGGCGGGGTCTTGTAACTGAGTCTATTTTAGCATTCATATGCGTATTTTACAATAGAATCCCACAGCACTTTCCGTATTTTTCCGACAAAAAGCCTCCGAAATCTCCATCATTTTCCTATTGTTCTTCCTCAGGGAATCTGCCTGTTTTCTGGCATAAGCCAGCATCAGGTCGACGACGCGGCCGTACTCTTTACTCCGTCTGTCTGGCTGTTTATTTTTAAATACGTATCATTCAGCTGATTGGAGACCTCTGCCGCCTTCCCGTCATATCTTGCCCAGAATTCATTATTTTCTCTCAAATCCGCCCAGGCCCGTTCATCCAGAACGCCGCACAGCTCCAGATACGCCTCCATATCCGTCTTTGCCAGTGCATTGGTGGCATACACCCAGCCGGTCAGGTATCCGCTGTAGCGGTAGGATGGGGAATCAGAACCGATACAGGCCAGATAGCCGATAAAATTTGCTTCATCCTCCCTCATAAATCCCCGCAGATGGACAGCTCATGGCAGATTGTGTGCGGAATATTATAATCGGCATCTCCCGGTTATAATTTGCCTCTACAGTAAACGGCGAATACTGGCCGCAGAGCTGCTGAACGGAAAAGAAATACGACCATGCAAGCGGCTTCGGTCCCGGATAGTAGCCGGCGAGCTGTGGATACTGTTCTCCCAGCCGTCTCATGGCCGCCACACCTTCCCGGTTGGCATCCTTCCCTCTCCATGGCCGCACCGACGCCGTCTTCACAGTATTGATTGACCGTCTCAGTCAGCGTGGTACAGAGATCGATCAGTTCTTCCTTCGAAGAATTCCTCACTTCCAGATTGGAATAACTGGAAAACGGTTTTCTATAATAATTGACACCACAATTACAGGTAAACAGGAAAAAATCCCCGTCAGCAGAAAACAGCGCCCTCACAAGCACCATTTTAATCCGTCTGATATGAGTGACTGTATACCAGACCGCTGCTGCGATATGAAATAAACGGCTGACTCCACTACGGAAAAGGGAACACTCCCGGATACTCTTCCCAGCGTTCCCACAATAACCGGGTAAACGGTTACCGCATACCATTCTCCAAATCCCGGCACGAGACGGGCCAGGAGCTGAAAAAAGCAGTGATAACGCAAACAGGACGCCGGATAGCTGTAGAGCAGCCGGATCTCCTGCCGCTTCTGTGCAGGATTCTCCTCTGCGCCGCTGTTCATAGCCCCCTCTTTTGCTGAATTGTCTCTCCCATACATCTTCCCCGAAGTATTTCGCCATGCCCCGCACAGCAAATGATTTAAAATAACGGTACCATATTTTATGGACATTCCGTGGAATGTTTGTGAATATTTTCTTACCATTTAGGAAAACCCCTTGGAATCCGGAAAACTCATTTAAACTCTCTTATGGACAAAATATATGGATAGAAAAGAAGGTCTTTATGAAAGGGAAGATAACAGACTGGAGAAAAATGAGGCATTTGACTGGAAACGCCGAAATCATAAAGCTGGATTAAAATCATTGCGGCTGCAGCCGTCATTGCCTTTGTTTTAAACAACTTCATCATCGCAAACAGCAAGGTTCCAAGTGGTTCCATGGAAAATACGATCATGACCGGAGTCCGCGTCATCGGTTCCAGGCTGTCGTACAAATTCGGCGATCCAAAACGCGGCGACATCGTTATCTTTCATTTTCCGGATGACCCCACCGGTACCATTTACTATGTAAAGCGGATCATCGGTCTGCCCGGAGACACTGTTGATAGCATCGATGGAAAGGTCTATTTAAACGGATCCCGTACACCTCTCGACGAACCTTACATTCGGGAGCCTATGGACCCGGAACTTCCCGCCTGCTTCGAGGTGCCGGAAGATTCCTACTTTATGATGGGCGATAACCGAAATTTCTCCGCCGACGCCAGACGATGGGAGAACAAATACGTAAAACGCGTGATAAAATCATTGCGAAAGGTGCTGTTCCGGTATTATCCCGGAATCGGAAAGATCGAATAAACAGGAAACGGTCCTGCCCGGAGTCCGCGAGGGTTGTTCCCGGCAGACCTCCATTTTCACGGCAGATATCCGCATTTTTTCCCGGTACCGGGTTTACCACTGATAATACTGAACCAGAGCCTGGGTTCCCAGACTTCCTTTCCCTGTGCCTCCATATCCTCATACATGGAAAGCACGTATTCCAGCACGCCCAGATGGACGCCTGCGTCCTCCGCTTCCTCAGATGCAAGCTTCATATCCTTAATGAAATGCCGGATAAAAAAGCCCGGATCAAAGTCTCCTGCCAGAATACGCGGGGCCACCGTTTTAAGCTGTGCGCTGCCTGCCGCTCCGGTGCCAATCGAATCCACCATCTGCGCCACATCAAGGCCCACCGCCTTCGCATAGACCATGGCCTCACATACGCCGGAGATTGCACCAGCTATGGCAATCTGATTGCACATCTTGGTATGCTGGCCGTTTCCGGCTTTTCCTTCGTACTTGATATTCTTTCCCATGGCCTCAAAGAGCGGCATACAGGCGGTAAAGTCCGCTTCATCTCCACCGGCCAGAATCGTCAGCGTTCCCTCTCTGGCCCCCGTATCTCCGCCGGTTACCGGTGCGTCGAGAGCCTTTAATCCCGCCTTTTTGGCATCCTCGTATATCCTGACCGCCAGCTTCGGACTCGTGGTTGTCATATCGATCAGAACGGTATCCGGATCCGCACTGGCGATGATTCCGTTTTCCCCGAAATAAACCTCTTCCACATCCTTCGGATATCCCACGATGGTAATCACAGCGTCACGTCCGGCGGCACAGGTCTTTACATCTTTGCACCAGACGGCTCCCTCCGCGATCACCTCCTCAGCTTTTTCCCTTGGTCCTCGTGTAAACCGCCACCTCAAAACCAGCCTTCATCAGATTACGCACCATGGATTTTCCCATGATTCCAATTCCGATAAATCCCACCTTTTTCATGTATCCTTATCCTCCTTCTCGTATTGTCCATCTTCTATTCCGATTTTAACACGAGCCATGTCTGTTGTAAATTCCGGATTTTCAGTTCTCTTACTTCGCGCCCAGCGCCGCCATGGTAATATAGTTGTAAGGTTTATTAAAGTGGGAAGGAAAAATGCATCAAACAGCTTCAGCTTAGCAATGGTCACCTGCTCTTCGATCGCCATCGAGAATAAGTGGATCACCATGGAAATATCGTAGTCCGAGCTGATCTGCGCGCCCAGAATCACCCTCGTGTTCTTATCATAAACGATGCGCAGCTTCACCTTATAGTTTCCATTTTCCATGAACTCTGCCTCTGCCAGTCCTCAAAATCTGTCACAAGCGCATCGATTCCCAGCTTCTCGGCTTTTGGCCAGACTGATTCCCGTGCTCACCATGTTGAGCCCCCAGATGCTGATGCCGTTGGAGCCCTGAACGCCCACAGATTCCAGCTTCGTACCACAGGCATTGTGAGCCGCGATAATTCCGGAGCGGACCGCGTTTGTAGCCAGCGCAATATAGTCCGTAGCCTGAATGGCATTATTGTAAACCGTTGCACAGTCACCAACCGCATAGACTCCCGGAACGCTTGTCTCCTGACACAGATCTGTTAGGAATGCCCCATTCCGGAACAGCTTAATCCGGTCTCCGCCCAGTGCGGTATTGGGTTTAAAGCCGATTCCAAACACTACCATGTCGGCATCATAGCTTCCCTTATCCGTAATCACCTTCTGTACGCGAACGGAACCCTCCAGCTTTTTCACGGTCTCTCCAAAAGCCAGGGTAACTCCGTGCTCTTTTAAATGATCCGCCATCTGATCGGAGAATTCTCTGTCATAATAGCCTGCAAGGCAGGTATCCGCACAGTCGATCAGCACCACTTCTCTGCCGTTTCTCTTAAATGCCTCTGCCAGCTCCACACCGATATAACCGGCGCCGACCACTGCGACCCGCTTTACACTTTCATCCTTCAGGCGTTCGATCACATCCTGAGCATTCTGGAACAGCTTTACAAACTGCACATTTTCCAGATCCATCCCCTCGATGGCCGGACGAATCGGAAGCGAACCGGTTGCCAGAATCAGTTTGTCGAATGCTGCTCATACGTATTCCCCTCGCGGTCGGATGCATAGACGATCTTTTTGTCGTAATCGACAGAAGTCACCGGTGTCTCCATGTATATTTTGGCGCCCTTTGCCTCAAAAGCCGCCTTGTCGGAGTAAAACAGTCCCTCCGGTCCCGATATCTGTCTGCCGATCCAGAGCGCCATACCGCAGCCCAGGAAACTGATGTTGCTGTTGGAATCAAAGGCGATTACCTCTTTATCCTTATAATTATCCAGGATGGTGTTAAGCGCCGCCGTTCCAGCATGATTTGCCCCGATTACTACAATAGTTTCTTTCATGTGAATATCCTCCTGATCATGATTTGGCTGAGTAAATCCCAGTTCTTAAAATATGCTGCAGATAACTAGAGTATTTCCAAGATGGTCTCATTATATCACACTGTTAAACTAATAACAATAACTATTATTAAAAATTAATAATTTTTTCACCAGGACAATCAAACCATGACAGGCTGTAAGAATCCTCTGATTATGCGGTCTTTTAATCGAAATTTGGAAGAGACAAGTACACCTTCCAGGGAATTTCGTTATGAAGCCGCCGCTCCAAAATTGAGAGTATCCAAAATGCCCGTCGCCAAGAATCCGGCTATCGGGCATTTGATACTCTCATCAAAAAACATTTATTATTTTATCTCCCACAACAGCCTTTGATCTCTCTTCCATTTCTTCAAACGTCCAGTCTCAGGTGATTCATGCAGGACTCTGTCCGAATTTGGAAATCTCCAATGGCTTTCGGATATCAGCCCGCTCCAGCTCTTTGACTTTCTTCCTCGTATAAAAAATCAATTGTATGTATTAGACCTCCATACAGCTACCACGGGGGGATTTCCAGACCGGCTCCCGGTTTTCTGCTCCGTACCGGACTTCTCCCGGCTGACCGCAGTGAAATATTCCAGTATACATTTCAGCTGGGGATAGAAGCCCCAATTGTGACTGCCGTCGCATTCCAGTAATGGTAATCCAGCTCCGGGCACTCCGTTTCCATAAACTGCTTAAATTCCACATTCAGGCCGTATAGGGATCCTGTTTTCCACAGCTATGGTAGATTCTCGGCTTGGGTCCTGTGGATGATGCTGTCTGTTTCGCCAGATACTCAGATCCTCCTTGGACCCCTTATACTCCCGCCTCGTCACCGAAAATCCGGTACACATTGTCCATAAAGTCGGAACAGAGAACATCGGTCCCGCCGCCTTCATGGCTCCAAACGGGCTGTTGGCCGCCGACATTGCAGCCACTCCGGCATACTGTTCCGGGCAGGACAGCGCCGCCTTCAGCGCGCCATAGCCGCCCATGGACAAGCCTCCGATGTAGGTAGTCCTCCTCCTGGCAGATGCCGGGAAGAAATTGCCCACAATGACAGGAAGCTCCTTTGTAATGTAATCAAAATACAGATGGCCGTACCTGCCGTTTGTGTAAAAGCTTCTGTGTGCCGACGGCATGACAACGATGAGATCATGATCCCTGACCAGCAGCTCTAAATCACTCTTTCTGATCCATGCAGTATTGTCGTCCGCATGACCGTGCGCAGGTGAGCACGGGATACTTTTTATCAGGAGCCGCCTCCGGCTTTCTCCCTCTTTTTTCAGGAAGAAGAACGGTCAGAGGTGAATCCATACCGAGGTAATATGAGTAAAAATCTACATTTAAAAGTGCCATATGTATACTCCCTTTCTAAATCTTATGCCCAGATAAAGCTGATGGCATATAAGACAATAAATGACAGGATGGGCAGAAGCCTCCATACAGGGTCCAGGATTTAAACGCCGTCTTTAAATCAATTCCCATATACTCTTTTGTCAGCCAGAAACCGGAATCGTTGACATGGGAGAAGCTGGTCGCTCCGAACATGGCAGACATACCGATACAGGCCAGATACATCGGAGAGTAGGTGGATATCTGAGGAAATGAAGCAACAATTCCCAAAGTCATCGTCAGCGCTACCGTGGTGGAGCCCACGCCAATTCTCATCAGTGTGGAAATAATATAAGCCACAAGAATGATGGAGATTGGCATTCTGCAGGGCATTGCCGATTAACGTCCCCATTCCGGAATAGTCCAGAACGTAGCGCAGCACTCCGCCGGCCGAGGTAACCAGGACAATCATGGCTACAGGCTGAAGGGATTTCGCAAGAACGGATTCCACCGTCTCCATGGTAATTCCCTTGCGCACACATAAAATATGATTCCTGCCACATTGGCGATGATCAGCGCAAGATAAGGCTGACCGATAAACACACAGAAATCCAGAAAATTCTGCATGCCGGCGCTGTCCGCTGTCATCATACCTGCCGACGCACTGACCAGAATCAAAAGAATCGGCAGAAGCACAATGGAGATAACCAGACCAAAGGATAGGCCCGCCCCAGCGCCTTCTTTCTTCTCAGGAGCCAACACTGCATTTTCGGGAACCGGAACATAAAGCCTCTTTGCAAATGGTACCGCTACCGCATAACTGATCAGATATTTCGGGATAACAAGCACGAGAGCCAGGATAGTGACCGTTCCCAGGTCTACAGGGAGACTTCCCGTGATCAGCATGGGAGCCGGTGTCGGAGGAATGGCGGATCCGATGCCGAGACCTGCAGTCATCGGAAGCACATAATATAGTAAGGATTTGTTTGTCTTTTTTGCAATAGAATAAACGATTGGCATAAGAATAATGAAAGCGGATCAAAGAATACCGGAATACCGATGATAACGCCTGCAAGCCCCAGGCAAACGCAGAATTCTTCTCACCGAATACCTTGACCAGCTTGTCAGCAATCGCCTGCGCCGCACCGCTTACCTCCAGGATTCCTCCAAACATGGAACCGAGTCCGACGATCAGCGCGATCCCCTTTAACGTGTTGCCCATGCCGTCTGTAACCGCCTGAGTGACAAGCGAAAACGGCATTCCGCTTCCGACTCCGATGATGACTCCCGCGATAAGAACCGAAAGAAGCGCATGAAGCCTCAGCTTAATAATCAGGAACAAGAGCACCACAAACCCTACCAGTGTGGCAGTTATCAACTGCGCCGGATTAGCTACATAATCCATAATAAAAATACCTCCCTGTTTCATTTTTTCATCTCTTCATAATACGTATGATGTCTTTTCTCCTATAAATTATCATTACTGCCGATATATGTCAAGTATTATTCCTATATTTTCATCTTTTGCACAAATACATGCAATACCGTTTTGTGCAATTTTCCAATATACGTATGATCTATTTCAATCTTGTGTTTTTATGACATCTGTACGCCCCCAGCTGCCTTTCGCTTCATTTTTCCGTGTCCATCTGGTGACAAACGACCGGCAATGTGTTAAAATAAACTCAATTCAGCAGGGAGGGTAGAAAGGTTGAACAGTTTAGAGTTTTATAACGGGAAACCGCTGGCGGAGCAGGTCGCCGATTACATTTTAAACTATATTATCGATAACAGTCTGGAAGTAGGAGCCAAGATTTCCAATGAATTTGAGCTCGGCAAGATGATAAACGTCAGTCGTACGACCATTCGCGGGCCATCAAAATCCTGGTATCCCGGCAGATTCTGGAGATCCGGCGCGGAGCCGGCACTTTGTCTCCGAGAGGCAGGGGATCACCGACGCTCCGCTTGGGACTTACCTTTGTAAAAGACAAGACCAAGCTGGCGCTGGATCTTAGTCAGCGTACGTCTGATGCTGGAACCGGAGATCGCCATGATGGCGGCAGACCACGCGACGCCGGAACAGATCGAGGAGATGAGGCTCCAGTGCAGCCAGATCGAAGAACTGATCCAATCCGGCCGGGATCACATGGAAGCAGACATCCTTCACACTGATCGCCTCCTGCAGCGGCAACAGCGTGGTGGAAAAGCTGGTTCCGGTCATCAACTCTTCCATCGCCGTATTTGTCGATGTCACCAACCGGGCGCTGGGTCAGGAAACCATCGAGACCCACCGCGAGATCGTAAACTGCATCGCAGAGCGCGACGCGGAAGGCGCAAAATGCGCGATGTACATGCATTTAATCTATAACCGGAGAGTCTTCCGGCAGTTGAAAAAAGAAGAAGCCTCGTTAGGATAAACAGCACTTCATATATTTTCCAAAGGCTTGTTGACTTTGCGCTGTGAGTATGGTATTTTGTACTTATAAAATACATCATACGTATTATGCCTTTGTTCAGAAAAATATAAAATCAGGAGGAACCGCAATGAAACTGAAAAGTCAGGAAGTCCGTGCGCTGGCGCCGGAGATGGATCCGCTGCGCATGGGAATGGGCTGGAAGGAGCAGAGGATCTTGTCAAAGCCTCAGATTATAGTAGAAAGCACATTTGGAGACAGCCATCCGGGCAGCGCTCATTTATTAGGGCTCGTAGAAGAATCTGTGAAAGGAATCAATCACAGCGGAGGCAAGGGAGCGCGGTATTTTGCCACGGACATCTGCGACGGCATGGCTCAGGGCCACGACGGAATCAACTACTCTCTCGCCTCCCGCGACACCATATGCAGCATGATTGAAATTCACGCAAACGCCACCACCTTCGACGCCGGTGTTTTTATTGCCAGCTGCGACAAAGCAGTTCCGGCTCATTTAATGGCAATCGGCAGACTGAAGATTCCGTCAATCGTCGTGACCGGAGGCGTCATGGATGCCGGCCCCGATCTCCTCACCCTGGAACAGATCCGGAATGTACAGCGCCAAATGCCAGAGAGGCGAAATCACAGAGGAACAGCTGACCTGGTACAAACAGCACGCCTGTCCTTCCTGCGGCGCCTGCTCTTTTATGGGAACGGCTTCCACCATGCAGATTATGGCGGAGGCGCTGGGACTGATGCTTCCGGGCACCGCCCTGATGCCGGCCACCTGCGAAGATTTGAAGAAGGCGGCCTATGCGCCGGCGTACAGTCGGTAAAGCTGGCGCAGACGGGGCTGAAATCCACCGATATTGTAACGATGAAGTCCTTTGAAAATGCCATCATGGTGCACGCTGCCATATCCGGATCCAGCAATTCCCTGCTTCACATTCCGGCCGCAGCCCATGAGTTCGGTTATGAACTCGACGCGGACTATTTCGACCGTATGCACCGGAATGCCCACTATCTGCTGGACATCCGGCCCGCAGGCAAATGGCCGGCCAGTATTTCCTACTACGCCGGCGGGGTTCCCAGTTATGGAAGAGATTAAGAGCATGCTTCATCTCGACGTCTTAACCGTCACCGGCAAGACGCTGGGAGAGAATCTGGAAGACAAAGAAAAACGGTTACTATGAAATGTGATGAATACCTGGCGAAGGTCGGAAAAACACCGACATCATTCGGCTTCAAAATCCCATTCGGGACAACGGCACCATCGCAGTTCTTCGCGGCAATCTGGCTCCCGAGGGCGCGAGAGGTGAAGCATTCCGCCGTTCCAAAGGAAATGTTCCAGGCCGTGTTAAAAGGCGAAGCCCTTCGACTGTGAGGAAGAAGCCATCGCAGCCGTATTAAACAAAACCATCCGGCCCGGCGACGCCGTTATCATCCGCTATGAAGGGCCAAAGGGAAGCGGTATGCCGAGATGTACACCACGGAGGCCATCTCCTCCGATGAGGAACTGTCGAAGAGCATTGCGCTCATCACCGACGGGACGTTTTTCAGCGCTTCAAAGGACCGGCCATCGGCCACGTATCCCCCGAAG
>VOFH01004199.1_pt1 | contig 17797 bp, 20 predicted proteins | sample 5384091 | NCBI WGS metagenome assembly VOFH01 (sample SAMN12384727, study PRJNA508395) | human gut metagenome | isolation source: healthy gut G | host: Homo sapiens
TCCGGCTCGCCGCCGGAGAGCTCCTTCTCGATACCGTTCCACTCCAGAATGGCTCCCCAGCCGCCGGGACCGGGGTTGCCAGAACAGGCCCCGTCGGTGTAGATGGTTACAGTTTTCATCATTGTTCTTGTGTTGCTCCCAGTGGTTTTATCGGTCATGCCCCCGTCCGACGGAGCCTGTCCGCCATGTTCTGCGGCTGCCCCGCAAGGGGCCAGCAGAACGGCATCACCGGTAAAACCGCATAGCGGTTTTTATCCCGTCGGTGTAAATGGTTACAGTTTTCATAGGCGTTCTTGTGCTTTTTATGTTGGCGTTACTTCTCCAGCGGGTCGATGGAGCGCACCGTGAGGGTATCCCCCGCCACGGTGAATCGCACGTTCTGCCCCGCAAAGCCCATGCCGTACACCCGCTGGGGGTCCTCCTGATACCGGGGGCGGGGATCCCCCGCCAGCACACCCAGCAGGCCCTCCCGGCTGTCCGCCGGGATGCGCTCCAGCAGCTGCGGCGGACACTCCACCCGCAGGCAGCGGCTCTCCAGCCCATCGGTGAAGCCCCCCACGGCGTCGGGATGGCTGTCGGTATAGGGGAGATAGGGCTTGATGTCAAAAATGGGCGTGCCGTCCATCAGGTCTGCGCCGCAGACATGGAGCACCGGCCCCAGCGCCTCACTCTGCTCCACCCGCTCCAGCCGCACCGAGGACAGGCCCAGATGGTTGGGACGGAAGGGAGAACGGGTGGCAAAGACCCCCATGCGGCAATTGCCCCCCAGACGGGGCGGCCGCACCGTAGGGGACCAGTCCTGCCGGATGGCCCCGGAGAACTGCCAGATGAGCCAGAGATGGGAGAAATCCTCCAGCCCCCGGACGGCGTCCGGGTTCCGGTAGGCCGGTTCAAAGACGATGCGGCCCCGCAGCTGGGGCACCAATCCGCTCTGCCGCGGCACGCCGAACTTCTCCGGCAGCTCCGTATGGATGCGGGCGATGACCTGCAAAGCATCCATCACAGCTCCCTCCGTCCGGTGTCGGTGAGGTGGGAGAGGATATCCTTGGGCAGACGGCTCAGACGCAGAGCCTGCCCCGCCACGATCAGCAGGATGCCCGCCGCCAGCGGCATGGCGCTGCGGAAATAGGTGGCCAGCACAAAGGCCAGAAACATCAGGCCCACCAGCCCCATCTGGAGCCGGGAATTGCGGCTCTCCACCGCTTGGAGGGCCTCACTCTTGCGGTACACCACGCCGTCATAGGTGAACTCCCCCGTGGCGGAGGGATCGTGGTACAGGGTCTTGGTGAAGTACCGCCACCGGGTCAGGGGGCAGTACTGCTCCTTTTTCTTCCCCATGGCTTATTCCTCTGCCGGGGCGGCTTCCTTCTCCGCCTCCCGGTCCGCCAGCGCCATGGAGATGACGTGGTCGCCCTCCTCCTTAAAGCGCATGACGATAACGCCCTGCGTGGCCCGGCCGGCGATGCGGATGCTGTCCACCGCCGTGCGGATCAGGATACCCGCCTGCGTCATCAGCAGCAGGTCCTCCTGTCCGTCCACCACCTTGATGCCCACAATGGGGCCGGTCTTTTCCGTGACCATGTAGTTGCGGATGCCGAGACCGCCACGGCTGGTGATGCGGTACTCCTCCACCGGGGTGCGCTTGCCGTAGCCACGCTCCGTGATGGAGAGTACCGTCTTGCCGGCCTCGGCTCGGGCGGCGCCCACCACATAGTCCCCCTCCCGCAGGCGGATGCCCCGGACGCCCACGGCGGTGCGGCCCATGGCACGCACGTCCGTCTCGTCGAAGCACACCGCCTGACCGTCGTGGGTGGCAATGAGGATGCGCTGGCTGCCGTCGGTCTCCTGCACGTTGATGAGCTCGTCGCCCTCGTCCAGCGTCAGCGCCCGGATGCCGTTGTTGCGGAGATTCTTCAGCGTCTCCACCGGCAGGCGCTTCACCGTACCGTTACGGGTGGTCATGAAGAGGTACAGCTGGCCCTCCCCGGCCTCCCGGTAGTGGAGCATGGTCTGGATCCTCTCCCCCTGCTCCACCTGCAGGATATTGACGATGTTGGTGCCTCTGGCGGTCTTGCCGCTCTCCGGGATCTGGTAGCCCTTCTTGCGGTAGACCTTGCCGGTATCGGTGAAGAACAGGAGATAGTCATGGGTGGAGGCGGTGAACACATCCACCACGGTATCCTCGTCACGGGTGGTGATACCCTTCTTGCCCATGCCGCCCTTGCTCTGGGCGGCGTACTCGCTGACGGCGGTGCGCTTGATGTAGCCGTTCTCCGTCAGGGTAAAGACGCACTCCTCCTCCTCGATGAGGTCCTCGATATCGATCTCGTCCTCCACGTCCTGAATTTCCGTCTTGCGGTCATCGCCGTACTTCTCGGCAATGGCGGACAGTTCCTCCTTCAGGATGGAGCGCACCAGAGCATCGTCGGACAGCACCTTCAGGAAGTAGGCGATCTTCTCCTCCAGCTCCTTGCACTCCGCCTGCAGCTTCTCACGCTCCAGCCCCTGCAGCGCCTTGAGGCGCATATCGAGGATGGCCTGTGCCTGCACCTCGGTCCAGCCCGAAGCGCTGCATGAGGTTCTCCTTGGCGTTATCATAGCTCTCGCGGATGATGCGGATGACCTCGTCGATGTTGTCCTGTGCGATGAGCAGACCCTCGAGTAGATGCGCGCGCTCGAGCGCTTTCTTGAGGTCGAACTTCGTGCGCCGGACGATGATCTCCTCCTGGAAGGCGAGATACTCGTCGAGGATGTGGCGCAGGGAGAGGATCTTCGGCTGCGACTGGTTATCGACCAGCGCCAGCATATTCACGGCGAACGTGGTCTGCATCTGCGTCTGGGCGAACAGGCGGTTGAGCACGACCTGCGCGTTGGCGTCCTTCTTGAGCTCGATAACGATGCGCATACCGTTGCGGTCGGACTCGTCGCGCAGGCCGGAGATGCCGTCGAGCTTCTTGTCGCGCACCTGCTCGGAGATGTTCTGGATGAGCTGGCGCTTGTTGACCTGATACGGCAGCTCCGTCACGATGATGCGGATGCGGTCATGTCCCCACGTCTCGGTCTCGGTGCGGGCGCGCACGACGACGCGGCCGCGGCCGGTGGCGTAGGCCGCGCGGATGCCGCTGCGGCCGACGATGATGCCCCTGGTCGGGAAGTCCGGGCCCGTGACGTGCTGCATAAGATCGCTGAGCGTGGCGTCCGGATTCTCGAGCACGCACACGCAGGCGTTGATGACCTCCGTGAGGTTGTGCGGCGGAATATTCGTCGCCATGCCGACGGCGATGCCGCTCGAGCCGTTGACGAGCAGGTTCGGGAAGCGGCACGGCAGCACGCGCGGCTCGCGGCGGGTCTCGTCGAAGTTCGGGTCCCAGTCCACGGTGTCCTTTTCGAGGTCGCGCAGCATTTCGTTGGAGATCTTCGACAGGCGCGCCTCGGTGTAGCGGTAGGCCGCACGGGGGATCGCCGTCGACGGAGCCGAAGTTGCCGTGGCCGTCGACGAGCATATAGCGCATGGAGAAGTCCTGCGCCAGACGCACGAGCGCATCATAGACCGACGCGTCGCCGTGCGGATGATACCGGCCCAGCACGTCGCCGACGCAGGTCGCGGACTTTTTGAACGGCTTGTCCGAGGTCAGGTTGTCCTCGTACATGGCGTAGAGGATGCGGCGGTGCACGGGCTTGAGACCGTCGCGCACATCCGGCAGCGCACGTCCGACGATGACGGACATGGCATACTCGATGTAAGAGGTCTGCATCTCATGGACGAGCTCGCTTTGAATGATCTTCTGGTCGGGATAGAGAATGTCCTCCCGTTTATAGTCCTTGGCCATGGCTGCACACCTCCTTAAATGTCAATGTTGACCGCGTACTTGGCGTTCTGCTCGATGAACGCCTTGCGCGGCTCGACCTTTTCGCCCATGAGCACGGTGAACACCTCGTCGGCGTGCACGGCGTCCTCGAGCGTGATCTGCTTGAGCGTGCGGGTCTCGGGGTTCATGGTCGTCTCCCAGAGCTCGTGCGGGTCCATCTCGCCGAGGCCCTTGAAGCGGTTGATGTCGATCTTCGCGTTCGGGTTGTCGCCGCGCATCTCCGCCGAGATGCGGTCGCGCTCGTCGTCGGAGAAGGCGACGCGCGACGTCTTGCCGCGGGTGAGCTTGTACAGGGGCGGCATGGCGGAATAGACATAGCCGCCGTCAATGAGCGGGCGCATGAAGCGGAAGAAGAACGTCAGCAGCAGCGTGCGGATATGGCTGCCGTCGACATCGGCATCGGCCATGATGATGACCTTGTGATAGCGGAGCTTTTGGATGTCAAACTCCTCGCCGAGTCCCGCGCCGAGCGCCGTGATGACGGGGGTGAGCTTGTCGTTGCCGTAGACCTTGTCGGCGCGCGCCTTTTCGACGTTGAGCATCTTGCCCCAGAGCGGCAGGATCGCCTGAAAGCGCGAGTCGCGTCCCTGCGTGGCAGAGCCGCCTGCACTGTCGCCCTCGACGATGTAGAGCTCGGTCAGTGAGGGGTCGCGGTCGTTGCAGTCGCGCAGCTTGTCGGGCATATTGAAGCCCTCGAGCCCGTTTTTGCGGCGGATATTTTCGCGCGCGCGGCGGGCAGCCTCGCGGGCGCGCGAGGCCGTGAGCGCCTTTTCGATGATCGTGCGGCCGACGGCGGGGTTCTCCTCCAGAAACTGCGACAGGCGGTCAAAGACGACCGAGTCGACGAGCGCGCGCATTTCGGAGTTGCCGAGCTTGGCCTTCGTCTGACCCTCGAACTGGGGGTTGGTGAGCTTGACGGAGATGACCGCCGTGAGACCCTCACGGCTGTCCTCGCCGGAGATGCTGTCGCCCTCCTTGAGGATGCCGCTCTTCTTGCCGTAGGAGTTGAGCGCGCGCGTGAGCGCGGCCTTGAAGCCGGTCTCGTGCATGCCGCCCTCCGGCGTGTGGATGTTGTTGGCAAAGGAGACGATGACCTCGTTGTAGCCGTCGTTATACTGCAGCGCGATCTCGCACATGGAGTCGCTGCGCTCGCCGGCCATATAGATGGCCTCGGGGTGCAGCGCGGTCTTGTTGCGGTTGATGAAGTCCACGAACTCGCGGATGCCGCCCTCGTAGCACATCGACTCGCTCACGGGCTGCTCGCCGCGCAGGTCGGTGATCGTGATGCGCAGACCGGCGTTCAGAAACGCCTGCTCGCGCATACGCACGTGCAGCGTCTCATAGTCATAGACCGTGTCCTCGAACATAACAGGGTCGGGCTTGAAGCGCACGGTCGTGCCGGTGTGGTCGGTGTCACCGATGACGGTCATCGCCTGCGTGGTCTCGCCGCGGGAAAACTTCATCTGATAGATCTTCCCGTTTTTGTGCACGTTCACTTCCAGCCACTCGGACAGGGCGTTGACAACCGACGCGCCCACGCCGTGCAGGCCGCCGGAGACCTTATAGCCCCCGCCGCCGAACTTGCCGCCCGCGTGCAGCACCGTGAACACGACCTCAAGCGCGGACTTGCCCGTCTGCGGCTGCACGTCCACGGGGATGCCGCGGCCGTTGTCGCTCACGCAGATGATGTCGCCCGGCTCGATGGTCAGCTCGATGTGGCTGCAGTAGCCCGCGAGCGCCTCGTCGATGGAGTTGTCGACGATCTCATACACCAGGTGGTGCAGACCGGACGACGACGTCGAGCCGATGTACATGCCCGGACGCTTGCGCACAGCCTCCAGACCCTCGAGCACCTGGATCTGGCTGGCGTCATATTTTTGTGTGATCTTGTCTGTGATATCTGGCATGGATTTGCTTCCTTCCGTACAGCGCCGCGGTCAGAGATTTTCCAGTCCGCTGGCCTTGCTGCGTTTATATAGTGTTGCGGTGTTGAGCTGTGACAGATAGCAGGTCTGCCCGCTGCCGAGCGAGCAGAGCACGAACGCCTTGGGCAGCTCGTCTCCGGCGGCGTTTTCCACCTGACCGGCCTGTTCCCATTTTTCCAGCGTCTCGCGCGTGCGGTGCGACCATGTGGCGGTGTCCATGTCGAACACGCCGAGGACGCTCTTTTGCAGCGCGATGACCTGATTGCCGAGGTGCAGATACATCAGCGGATCCCCCCGTTCTGCACCGTGAGCACGCGGCCGCCGGTGCGTTCGGCGATGCGCGCGTCCTCGCAGCAGGTGATGAGCGTCTGCCCGCCGCCGATGCGGTTGAGCACGAACGCCTGCCGCTGCGCGTCGAGCTCGGAGAGCACGTCGTCGAGCATGAGCACGGGATATTCGTCAAACTCGTCGTGGAAGATCTCCCGTTCGGCGAGCTTGAGCGACAGCGCCGCCGTGCGCGTCTGCCCCTGCGAGGCGAACGCGCGCGCCGGCTGACCGTTGATGTCGATGAGCAGATCGTCCTTGTGCGCGCCGGTCAGACACTGGCCGCTGTCGAGCTCGGCGCGGCGGTGCTGCTCCTGATGGTCGCACAGGGCGTAGTAGATCTCCTTTTCCGTGCCGAGGGCGTCCGCCACGGTGCTGACCGTGCGGTAGGCAAGTGCCAGCTGATCGCGCCCGCCGGAAAAATCGGCGTGGATGGGCGCGGCCGCGATGTTCAGGCGCGAGGCGTAGGCCGCGCGGTAGCGGATGAGTCTGGCCGAGACGCGGCACATCTGGTCGGAAAAATCGTCAAGCGTGTCGAGCAGCGACGGCTTTTCGTGCCAGTCGCGCAAAATCGCGGATTTCTGGTCATACAGGCGGCTGTATTCCGCCAGCAGCGCGCCGTATTTCGGCCGCAGCTGACTGATGGCCATATCCATCATGCGCCGGCGGGCAGCCGGCCCGTCGCGGATGATGTTCAGATCGTCCGGGCAGAAGAGCACGGCGGCAAAGTTCCCCGCGAGCTCGGCGGCGGTCTTTTTCACGCCGTTTTGCCAGATCTGCTTGCGCTGCCCCTGCCGGAGCACGACGCGCACGGTCTGCTCCCGTCCGAAGGCATACACGTCCGCGAGCACCTCCGCGCCCGTATAGCCGAAGCCGATGAGCTCTTTGTCAAAGCGGGTGCGAAAGCTCTTGCCGCCCGTGAGCAGGTACACCGCCTCGAGCAGATTCGTCTTGCCCTGTGCGTTTTCGCCGGTGATGACGTTCGTGCCGGGCGAAAACTCCGCCGCGGCGAATGCATAGTTGCGCCAGCCGTTGAGCGCGATCCTGCGCACGATCATTGCGCGCTCTGCACCTTCAGCGTGTGCCCGGCGAAGGTCACGGTGTCGCCCGGGCGGATCTTTTTGCCGCGCATCGTGCACGTCTCGCCGTTGACGGCGACCATGCCGTCGGTGATGACCTGCTTTGCCTCGCCGCCGGTTGCCGTGAGGGCGGCAAACTTCAGCAGCGCGTCGAGCTTGATGAATTCCGTTTCGATCGTGATCGTTTCCATGGTTCTCTCTCCGGTCACTGTCCGGCGCGCAGACGCACCGGCAGCACCATATACACAAAGTTGTCACTGCCGTCCGCCGGCACGAAGATGCACGGGCTCGAGCCGGTGTTGAGGCAGACGTTGAGCTCATCCGCCGGCGCCGCCTTGAGCGCGTCGGACAGGTAGTGGTCGTTAAAGCCGATCTCGAGATCGCCGCCGTCGCCCTCGCACGGGCAGGAATCGGCCGCCTTGCCGAGCGGCGTCGTGCACACGAAGTCGATGGCGTCCTTGCGGAAGGTCAGGCGCAGGGGGGCGTTGTTTTTGCTGTCGACGATGAGCGACACGCGCTCGACCACGTCGAGCAGATCCGTGCGCGCGGTCTTGACCGTGATGCGGAACGACTCCGGGATCGCCTTCTTATAATTGAGGAAGTCGCCCTCGAGCCGGCGCGAGAGGATGACGGTGCTGCCGACGGTGAACGAGATGTGCTTGCTGCCGACGGACATCTTGACGCGCTCGTCGCTGTCGCCGCACAGACGCTCCAGATCGCTCAGCGCCGTGCCCGGCACGATGAAGCTGCAGTCGTCGCCATAGCCCTCAACGGGCTCGCGGCGCAGCGCCAGACGGTAGCCGTCGACGGAGACCATGGTCAGCTCGTTGTGCGCGATCTCAAAGAGCGTGCCCATATAGACCGGTCGGCTCTCGTTCGTACTCACGGCGAAGGAGCACTCATTGATCATCTTCTTGAGCAGATTCTGCGGCAGGGACACGCCGTTTTCGGCCTCCACGCTCGGCAGGTCGGGATAATCCTCCGCACTCATGCCGACGAGGTTGAACGACGAGCGGCCGCACCTGACGGTGACCGTGCCGTTTTCGGCCTCGACGGTTACGACGCCGTCAGGCATGCGGCGCAGCATCTCGCAGAACAGGCGCGCGCCGACGAGCACGCTGCCCGGTTCGGGAATGTCTGCTTCCATATTGGTGTAGATGGCCTTTTTCAGGTCATAGCCGGTGATGCGCAGATCCGCACCTGCCTCGAGCAGCAGGCCCTCGAGCGCGGCGATCGGGCTCTTGGGTGCGGCGGCGCGGGCTGCGGATGCTGCAGCCTGCTGCAGAACGTACTTGTCACAGGAAAATTTCATGAGCGGCCTCCTTAATCAGAAACGTTTCGTCTATTCGAAAGATAGAAAGCATATTTTTAGTAGTAGTAGTAGAGCTGTTCGTTTGGTGGAAAACCGGTCTGAGCCGTTGCGGCGTCTGAAAAACCGGTGTTGAAAAAATTGTGGAAAGGTTGGTAACTTTCAAACTCCCAGAATCAGGCAAATTTAACGTCCACAGCTTTCCACACGTTCTCCACGTTAGGATAACAGCGATGTGTGGAAAACAGCGTCAGTTTTTCGAGTTGATGTTGCTCGTGATGTCGCGCACGGTGGCGGAGATATCAGGGTCGGACTTGAGCAGCTCCTCGACCTTGCGGATGGAGCTGAGCACGGTCGCGTGGTTGCGGCCGCCGAACTCCTCGCCGATCTCCTTGAGGGGGAGATTCGTGAGATTGCGCATGAGGTACATGGCGATCTGGCGGGCCATGGCGGTCTTTTTGCTGCGGCTCTGTCCGCGCAGGTCCGCTCCGCTGAGCTGGAACGAGCGCGCGGACTCCTCAATAATGACGTCCGGCGTGGGGATGTACGTGCCGGTACGGATGACGTCCTTGATGGCGCGCTTGACGGAGTCGACCGTGATCGTGTCGTCAAGAATGTCGCGGTAGGCGGTCAGGCGCTTGACGACGCCCTCGAGCTGACGGACGTTGGAGGTGATGTTCTCGGCGATGTACTGCACGACCTCCTCGGAGAGCACCATGCCGAACTGCGCGGCCTTCGTGCGGATGATGGCCGTGCGCGTCTCGAGATCCGGCGGCTGCACGTCCGCGAGCAGGCCGCCCTCGAGCCGGGAGCACAGGCGGTCGTTGAGGCGCTTCATCTCCTTCGGCGGCCGGTCGGAGGTCACGACGATCTGCTTTCCGGCCTCGTACAGGCAGTTGAAGGTGTGGAAAAACTCCTCCTGCGTGCTGTCCTTGCCGGCGATGAACTGGATATCTGCCCACCACGAAGTTTTCGAACGTAAATTCGCCCGATTCGATCAGGGATGTGGGTTTTGCCACGATGCCCTTGCAGTAGGAATTGAGTCTTCGTCGCCCAGAAGCCGCACTTCAAAGGTGGTTTTCCGCCGGAATATCCGCAGCGCGGCCTGAATGTTTCCGAGAAAGCGCTGCTCAATGTTGCTGCGCTTGAAGTCCGACGGGCAGTGGAGGATGAATACATCCTTTTCCAGCCCCACGGCGCTCACGTCATCGAACCATGTGTTAATGGTTGTCGTCCGACAGCTCGCCCTTCATGCGTCGAGAATGTTGCTCCAGATGTCGGCAATGGAATTCATGAAATGATCCGTTTCGCTCCTTTTTTTTCTTTACAGATTTTCTGCGCAGGGACGGAGACCCCCTGGTGAAACGGCACGCCAGTGGAAATGTGCAGTTGCACGTCCGCGTGCCACAGAATCTGCAAAATGAGCGCTTTTTGGGGGAAAGGCGCAAAAAAGCGCAAAATAATACATCTAAAATTATATTTGCAAAAAGGAGGGAAGCTGTATAGCATATTCAATCTATTATACTAATTTTTTTTTTGTGCGAAATGAAGTCTATATCTGGTGTTTTTTTCAAAAGGGCGGGCAAGATATGGGGCCGCGGCGTTCTGCTGCAAGAAAAGTAATCATAAAACGGAAAAAAGAGAACAAAAACGGATATTTTCATTGACAGATGGACATACTTTCGATATAATATCATCTGCGCTTATTTTATGCGATTGAAACAGTCAACTGCGGGGTGAGCGGCATGCTGCCCTCGCCCGCCGTCGAGTAAGCGCGGGAAAATCAGTTTTTCCGCCGGAAAAATCTTTCAGGAGGTGTAGTTCAAAATGACGAAGCGTACTTACCAGCCCAAGAAGCTGCATGCTTCCAAGGTCCATGGTTTCCGCAAGAGAATGGCTACTGCAAACGGCCGCAAGGTTCTTGCCCGCCGTCGTGCAAAGGGCCGTCTGAGCCTGAGCAAGTAAGAGGCGCCATGGCTCTCGCCGCACCGCAAAATGATAGGATCTGACAGGGACGGTTTTATTTGTTTTTTCAAAGCAAAAGAAATCGTCCCTTGAAGTGCGCAAGTGGAAGGAAAGGAAGAGGACAGGTTGTGAAGCGTTCGGTCACCATCAAGGAGAATTATGAGTTCCGGCGGCTGTATGCCAAGGGCGCATCTGCGGTTCTCCCGTCCGTGGTGGTCTATTGCCGGAAAAACGGCCGCGCGCACAACCGTCTGGGCGTTACCGTCAGCACAAAACTGGGCCATGCCGTGGTGCGCAACCGCGCCCGGCGCAGGCTGCGGGAACTGTTCCGTCTGAGCCAGAACCGTATGGCTCAGGGATGGGACGTGCTTCTGGTGGCCCGTGGCCGCACGGCCCGCTGCCCGCACAGTATGCTGCAGCGGGATTACGACCGCGCTCTGGCCCAGCTGGGCCTGGTGCAGGAGGACAAGCCGTGAAGCACGTGCTGATTTTCCTTGTGAAATTCTACCGCAAATGGATCTCTCCCATGCACCGTCCCTGCTGCCGTTATATTCCCACCTGCTCGCAGTACGCGCTGCAGGCTCTGGAAAAATACGGCGCGCTCAAGGGCGGCTGGCTGGCGCTGCGGCGCATCCTGCGGTGCAACCCGCTCCACAAGGGCGGATACGATCCCGTTCCCTGATGGAACGGAGGAGGGGAACCCTGCCCCTCAAAATTGCCCTGCGGAGGCAATCCCCCTCTTTCGAGGGGATGTACCTTGGAAAATGACCCCGCTCCGCCGCAGGCGGCAGTCCGCAGACTGAAGGGGGAAAATCAGAAGAAGGGATCTGTCCCTTCTTCACTCGGGAAAGGAACCACACAATGTTAATTCTGATGAGACTCATTATGTGGCCGTTTTCTCTGCTGTTGTATCTGATGTATCTGATCACCGGTTCTTACGGCTGGTCTATTGTGCTCTTTTGCGGTGGCCATCAAGCTGATCATGCTTTATCCCAGCGCAAAGTCCAAGCGCAATACCATGCACATGGCCCGGATGAATCCGAAGATGCAGGAGATCAAAAAGCGCTGCGGAAACGACCAGAACGGTACGCCATGGAAATCCAGAAGCTGTACCAGTCCGAACATGTGAATCCTTTGGGCGGATGTTTATGGAGTTTTCTGCCTCTGCCCATTCTGATCGCACTGTACGGTATCATTCGCCGCCCTGTGCTGAACTTCATGCTGATCAATATGGCGCGTCCCGAAGCGCTGGAAAAAGTGGAGGCGCTGAAGCAGGCCCTGATCAACATCGGTTACGAATTTCCTCAAAGCCAGCAGGCTTATGAAGAAATCCAGATCGCCAAAGGCATTTTTGAACACCCCGACGCCATGCAGGCCATTGTGCCCCAGGTATTCCCCATTGATTTTAACTTCCTGGGCTTCATCGACCTGACGGCTATTCCATGGAGCGCCTTCGGCCAGCTCCAGCAGGGCAATGTGTCCCTGGCAACGTTTGCCCTGATCCTGATCCCCATTGTTTCCGGTTTGCTGAACCTGGCGCTGAGCGTGGTTTCCATGCGCACCAGCATCAATACTGACCCGGCCATGAAGAGCCAGCAGACCATGATGATGGTTATGATGCCCCTGATGAGCGTTTACATCGGCTTCATCCTGCCCGCTTCTCTGGGTATCTACTGGATTGCCATGAGCGTGTTCTCCATTGTGCAGGAACTGATCCTGCAGAAATATTACGGCGCCAAGCTGGATAAAGAAGAGGCCGCGCGCGAAGAAGCGGCCCGGCAGGACCGCATCCGCCGCATGGAGGCGGAAGGAACCGTCCCCAGGTGGACCGCAACACCAGCAAGGAAAAGCGCAAGCGTCAGAATCAGTCCGGCGCAGCGCCCCAGAAGAAGAAGAAAAACAGCACCACCGAAGCCGGCCGCGTGGGCGACCGGCCCTACGCCAGAGGCCGCTCGTTCGGCAATCATTACGATGAGCTGGATGAAGAACCGTCCTCGGACGAAACTACGGATCAGTAAGGAGCTTGCCGTATGACAAAGTATATTGAAACGACGGGCAAGACGGAGGAAGAGGCCATCGAAAAGGCTCTGGCGCAGCTGGGGCTGGAACGGGACGATGTGTCCGTTGAATTGATTGAGCGCGCCAAAAGCGGCTTTTTGGGCCTGGGCGGCAATCCGGCCCGGGTGCGTGTCAGCTATGAGGCGCCGGAGGAAGCGGAAGAAAGCGCGCCGGCGCCCTCCGAACCAGTTGCTGCAGCGCCCTGCGCCGCGGCAGCGGAATCTTCCGAAGAAACTGTGCCCGCCCCGAAAAGCGCCGTGTCCACCGCTGCGGACGATGAAAAGGCGGAAAAGATCCAGGCTTTCCTGACCGGCCTGCTGGCCCATTTGGACAGCAATGCGGTGCCGGAGATTACTGTGGATGAAGAAGGCCATTATAAAGTCACGTTGGTGGGCGAGAAGCTGGGCCAGCTCATCGGTCGCCGCGGCGAGACGCTGGACGCCATCCAGCAGCTGACCAACTATGCTGTGAACCACGGCGCAGACCATCGCGTGCGTATCCATGTGGATGCGGAAAATTACCGCGCCAAGCGCGAGCAGACGCTGGAAGCGCTGGCCCGCAAGGTTGCGGCAAAAGTAGTGCGCCTGCGCCGCAATGTGACGCTGGAGCCCATGAACGCCTATGAGCGCCATGTGATCCATGCCGCCCTGCAGGATTATCCCGGTGTGTCCACCGGCTCCATCGGCACCGAGCCGAACCGCCGTGTGGTTGTTCACTATGAACGCTCCGGCGGACGGAGCAGCAGTGGATATTCCAACCACGAGCGGCAGTGAAATAAAGAATCCCCGGCGGGCAGCCGGGGGATTTTTTTGCCCCGCTGGGGGGCTTTTTTCTCCTCTTGGAAGAGGGGGGAACGTTTGCGCCCCACATTTCTTTTTCTCTCGCGAGAGAAAAAGAAACGTGCCGCGCCCGGTACAAAGAAAAAGAGCGCTGGGAGCGGCTTTCGTGGCGAAAGCTGCTCCTTTTTCGTTCGTGCTCTATGTCCTGAAAACGGGTTCCCTGGTGCTATGCGGACTGGTTTTACCGCTTGCGCCGCTGCCGCTGACAGGTGCGGATGGGCTGGCTTTTATGTTGAAAAATCTTGCTTTTCATTGGAAAACTGCGGCGTCGTATGGGGATCGGGATACTGTATGGCAGGGTTGACAGAGTTAAGGCAGCAGCCTATAATATAAATAGAAATAGGGCGCTGCCGATAAGCGGTTAGCCTGTTGCTTGCGAAATGATCGCCGTACTTGTCAGGGTTCCGGCGGTCATTTTTATTGGCCTGAAAAACAGGCCGATAATGCCAACGATTAAGATACCGATCTGAATCAGATCCGAATATGTAACCATAAGCAGCCCCCTTTCCGAGGGCAAAGAACATACCCTCCATCATTCCGAAGAATGAATTCAGGGCCAACCGCCTACCGTTTTTTGGCAGCGCCGCAATCAGAATACCATACATTTCTGCGGAGGACAAGCCCATGGCATTTTGCTTTCCTTCTTGGAAAAAGGGGGGATGGTTGTGCCCCGCAACGGGGTTTTTTCTCCTCTTGGAAGAGGGGGAACGGTTGCGCCCACATTTCTTTTTCTCTCGCGAGAGAAAAAGAAACGTGCCGCGCCCGGTACAAAGTAGAAAAAAGAGCGCTTGGAGCGGCTTTCGTGAGGAAAGCTGCTCTTTTTCGTATGTGTCTATGTCCTGACAGCGGGTGTCTTGGCGCTATGCGGACTGGTTTTACCTTTTGCGCCGCTGCCGCTGACGGGTGCGCTTTTCCTTTTATTGTGCATCTGAACAAAATGAATAAACATAGTTTTCCCCTCTATCAGGATACCCTGCAAAAAGGGAAATGTAGAACGGTGATGTTTTTGCTACAATAAAGCAGAAGAGGTGAGATCTATGATTGTTGATGATCCTAAAAAAGTAGTTTCATTATTGCTGCCCTTTGATACATATGAACAAGTGCAGAAACTGGCAAAAAATACTGAGCGAAGTATACCGTCTTATATTCGTCAAATTATCCGTATTTATCTACAGTATTATACCGAGCATGCGCAAGAGGGGAAAAACGATCCTCTGATTGTCAAGTGAACAACGAAAAGGTGATGCCAAATGGCTACAAACAAGCGGGTGTTCACCTTGCGTTTGTCAGAGGATGTGCTGGATAAAATCGGAAAACTGGCAACGAAAGAGCACCGATCTATTACAAATTATATTGAGTTTGTGCTGCTGCAGCATTTAGAAGAAAACGCTCTCAATTTCGAACAACAGAAAACGAACCCTTTCCGCACCCGTTAGCGGCAGCGGCGCAAAAGGTGAAACCAGTCCACACAGCACCAGGGAACCCGTTTTCAGGACGTAGAGCACAAAGGAAAAAGGAGCAGCTTTCGTCACGAAAGCCGCTCCCAGCGCTCTTTTCTTTGTACCGGGCGCGGCACGTTTCTTTTCTCTCGCAAGAGAAAAAGAAATGGGCGCAACCGTTCTTCCCCTCTTTCAAGAGGAGAAAAAACTCCCCCGTTGCGGGGTAAAAAGCGATTTTCTTTTTTCTATAGATGAGAAGAGGAAAAGAAAAAAGAAGAAAGGGGAGGAGATCATAAATACACATACGGCTGGTTGTACCAGCATTATGTTTGTCCGTTGCTGGAAGAGCAGCGGAGAAAGCGCGGGCAGACATTGAAGCATTGTGTCAAGAGTATGGCCTTAATTCAGATCAGCAGATCAGTTTGACTGACCAGATGGAAGGCAGCTGTTCCCTGTCCGGTGCCGCAGCGTTTTCTATCGGCGTTTATTTTGGGATGCAGTTATTATCAAATCCGATATTTTCGAACTGAAAGAGAGCATGGAATGCTATCAAATCGAAATATGATCCATCAGCGTACCCGCACCCGTCAGCGTCAGCGGCGCAAGCGGTAAAACCAGTCCGCATAGCACCAAGGTGCTGCCATCAGGACATAGATACAAAGGAAAGAAGCGGCTTACGCACCGAATTCGGCTGATGTCGCCGCCGTAGCACTTGGCGAGCACGTCCTTTGCGCATGGCTTTGACGGTCTCGCGTGCGATGACCTTGCCGCCGATGGCTGCCTGGATGGGCACCTCGAACAGCTGGCGCGGGATGTTGTCTTTCAGCTTTTCACAGATCTTGCGGGCCCGGGCATAGGCCTTGTCCTTGTGGGCAATGAAGCTCAGGGCGTCCACCTGATCGCCGTTGAGCAGCATATCCACCTTGACCAGCTCACTGGGGCGGTAGCCGCTGATCTCATAGTCCAGCGAGGCATAGCCCTTGGTGTGCGCCTTCAGGGTGTCGAAGAAATCATAGATGATCTCATTCAGCGGCATCTGGTAGTGCAGCTCCACCAGATTGGTGTCCAGATACTGCATATCCACGAACTCGCCCCGGCGATCCTGGCACAGGGGCATGATATTGCCCACATAGTCGTTGGGAGAGATGATGGTGACCTTAGCATAGGGCTCCCGGGCCTCCAGGATGTGCGCCGGGTCGGGGTAGTTGTGGGGGTTGTCCACCCGCACCACGGTGCCGTCCGTCCTGGTGACCTCGTAGATAACGGAGGGGAGGGTGGTGATGAGATCCAGGTCGAACTCCCGCTCCAGCCGCTCCTGGATGATCTCCATGTGGAGCATACCCAGGAAGCCGCAGCGGAAGCCGAAGCCTAGCGCCGCGGAGCTTTCCGGCTCGAAGGACAGCGAAGCGTCGTTGAGCTGCAGCTTTTCAAGGGCGTCCCGCAGGTTGGGGTATTGGTGCCGTCCTCGGTGTAAATGCCGCAGTACACCATAGGCTGGGCCGGGCCTTGTAGCCGGGCAGCGGCTCAGCGGCGGGATCGGCGGCGGTGGTGACCGTGTCGCCCACCCGGGTGTCGGCCACGTTTTTGATGCTGGCGGTGAAATACCCCACCTCGCCGGCCACCAGCTCGTCACACGGGGCATAGCCCAGCGGCTCCAGATGGCCGCACTCGATGACCTTGTATTTTGCGCCGGAGGCCATGAGCTTCACCTCGGTGCCGGTGGTCAGGCGGCCCTCCATGATGCGGAAGTAGACCACCACGCCCCGGTAGGCGTCGTACTGGCTGTCGAAGATCAGCGCCTTCAGCGGCGCGTCCACGGCGCCGGTGGGGGCGGGCACGTTCTGCACCACATCCTCCAGCACCGCGTGAATGTTGATGCCGTTCTTGGCGGAGATCTCGGGGGCGTCCATAGCGGGCAGACCGATGATGTTCTCAATCTCGTCCTTCACCCGCTTGGGGTCGGCGGCGGGCAGGTCGATCTTGTTGATGACGGGCAGGATCTCCAGATCGTGGTCCAGCGCCAGATAGGTGTTGGCCAGCGTCTGAGCCTCCACGCCCTGGGAGGCATCCACGATCAGAACGGCGCCCTCGCAGGCAGCCAGCGACCGGCTGACCTCATAGTTGAAGTCCACGTGGCCCGGGGTGTCGATCAGGTTGAGCATATATGTCTCGCCGTCGTCCGCCAGATAGCGCAGGGTCACGGCACGGGCCTTGAGGGTAATGCCCCGCTCCCGCCGAGATCCATATTGTCGAGAAGCTGGCTTTCCATCTCCCGGGCTTCCACCGCGTTGCACTGCTCAATGAGCCGGTCAGACCATCCGACGTTATCTACGGCGAGTCGCACAAGCGGGCCGCATACCGGGAAGCGATGTTGGGCTGCGAGATGGAAGAGAACAAACTGCGCAGGTGTGTGCACTCCGGGCAGTGGCGGCGCTGGAACCGCTGCTGTGACCACTGCGTTGCGGCCCAAAGCGAGGTCAGCGAAAATTTTCTTTGAACAGGGCGTAGCCGTCCGGAAAATATCTTTTCCAAATAGTACCAGCCCCAATGGTTCCAGCGCAGCATTTGTCCGCCCGTATCTGTCAGCGGCAGCGGCACCGAGCAGTAGAAACCAGTCCGCCCAGCCTCCAGGGAACCCGTTTTTCAGGATGTATGTGAGCACAAAGGGAAGAAAGAAGCGGCTTTCCTGCAGAGGCCCTCTCAGGCTGCTCTTTTTTCTTTGTACCGGACGCGGCACGTTTCTTTTTTCTCCTGCGGGAGAAAGAAGTAATGAGGCAACAACTCCCCTCTTGTAAGGGCGCCCCCCGCCCGGCAGGGCAATCCTTGCACTTCTTCCCCAAAGAAGTATTCACCCGCTCGCTGGCTGCGTGAAACACCTGCAGCGCTCTGATGTACGCCGGGGTAGGCGGCGTTCATGGCGTCGTGGCCAGATCGGGGAAAGATGCGCCGTCTTTGGCCTTCTTCCTCCCTTCCCTCGCCACTCTTTTGCT